>OGJV01000198.1_pt1 | contig 37749 bp, 38 predicted proteins | sample 1572271 | NCBI WGS metagenome assembly OGJV01 (sample SAMEA2582107, study PRJEB24529) | metagenome | biome: Human gut stool | place: China | collected 2011
TTTTGAGTATTAATAACTTATTTAATAATCGTCTCGTTTTAACGGGACACTAGTGATACCCCACATATTTATCAGCTTGATTCAAATTAGCAATCAGCTGAAATGCAGTTTGTATGATATGATGATCTTTCGACTTTACATCAAGTATGATAAGTCTATCAATGTCTTCTTCAGTATTCAAATAACTACTATAGAAAGGTACATACAAAGAATAGGTTTCCTGATCATCATTATTCCCCAGTTCATTTATCTTATCGAAAACAACATTCTTGAAGTCAGACAGCAATATGCCAACAGAAGGACTGGAGAAGTCCATCATAGAAACACAAGTTGCCAACAAAGCCAAATATGGATTTATCTGATGAACATTTCTATACTCTTTCAACAGGAATTCTGCATTATTTTTAGTATTACACAAGCATGCTATAAACTTGGCTATTTTGTAAAAATCATCAGGATAAATTTGCTCTTTACTATATTCTCCTAAAATTCCCTTTAAAACACTCTGCTTAACCACCATACTAATACTGGTTGAATCAATATTCTGTAAAACCTTCACATCATTTTTTAATAACCAGTCTATCATCTGATCTTTCTTGACAGATTCATTCATATATGAGATAGCAAGAACCAACACATTATACCAGTTCTTCTTAATTATTGGAATTTCACCATTTGCGTAGCATACTATCTTTAATATTTCTTGGTAGGAAAGATTCTTTAAAAATTTTGCAACAAAATGCTCTTTAAAGCCATTATGAATGAAAGAATAAACGTCCTTAAAGGAATCTTTTTTTAATATAGTATATAAAGTTAGATCAGAAATTTTTTCTTTGGAAAACTTTAAATATTTATATAATTCTTTCCCTGACAATACTTGTTTTTCTGAAAATTGCATGGTAAGCGCAATCACTGTAAACAAGCCTTCTGCCCCATATGCTAAGTCATTAATGGTATCTCCCTCTTTTTCTTTCACTTTCAAACTTTTGGCAAATATATAATCAAGTATTTTCTCTTGTGTTTGAGGAATCTGATGTTTTTCGCCAAAATAATCAACAACAGAAGACAGATAGAATGGCACATCAAGAAGTTCTGAAATGTTTTGGTGCTGTTCGATATATTTAATAAAACTTGTCGTATGTTCACCAAGACTACCCTTTATGTAAGATACTATTTCATCATAAGATAAAGGCAGCATTTCAAGTTGAGTAAAATCACTCAACATTCTACCATTGTTATAGTTTGAACGGCATGTAACTACAACCTTTATTTTTGAGTACTTTTTTAAGAAATCCCTTAGTTCATTTATCAAAGAATTCCTATCTTTATCATTAAGTTCGTCCATACCATCTAGAAGAATGTATTGGTTTTCTTCTAATCTACATGGCAAAATATTAAAGAAACTATCATGATGAAATTGACTATAAGAAGATGCCGCAATAAATTGAACACCCTTTTCCACATCTTTGGAAATTATGTTATATAGCCTATAAAGCTCTGTTGTTTTACCATTTTGAGCAGTACTAAAGATAACAAACTTACGCAATTCATTATTCTTGACCACTTCTTCAAGAATCTTATCCAATGAATATTCTTTAGATTCTGGAGAGAACAATACATCAAAGGCCTCCGAACGATCTGATTTCAGAGCAAACTTACGAGGTAAATAATGCTCAGGTAAAGGATAATCGCAAATGCTTTCAGAAAAATCCAGGAGACTATAAATCATTTTATAGGAAAGTTCACCATTAAATAGTAATTCCAGATGTTTCTCTATAAGTGAAATTCTATCAAAATGTGAAGTAAATTGGGCAAAAAGCCAATTTCCATCCAGTATATCTTTGTCTTTATCAAAGATTATAGGACTTGATAGATTGTGTATTTTGCGACTTGCTGGATGCTTATTAGCAGATGCTTTTAATATAAAGAATTTCAGATTGAATCCTTCGAGGCCATGCACGTTTTTTACCTTTTTAATGGTTTCGGAATATTTTTCTATTGTATCAGAAGAAGTAACCTGAAAGATAATTTTATTTTTATTATCAATCAAATCGAAACCCACTTGATTAGGTACATTATTCAATATATTAGCATTCTGCAAATGATAATCAAAGCAGTCATTCAGCACATACATAAACACATTTTCTGCCAAGACATTTAAGTCATGGCAGTTGGACAATTTATTCAAAGATATTTGAGTAAAAATATTCGTAATAACGCTCTTAATCTTATCCAAGTTTTCAAACATACTCTTATATTATTTATAGTTCAACTTGTAACATCACTCTATACACCTCACCTATAACTAGTTATCTTACTCTGCTTCACAAAAAGCGAATACTGACATTGAGCCGCCATATAGAGAATTTGCATCATATTAGCCGTTTGTTCCCGAGAAGCAGGTCCAAGAATAATTCCACTTAAGCGGAACGGATATATATTATCTTCTTCGACTTCTCTCACTAACTTCTTCTCAATGTAAGGTGTCAAAATACCGTTATCACGATTAATAAACCATCCGTCAGTTTTCTTACTATTTACCATCAATCGACATTCACTCTCAGAAGAATAATCTGATAGTTTCAAGAAATGCTGGTATTTCTTCAAGAGGTTCATGCGAAATCTGATAGAATTATTCTTTAATGCATCTTGTAATTTGGCAATTTTTTCTAGAACATCTGATTTTTCAGCTATATAACTAATATTAAAAAGTTCATCACTATCCTTGTTTATGCGCTCAAACACCATGCATACGCCACGGGCATTGTCCCCATACAATCTCCACATATCAAGATCGTCAATACGTGTAGTAAAAGAAGTAATGAATTCTTTATCTGCAAACAAATACTTATCACATTCTTCATCAAAGTCTTCTTTGTAGTTTCTAATGTATTCCTCTAAAAAACCTATCTCTGTTTTGTCATTCATCGACACAATAGGGGATAGGGTACAAATCCCTTCACCCAGTGTGAAAACTCATTTCTGTTATGTGCCGCATATTCTACAAGCCATTCATACGCTCTGCCAACCTTCTTACCCTTGGAGAAGCGTTTGTACTTACGCATCACCTTTTCGAAGTATTCCTTTGTTTCCATAATTCTGATTTTAAGAATTCGGATGCAAAGGTAAATACTTAATGTGTTAAAACCTTACGCTGTAATGGTGATATACCTATATATTTACGATCACTATGTAAGCATCCAATCCCTAAGGCAATAGCACTCCATCCCCAGTGTTTACTGGGGATACAGAGTATTTTAAGAAATTAGACTTTTTCGATTTTTAAAGCAGCTTTAACTAAAAGTGCTTCTGTCATCAAGGCATGATACTTCCACTTCAACACATAAATCGGAAGGACACCTCAAAAACTCTAGACAGAAAAAACTCTGGTTCTTGTCTAACTACTGATAATACAAATGGCGCATTGTATTAATACGTTTTTCAATTTGAAGTTAACTTCTTCAAATCATAATACATGAGGCGCGTATGCAACGACTTTGTCATGTCATACCCCAGATTCTCTGCTTCTTGCTGTTCCGTCGAAAACAAAAACAAGAATTCATTCTTTTGATAAAAATCCAATGGAACCATACAATTATAGGCATCAACTATCAAAAAGCGGCATCCTGTTTTATTTTCTTCATCTATAAACCAAGATTTAATGAAATCCAATAATTCTGACCCTATACCTTGATGACGAAAGTCAACATTAATTCCAAGCCTTCCAATAAGTACAGCAGGATATCTACGCATTCGTTTCTCTCTAGGAATACCATGAGACAGTTTACGACCACGACTATTAGGTATGACATCTACTCTAATACTATCATTAGACAAAGTAAACATACAAACAATGGTTTTAGGATCATCATCCAGCACGAAGCAATAAGTTTTACCAAGCAATTCTGCTTTATAACGCATTGCATCATGTAGAAAGAAATCATCCAAATCCTCATCTCCACAAGTAAAAGGATGGCAAGTCGAAAGAATCTCGTCGTCCATCTTTTTAAGTTTACACTTATCTAATAAAAATCCCATAATTACATTCCTGCTTTTTTTAATATAGCACGAGCTATAGCTATTTTCTCTGAAAAATCAACACGCTCTTTACTTTTCATAACCTCATCAGCATTGTTGATAAAGCGCATAGCTTCATCACCATGAAGAGTCGGAATAACCTTTATATCTATTGCCATAATCTTATCTCCTATTATTTAGTTTATATAACTCTGCCGCAAAAATACGCTTTTTCCTCGAAACCACCAAGAAAATCAAAAGAAATCTGCAAGTTATCATCAAATTGCTACAAAATCAACTGTAAACGATAAACTATTAACTGTAAACTATAAACTGCTATCCCCAGGCGGTCCCATCCTGCACAACATGGCGAAGACCGCTTTGGTCCGCCAACCTTAGAGCGAAGCGGTTACGAGCACCGAGTAGGGCGGTTTCCCTCTTCTTCCCTGAGGGGAGAAGACCGAGATGAGAGGTGGAGCCCTCTTTAAGGGTAAAGAGGGACGGGGTGATTTTCGAAAAATCCTCCTTTTATCTAAAGATTATGCAAATGAGCGCAATGAAAGTTTGCTTTCAAATTGCCGAGTGCAGCTAATCTTATTTAAAGAGGAACGTGGCGTTTCGATAACGTATACCCTCCAATCACCCCATAACAAACCAATGGTATGAGAAAGGCAATCGCCATGCTGCCAGTAGTATCCGCTATATACCCTATGATTACTGGAGCAACCGCTCCACCCACTATCGTCATGATAAACAATGAAGAAATCAGAGAAGTCAGACGATTAAGAAAAGAACGCAATGGTATATGCAGTCATTGATACGAACATTATCGTGTCCTCGTTTATAACCAAGAACCCTTCTTCTGCAACAAGAAGGGTCATTAATAGTATGCTCAGTGGTAAAATTAAACCATTGTATAATGACGAGATCTTGGCAGAATACTTTGATGTACTAAATAGATCAAAATTTCATCTAAGTGAAATCAGAATCAATGAGTTATTGAACTTTTTTAAGCAATACGGCATTGATTCTTCCCGTTTTCCTTATGATGGCACCATGCCAGATGAGGACGACCGGGTTTTCTATGAAGTCTGCCTAAGCAAGGAAGATTCCTTCTTGGTAACTGGTAATCTCAAACACTTCCCAAAAGAACCGCAAGTGATTACTGCTGCAGAAATGATGGAAATCTTAGACAACGAACTATAAACGCATTTTATATTTAAGCGTCATGATACAGAACAAATTATTCCGTGATTGCCTCGCTGCGATACCAACCGAGCAAAAGGCAGAGTTCGATTTGTCTTTCGGTATTGCCGAGCGCATTAGTGAGATTCTGAAAGCCAAGGGTCTCACCCAAAAGGATTTTGCCCGCTTACTCAACAAGTGAGACTCAGAAATCTCCAAATGGCTAACAGGCAGACATAATTTCACTACTCAAACCATTGTTCGTATAGAAACTGCCTTAGGAAGTAAACTCATTAGCATAGCTCATTGATTGAGCTATGCTTAATTTTATAGAATCTGCAATAACCTTTCATCAGTATCCTCCAAATTCAGAACCTTAGCATGCTCAAGCCTGTTTTTACTTACTGCTAATAAAAGGATGCTCTGTTTAAATTAGACTGAAGCATTGGACAATATAGGCCATATTTTTTCTTAATGATATTCGAGACTAATTTTACAAACCATTTGTCTGCCTTTGGCGAAAAGTAAATTTTATCAATTAGCAGATTCAAATCCACAGGTATAAGCAAGTCATGTGCATCCGTCAACATATTGAAATCGGGAGATTCCGAAATCACTCTAAATTCTTTCTCGTGAGCAAAAGATAATCTTTTATACCAAGGAGCATCAAACATATGAAAGTATTTCCCTGATGTTCCATTATTATATTCGCTATAATCAATATAATTTACCATACCGAATTCGCAATTTGCTGTAACCGGTAGTGCCTGATAAAGACGCTCAAACGTAGTCTGAATAGCAATTCCTTGTTTAGTATCCCTAGAATATAATTGCCACATAGCTTCAGACTCGACATCTGACTGATGCCAACAACTTATGTAGTTATTTAAGCGCCACTTTCTAATTGTTCTTCTATATCTATCAAATTCATATTTGGCTTTTTCTTCGTCATTGCTCCCATCGTCAAATTCTTTCAAATTAACGAATGGTGCTCTTCGCTGCATTTCCATTTTAATCCAAGCATCTTCATTGGTAGCAACTCCCAAGGCACCTTCATAAGGGTCATTAAAATGATCTATACGAGTGAAATATAATGAACTTTCATCCAACAAAGAAAGAAACTTTGCTAAATCCATATATCGCCATAACTTTGCTGATGGTTCTGGAATTTTGCAGCAAGATCTTCTGTTAGAATAAAATCTTGCATCTTTCATTTTCGAACTACAGCCTTTACAAGTATGAACTAATGCACCATCATCTAAATGCCCAATAAAAGTTTCCTCCCCATTGCTAAATTCTTTTCCACATAAAGTGCATTGATTTCTATTGATAATATAGAACCATCTTTCTTGCTTAATGCTTTCTAAATCATATTTTTTATGCGCTCCCATTATCATATAGTTTTAATGTCAAGACCTAACTATTCGACCTCTATTATTCTCTGAATTTCATCCATCAATTTAAGAAATACTCTTTCTTGTGCAGGTTTTTCCATTTCCGCCAAAGTTTCCTCAGGCTTATTTACTGCTTGGAATGCTGACAATTCTGATTTTAAAAAGAAACTCGGTTCTACCAATAAACACAACACCTTAGTATTCTCAGCTTCAGCCTTCCTTAAAATCGGTGGAAGTTCATTGTTTTCAATAAAATCAGAAGCAAGAAAGTCTGTAGATACCAAAAGTATTGCAATGTTAGCATCATCCAATGCCTTTTTTATCTCTTCTTTCCAATGTTGTCCAGCATGGATTTTCTTGTCAGACCATTCTTCAAAACCTCCTATATACTTTTTCAGCACACTCAAATGGGTCATCAATCTATTGTGGAATTTTTCATCAGCATGAGCATAGCTGATAAATATTTTCTTCTTATCTTTATGCATAATTATCTTTTTATTTTCAGTTTCATTCTTCGGAAGTTGCATAGAGGGTATTACAACCTTCTTATCATCCTCAATTACCAGTTCATCAACATACGACATAGGATTATCTACAATATTCAATTTTGTGATACCGCTTATCAAACTTTCATCAAGATGTTCTATTTTATTCTTACTAAGAATGAGTGTAGTAATCTTCGAATCAAGTATTTGCTTGGGTAAATGCTTGATTTGGTTACCATGCAGATTCAAAATCTTCAACTTTGGCAGTTTAAATAAGGCACCTTGTAATACCTTTAAATTATTAAAAGCCAAATCTAAGGTTCGAAGTTTTTTGAGTTTCAATATTTCTTGAGGAATTACCTCTATCCTATTGTAACTTAAATCGGGCTTTTCTAGATTTGTATACTGATATACATTATCAGGTATTGTTTTTAGATTTTTATGGGATAAATTAAGTTTTGTAACTTGCTTTATCGTTTTTCCTTTAATTTTTATTGGATATTCCATAATATTTATGTATCTTTGCACCCATAGTCGGACTATGGGGGTAGCGACTTAAAATAAGTGATGTTCAGAGTGCACTCCTGAGGGAGGTCAATCTGATTAATATCTTGAATGGAGTCTTAGCGTAGAGGGAGTACCTCTAATAGACGTTGAAGAATAACTTCAACGGTTTGCTGAGAATCCCTTTAATTCATCGCAGCTTCGGCATCCCACGTTTTTCGCTAGCGAATTTGTGTTCTGTCACACAGCAGAACACATAAATCATTTCGAGGTCGTTCGATTTGAACGACCTCTTTCTTTTTATAAATATTGGTATCATTACACTATCTTGGTCACATTTATCAAATGCTCCACACATTTACTCAGCTTCCCATAAGAAGTTTCAGTAGAGTTCACAACTTGAAGCACAAACGATGAATATTGATATGACAAAGGAGTTATGATTAAGAGTAGCCCAAACAGGAATAGTACTCTTCCATCCTCTCCACCATCTTCGGGAAGATAAGGCAGAAGAGCCAGCGGGCTACGAACGTCCGTTCCATCCGTGAGATCTGTGAAATCCGTGTGAGCTCTTTTTAGTATTCGAAAGGACTATCAAAGTCCTTCAGCATCTGATGCTTCGTATCCTTCTCGCTCAGATTAGCATGCTCTGTAGGAATACTCCAATCAATACCCAGGTTATCATCAAGAATAGAGATGCCACCATCAGCCTCAGGGTGATAAAACTCATCACACTATCAATTGCAGCAAAAGCTAGACAATCATTTTATGCTGTAAACACAGCAAAAGGCAAATCCATTTCTATGATATCCCTATCATCTGTTACCAATTTTATATTTGCTCTTTTACAAGCATCAATTATTACCGAATCTCCATAATCCACAGAAGTACCCATCGAAGAAATCAACTTATCAACATCTACCACATGGAAATCATCTGGACGCCTTGTGGCAATGCTTAAAATATCGCTGACTTGATTTTTGACTTCACTCAAAGCTAGTAAATATTCATTAGTAGGTCTAAAATCATGTTTGAAATCAGCATTTGTTAATTTATTTCTTTTCATCCATTGTTTAAATTCCAATTTCAATACAGCATTGACGTATTCTGCAACAACAAGTGAATTTATCCAAATAGTAGCGTTACGAGACATAATTTCCTTTAATAAAGAACTATAAGTCTTCTGCTTATAAAATTTCGAACTAGCCAAAGGAGCGAAAAGGAACATCCATACATTAGTATCAAAGAAGTATTTATCCTGTTCTCCGACCTGTCCATATTTTATCTTACTTGCTTTCATACAGAACCTCTTCTACATTTTTATCAAAATCCACAATATTTGCATAATATGCCTTTGCATTATCTGTAACTTTTTTTATACGAGAAGCTGTTTCTGGTGTAAAATTTTTCAAATGCAATATCGTCTTCAACTGTTCGCTAGTATAATCTCGATATAATGCTCCAATAACCACATTCAAAAAAGCTGTAGTCATGAACTTCACATTAGCAAAGTCCAACTCTACACTCTCACCTTTTTTTAAAGAGTTTACAATCAACTCATATATGGGTTGTCCCTCTTCTGAAGTTACTCCTTGATTAAAAGTAACGTGATCTACAATTCGAATCGTATTCATAATCTTACAATAAATCTTGTGAATTAGTTATTTCATTTTTTAGAGAGTAAGCCTTTTGATCAGCACAATTAAACTTAAGGTTTACAATTGTACCTGGAAATGGCTTTTCTAAAAAAGCAGTATCAAAACATCCTTTTTTATATTCCAACAAAGCATTCCCAGAAGCCATCTGTATCTCACCTTCATTCAAATCCATAAAATCTTTCAATATAGCAAGACCCAATCCGCCAGGAACGTCTTTGGTTGTATTACCCTCTTTAAAGGCCCATTTCAGAGTATCCTCAGCAGACAAAGGACTTTTTCCTCTTTTGCAAAGGAAATTATTTACATTCTCCTGTATAGACCTTCCCAAATTAGTAATGGTCATATCCAACATTGGACGCTTATCCAACTCATGACATTCACCACAGCTATATACATTTTCACACCCACCATGGCTTACCGCATTAGCAAAAACCTCATAGATACTCTCTATTATTTTTTCTTCTGCTTTTTGGGTACACTGTGGAAAACGTTGTTTCTGAATCAATCCAGTGTGAATATATTCCTTAAATTCAGAAGATTCCAATACCGAAAAACATTTATACATAATAAAGTTCTCTCTTTCCTTCACATTAGTTTGTACAGAAAAAGCACCAAGAAACCCTATGCGCGCTAAAGCTCTTTTCACAGTTTTTTCTCTCGGAGCATTTAAGAACATAGAAGTTCCCTTTTTAGTTGCAGAATCTAATATAGCTCCTAAAGCAGCAGACAAATTCGCATCAATATCCTTTACTTCATCAAAATGGAGCAAGACCTTACCACCCGAAAAGCTTTCGATCTTTTCCCATAAATCAGCAAGAAAAAGGATACCTTCCTTGTCTGCCTTTAGACTCTCAGCTATGTAAAATTCCTCATCCATGATTGTTAAATATAATAGACCAGAAGCCTATAACCATTTTTTTGATTGCAAAGATACTACCATTTCATCAAAAAACATAATAATTTCACCTTTTTATACCTAAAAAATGCAAAAATGCAACGATATTGGAGTGTTTTAGAATATTCTCATTACCTTTGCACCCATGAAACAGCAAGAATATAACATATATATCAAGGAAGGGTGCGAGATAAAGACAGCCCAGATGCTTGATGCGCTAGGCATAGCGCATCGTCTACCATTCACGAGCGTGGAGATAGATGGCATTCAACATCTTGCTCCTCATAGCATTTTTCCATTTCACCTATCATCTTCGGGATAGTGAAGAGGTCTCTCACTCGCTTCATGCCATTCTCTGCATAACGCCTGCTAAGCTCCTTATCCCCCAACAAGATATCTATCGCCTTAGCATATGCTTCATCATCCCCTTAAGATACATCTATACCTGTTTCTCCATACTAACACTTCCCTAGAATGTCTCAAGACATATTGGCAGAAAGAAAGACAACACGATATATGCCACATTGTCAGTTTTTCAAACATTAAATCTAAATGGCACATTACTTGCAAATGCACTATGCGAATAAACTTTCTTGTTTTCATTAATTCGAGAAACACTTTTGAAAACAAGTGGAACTATCCAATAATAGAATTATTAATTTTAAATTCAACGAAAATGCCAAAAGTAAAGAATGTCAATGGCACAAGTAGATTTTCTGTCCCTTCTGGTTATAATTCTTGGCTAGACTACTGGGAGAAACAAACTGGCAAAACCGTGTCTATCTGCGGAGTTAGAGGCTGTTCCGATTCTGATTTGGTAGGAGGACATGTAATGAAAGTCAATTCTACAGACAAGCATTACTACATTACACCAATATGTAGATCTTGCAACACCCGTACAGACGAATTTTACGTATGTTGGGATTTGGTTCCTGTACCAAGCAATCTTTAACAAAAAGCCAAGGTGAACTGGCTAAGTGTTCACAGAGTAACAACATCAACAGAAACCTGTTGGTTAAAAAGATTATTATGGCTAAAAAAGTAACTTCAAAAGCTGTTGCCTCAAAAGCATCAGCAGCCTTAAGAGATGGCCGTTCTAGCTCAAGAACTAAAAGTATTGCAGCTAGTGCTTTGTCTCAAAGAGAAAAGAAAACAAAAAAATGACTCATCTAACTTTGCCTCGGTTGTTTCAACCGAGGCTTATGTTTTTCATAAATCCCATCCTTACCACCTATAATCTCCCATAACACTCCCTACAAGCCTCAATTTCCTTCGGCAACACAAAGAGTTTTTTTACCCTCTCATAGCCAGCTTGCGCCAAGCGAGAATGCAATACGGTATCTTCTATCAATTCGTCTATTGCCTTAACGTCTAAAGAGATGGTGGCAGACCCACCGCATTCGGCATGCAGGTGCTGATTGCAAACCACTTTGTGCTGCTCTGATGGAAACAGACGGGTAGTGAACGACAATTGAAAGCCTTCCGTAAGGTTGGCAAGGTATGTGTCAAGGAGATGAACGCAAGTGAACCATTGATGAAGCATCGTTAGCAAATTTAGCAAGTCACATCAGAACCAAGGTGTTTATTGAATCTTGAACGACACAAATAACCTATCAATCCACCTACCAGCAAAGCTGCCAATAGTGATAATGCAAATACCCAAATTTCAATATACATAGTTATTACTTATTTAATGAAACAGTTTTAAGCAGATCATCTTTCTATCTTTGTTTTAGAAAGACTTTTTTCCACTTCATTGATTAAAGAATCAACAATACATTTTGTTATCTCATCAATTTGCTTCTGTTCTTGAACTTCAGCAAGATTCAAAATATTAACCATACCTTTAACTCCTAAAATAATTATCAAAAAACATCTGATTTAACTCTGGTTTGAAATAGTGCTTACGTTTTTTCCAAACAAAACCATCCCCTTTAGATATAATGGCAACATCAATAGGACCACCGACTCCCTCTTCAGACATAGTAATACGCCGATTCAAGTGAGTAATAGAAATTAAACTTTCAACAAGTTCTGCCATATCTTCTTTGTCTAATATGCCTAAAGAACTCATCAAAGGCGCTATTGACGTATCTCTAATGATATTATCCAATGTTGCACCCAATGTAGCAACCAGTTTACCTTCATCAATTGCCGAATTTATAATATCTTTAGAGTATTGAGTATCAACATTATTTATCATCAGATTTTTCAATTGAGAAGTAAAATTTCCAAAAATATCATATAAAGCTTTTTTCAGGTTATCATTGATTCCATTTATGAAAGTATTGATTATATCAGTTTGCCCAAATCTACAAATTGATGCAGAATTATCTTCTGTAATACCAGCTGAAATATAACTGTTATAACGAAAATATTCATAAAATCCCCAATATAAACACACAGAACGAAGAGAAGGAAATATTTCTTTATCCCCATACCCTACAACTACAATCTGTGTTTCATTAGCGAAATTACTATTTCCATGAGCTACAAATTTAGCAAAAGCCTTAATAAAGAGTCTTTTCAGAGGAGCATTATCTCCAAATACATCTTCATGTTTAGCTATTATTTTTGCGCAATGTCCCTTGATGGATTGAACGAAGTCTTTTTCTGGAAAATTCTGAAATGAAGTACAATTCTCACAAGAATTAACAACAATACTATTTAGCTGCAGAATAAATTCGTTTAGAAATAAACTTTTCTTTTCATTTGCAGTATTTGCTGCTATCTTAAGGATCAGCGTATAGAAATTTTCTATCTCGTTCTCCATATTTGCATTTTGCATTTCTGCAGAACAAAAATAATGGTTATTCTTAATAAACCCTAGAAAATCATCTAAATATTCAGAAATCGTTGCAAAACATCTATCTTTCAATTGCTTTCTATACAATTTTACAATAACCTCTATAGGAGTACTCATAAAATTAGCATTACCACAAAACATGATTCCAACAGGGTGATACTTAGATAGAGCAAAAACTTTGTTTGCACTATTTATAACCTTATGCCCATAGGGAGTTGTTACAGTTATTGCACTATCTGCCGCTATTACAACAGCGTGCTTATTCATTACTGATACTAATGCTGTCATACGTATATTATTTTAAAGTTTCTTTTTCTAAGAATCGGCTACTAAATTCTTTCACAAAAAAGTAGCTTCATTAAAAAGAAGATAAGGAGCCATTCGCCCGATATATCGTTATTTTTTATTCTTCATCCTCCAAAAGAAGTGCCATGTTCTGAAGATTGGCTCGCTCAATGCTTCTGCAGGATAATATCTTACGAAATGCATATTTCTCCATATCTTCAGGAAGTATTTCTTTGCCATTCCTTGTTGTGTAAAATGACCGTACTTGGTGAAGTGCTGTCCGAAGTTACCACCATTCAGTATCTCTGCCAACAGCAACCTCCCACGCTTCTCATCCATTGGCACAATCATCTTATCCTCAGCCAATCCAAGCACCTCCTTCAGAACATACATCACCGCCCCTGCAAACTTCCACAATTCCAAATACTTCAGTTCTCTCTGTACCACAACTAAAGCAGTAGAGGCAGAAGAATCTGTAGTGAAAGCAGAACTGACAGAAGCATCAGAAGCTATATCCCCAATAACATCCCGGCGGTCCCATCCCGCACAATCTGGCGAGGGCTTTGATGCCCCGCCATCCTTAGAGCGTAGCGGTTCCGAGCACCGAGAAGGTGCGGTTACATCCCCGCTTCCTGAGGAAGAGGGGCTTGGGGAGAAAGTGGAGCCCTCTTTGGCTAAAGAGGGACGGGGTGATTCGAAAAAATCAGTATCCAAAAATACATTTTTTGAGAAATCATTGACTACAAGAAAATAGTCAATGATTTGCCTCATTCCAATCCCTTCATCAAAGAAATGGTGATACAGATGCGTCAGCTGATAAACCACATTGAATGCCGTCGTTGGTATAGCAATTTCTCCAATACCGTCTGGCAGACTAACAACATTTGAACATTGCAAATCTACATTCCGTTTGAACCATTTCTGCAAACGTGCATTATAGATAGGATTATTCATTGTGCAAGGGAAGAAATGCAGCTCTACCGGTACTCCATCTACAGAAGTTTCTATATGTTGATACCTTATATCATCCCCAAGTTCGAAATGCTTCTTGGCATATTCCGTTATCTGTTCACGGCTTGCATTCACCCATACATCAATATCCCCAGGATTACGAGAATACGCATTTGGATACATCAAGGCATTCCCTTGTCCTTTCAGAATGCAGCACCTAAGTCCATCCTCTCTGAGCATAGAATAGAGTTTAGCAGCAACTCCATTCACCTTCATGTTCTGTCGGCGAATTTGTTGCGACACTCCCATCCAAGTCATCAGCAAGTCCCTTTCTATCGGATTTTTCTTTAACTCCTCAGGATATTCCTCACTCAATCGCTTTATGCCATCAAAACAGATTCCAATAATTGTTTGTTTTGTCGCAAAGCTATATAGTTGTCGCCAATCCATATTGGAGACAACCATACTTAGGTCAACCTTGTCTCCAAGACTGTACCTTAAAAATAAAAAAATAGCTGATGATTGTGCCATACCATCATTCACAAGTTATCACTTCTTATACATCTCCTCATAATACTTCTGATACTCCCCAGAAGTAACATGATCCATCCATTCCTGGTTATCGAGATACCATTTTACAGTTTCTTCGACACCCTCCTCAAACTGGAGAGATGGCTCCCAGCCGAGTTCCTTCTGTAGCTTTCTAGAGTCAATGGCGTAACGCATATCGTGACCCTTTCTGTCTGTTACATAAGTAATCAAATCCAAGTCAGCACCCTCAGGACGACCGAGCAGACGGTCAACAGTCTTGATAACCACCTTGATGATATCGATGTTCTTCCACTCGTTGAAACCGCCGATGTTGTAAGTCTCGGCAATCTTACCCTTGTGGAAAATCATATCGATGGCACGGGCATGATCTACTACATACAACCAGTCGCGCACGTTCTCACCCTTACCATATACTGGCAATGGCTTGCGATGACGGATATTGTTGATGAACAACGGAATCAACTTCTCAGGGAACTGGTATGGACCGTAGTTGTTAGAGCAGTTGGTCACGATGGTAGGCATACCGTATGTATCGTGGAAAGCACGGACGAAGTGGTCTGAGCTTGCCTTGGATGCAGAATATGGAGAGTGAGGATTGTACTTGGTTGTCTCCAGGAAGAACTCCTCGCCATAAGCCTCGTGGTTCTTATCGCTGGATGCCTTGGTGGTGAAAGGAGCAGGAATACCCTCTGGATGAGTCATCTGCAAGGCACCGTAAACCTCATCAGTAGAGATGTGGTAGAAGCGCTTACCCTCGTATCCTTCAGGAAGACTCTCCCAGTAAATCTTTGCCGCTTGGAGCAGAGACAGGGTTCCCATCACGTTGGTCTGAGCGAAAGTGAATGGATCCTTGATACTTCTATCTACATGGCTCTCGGCAGCGAGATGAATGATGCCATCCACCTTGTAGTCCTGCATCAGTTTCAGCATCAGGTCGAAATCGCAGATATCACCCTTAACGAAAGTATAGTTAGGCTTGTCCTCAATGTCCTTGAGGTTAGCCAGATTACCTGCGTAAGTCAACTTGTCGAGGTTGATGATGTGATACTCAGGATATTTGTTCACGAAAAGTCTTACTACGTGTGAGCCGATGAAACCAGCACCGCCCGTTATTACAATATTCTTCATTCTAATCAATGTATATATTCGAACACAAATTACACGAATCATTCAGGAGAAACTATAACCTCTATATTCGTGTTATTCGTAAGATTCGTGTTCAAAAAAAATTAATATTCTAAATTCTTCTTTAAAGTTTGCTCTTTCTCTTCAAGTATTGAAAGGAGATACTTGCCATAGTCATTCTTCAACATTGGCTGAGCATTCTCACGCAACGTATCACTATCTATCCATCCTTGGCGATAAGCAATACCTTCCAAGCAAGCAACCTTCAAGCCCTGGCGTTTCTCCAAGACTTCGATAAAGGTTGAAGCCTCAGAAAGGGAATCATGGGTTCCGGTATCAAGCCAGGCGAATCCTCTTGCCATGGTCTGTACCTTCAGCTGCTTATCCTTCAGGAACTCCTGATTTACTGTTGTGATTTCCAACTCACCACGAGCAGATGGTTTGATATGCTTAGCTACTTCTACTACCTTGTTAGGATAGAAGTATAAACCCACTACAACATAATTGCTCTTTGGATGCTCAGGCTTCTCTTCGATACTCAGGCAATTGCCTTGCTCATCAAACTCTGCCACGCCATATCGCTCTGGATCACTTACTCGATAACCAAATACAGTAGCTTTGTTATTCTGCTCTGCATCTACTACTGCCTGATGCAACATCTGGTTCAAACCAGCACCATAGAAGATATTATCGCCTAATACAAGACAGGCAGAATCATTACCAATGAACTTCTCACCGATTATGAAGGCCTGTGCCAAGCCATCTGGTGAAGGCTGCTCGGCATACTCAAACTTCACTCCAAACTGGCTACCATCGCCTAAGAGTCGCTTGAAACCTGGTAAATCGAATGGTGTTGAAATAATGAGTATCTCACGGATACCTGCCAACATCAATACTGATATTGGGTAATATATCATCGGTTTATCAAAGATAGGAATCAGCTGCTTGCTGATACCCTTTGTGATGGGATACAAACGAGTACCGCTGCCACCTGCTAATACGATTCCCTTCATACGAACATTGTTAATTGTTTTACACCCCAACTTTAAAGTATATTATTTTCGCTTTAATGATTTAAGGCAAAATCGATATCATGAAGCAATTGTTGAGCTTTAGCATTTGACTCATCGAAACTTACAACATCTATAATTTCACTCCGTGCCTTATTCAATTTTTCTATGTCGTTATCTGAACAATATTCTGAAAAAAGACACATTGCATCATTTAATTTTTGTTCAATACTTTTAGTCATAAATATTTGATTTTAGAAAGAGGCAAACTCTATTTTGAGTATTGCCTCAATTAAATTATTTATTTGTAAACTCTACAATCAGTTTCACAATCTTATCAATTTCCCAATCTGTCAATTCATAGAACAATGGCAATCTTACCAAGGTATCACCATATCTGTCGCAATTTGGCAACTCTCTTCCATCATGCTTATCCTCATAATACTTGCTGCTATGCAATGGCAGGTAATGGAATGTGGTCTGTACATCATTCTCCTTCAAGAACTTCATCAAGGCAGTACGATACTCCAAACTTGGGCAGAGCAGATAGAACATGTGAGCATTGTTGGTAGCATACTCAGGAATATAAGGCAACTTCATCTCATTGCCAATCTTACCATTCAAGCCCTCGAAATAACGGTTCCAGATATGCTTGCGCTTGCCCTGAATATCATCAAGCTGCTCCAACTGAGCCCAAAGATATGCTGCATTGAACTCAGATGGCAAGAATGAAGAACCCATATCTACCCAACCATACTTGTTGACCATTCCACGATAGAACTCGGCACGGTTGGTACCCTTCTCCCAGATAATCTCAGCACGACGAACAAAACACTCATCATTGATGACGCACATACCACCTTCACCACTACTGATGTTTTTGGTCTCATGGAAAGAGAAAGCACCCAAATGACCGATGCTACCCAATGGACGACCTTTATAGAATGAATCGATGCAATGAGCAGCATCCTCAACTACCAGCAAATTATGCTTTTCTGCAAGAGCCATAATGGCATCCATGTCACAAGCAACACCAGCATAGTGAACAACAGCAATCACCTTGGTCTTTTCATTGATCAATGGCTCAATCTGCTCAACCTCCATATTAGGATTTTCAGCAGAGCTATCTGCAAATACAACCTTTGCACCTTCACGAAGGAAAGCCAATGCTGTAGATACGAATGTATAAGAAGGTACAATCACCTCATCGCCAGGCTTCAAATTGCAAAGCATAGCGCACATCTCCAAGGCATCAGTACCAGATGTTGCAAGAAGACATTTCTTGAAGCCATACTTCTGCTCAAAGAAGGTATGACACTTCTTAGTAAAATCACCATTGCCACTCATGGTTGTAGAATGACAAACTTCCTCCAAATACTTCAATTCTCTTCCAGAGAAATAGGGTTTGTTAAATGGAATCATAATATTAAAATTTTAAATTATTATTTTAATCCTTGTTTTTCATTATCCTCGAACCAGTCAGCAAGCGCTTCCTCAAAACTCCACTTAAACTGATAACCGCAGTTCTTCAACTTCTCACCACAGATATTGGTCGAAATCTGGAGTTTCTTCACTCTCGCAGGACAGATACCCATTGGTGAGCCAAGAAGCATGGCAGCTCTTGCCATAGGCATGATAACCCAGTTAGGAATATCAGGCACAAACTGAGTCAAGCCTGTAACCTTCTTCATTGCCTCCACGATGTGTTGAATGGTATAAGCAGGTTCGAAGCAACAGTTATACAACTCAACACCATGCTCATGATGTTCCAAGCGATACAGCATGAAGCGAACCAATTCCTTTACATAGATACAAGCCTTGATGGTATCCTTTCTGCCAGGATAAGCAAACTTATGACCACGGATAGCCCAATACAATCTAGTGAAGTTACCATTCTCGCCCTTTCCGAATACCACACCAGGGCGAACAATAGTGAGCTGGCGATGAGCAGCATCTCCATTCTGCCACTTCTCATGAATCTTCTCAGCCACCAACTTAGAGATACCGTATGCAGTATTAGGAGTAGGCAAAGTAGTCTCTTTCTTCAATTCCTCAGCAGCTCCGTATGGTGCAATACTTGAAGTAAATACAATCTTCTTGATATTCCACTTTTCGGCGAAAGCCACCACATTCTCAGCACCACGGATATTCGTCTCGAAATACTCATGATCTTCATGACCAGGAGTACGATGAACAGCAGCAAAGTTGAAGATGACATCATCCTCTGTAGGAGTAAATGGCAAGTTCTCGATAGGCTTGCGGATATCGTACTCGATGAAAGTTGACTGCAACTTCTGACCATCACGCAAAGCAGGCTTGTAATCCTTTACTACCGGATTAGGAGTGCCAGGCTTAACGATATCGAGGTTATATACTTGGGCGTTAGGATAACGCTCCTTAATCAAATTTGTAAGATGGGTACCAATGAAGCCGGTACCACCAGTGATAATATAGTTCATAGATTCCTATTTTTGTTCATCAACAGCAGCGAGCCAATAGTCCGTTAATCTCTTAGTTTCTGTTACGGCATCAAAACCTGATTTAATTAAATCATCTTCATGACCGCGACGAATAGGCATATTTTTATCAGTCTCTTCAATTATTATATCAGCCCATTTAGAAGCCGACTCTCTGAGACCAATAAAATGTCCTAAACTACATGCAGCAGCTTCTCTTGTAATGGCATCAGAAAAGAAAACAGGCAAACCTGCAGCTTGAGATTCCAATCCAACTACAGGTAATCCTTCATAGATACTTGGTAATAAGAAAGCATCAAAAGCATTATAAAACTGCTTAATGTCTTCTCTTCTACCCAGCCAACTAATTGATGAATCTAATCCATATGCATCAATTTTTGACTTCATTTCGTTCTCTAAGTTTCCTGCTCCGATAATAACAAAATGAGCATTAGCCTTTTTCTTCTTGATTTCATTCATAATATCAATTAAAAACAAAGGATTCTTTTGAGAAGCGAAACGACCAATAAAACCATAAACAATCTTATCTGACCACCCAAACGACTCTCTAGTTTTATCTCTTAATGCCTGATTAAATGTATTAGCTTTTGCATCAATACAAGTTTTAAAGATTTCTATTTTCCCTTGTTGGTAAGCTTTCTTTCCAAACTGAAAAATACCACAATCCTTACCACAGGCTACATAATAATTACAGAACAAATGAGAGAATTGCTTGAGAACTATCTTAAGAATTGACTTTTTCAACTCTGCTTTAGAAGCCATAGAAAGACTTTCACTTACCCTTACTTTTACACCAGCTTTTTTAGCGACATATAAAGGAAATATGTTCATTGTATTGTTCATTGCATGAAAAACATCATAATGATTTTCCTTGAACAATTTTTCCAATGCCTTAATATGTTTACCAATTTGTTGGTAAGGAGGTATTACATGTAGTTTACCGCCCAACTGTTCAACTTCTTCAAAGGGCAAGCTGTTTGAGTCAGAATCACAAACTAATTCAAATTGGACCTTGCTAGAATCCAAGTTTCTCAAATAAGCCATAGTAAGGCTTTTCTGTCCACCCGAATCCATTTTATTTACACTGATAAGAACTTTAATAGGAAATATCATGCCACCAATCTCCTTTCTCCAGATGCTTCTGGACTAAATGTTATTACTACTTTTATCATAATTACTATTTGGATTTTCTCTATGCACGAATGGCATTGAGAAAATATTCACTCGAAGCTTTTCTAAACTGAGAAACTCCACTCTGTATTTTTTTCCAATCAATATCAAAAGCCTGCTTACTATCCATATCCAATACCAATCTATCCATCAGTCCCAAACGGGTAAGTAAGGATGTAATTCGAGTATTCGTAGAAAGAGAAGCCTTTTTGTTGAAACGCTTGAACGTAAAGAAAGGACGGGAATAAATAATGCTGAATACTGTACCATGAAAGGAATCTGTACATACACATTCTGCATTCTTGACCAAATTCACGAAATCAGCAGGTGAAACATGCCAAGGAGCCATATCAACATAATTCTCATCAGAAGATATGTATTGATCCAGGTGTAGCAAGGCAACAACCTTTAATCCTTTTTCATTTGCAAGTCGCCTTACAAAATCTCTTTGTTCCGGATTATTACCCATGAAGTAACAAAACACATATTTTTCCTTTATCAAAGGTCTGTTGCTAATTACTTCGTTCCAACCATCCGCATCCAACAACAACGCAGGGTCGTTTACCAACTGTACGTCTCTTCCTGCAAGCTTTTTGATAATATCCTGTCCTGATGTTTCACGAGCACTCAGATAATTAATGCGCTTCAAGTAATGACTATATATCTTTTCATATTTTGCAGGAATACTTCCGATGCCAAAACTAGTAGCATAAGCTATTTTTTTAACATTTTGCGGTACCCAGTTCAAGGTATAATAATCAGCCATTATATTAGAAGGCAACCATAACTGATCACTTCCGACAACAACGGCATCATATTCATTTCTACTGGCCTTAGCCATATCTTCCCAAGATTTAAAAGCTCTACTTACCTTGAAATGGTTCTTGCAGAACTCATCAAATGCAGCATCTCTTTCCGCCATACCAGACTTCAACTTCTCATTTGATTTCTGCTTGAGTTTCTTTTCTATCAGCTTGCTCTTTTCTTTCACGATAGAAAGATCGAAGATATTGCTCAAAAAGTAACGCCATTTGCGTTTGTTGATATCACCCTTCAATTTATCGAAGTTTATAACATCAGAATCAATGCCATTTTTCGTAAGAAATCTTTGGGTAGCAAACGCTTGCAACATACCACCATAATCATGGTAGTCATAATTAATCGCTAATGCAACTTTCATATCTATCTTTTTAATTCTTACCTAATATTTTCTTCACGAATCTTTTGGATTCATTATAAATTCCCAATCTGAAAGCAGTTTTACGCAAGAAAGAATTGAGACGGACTTTGAATGTCGTAGGAAACCATTTATTGATGAATGCAGCAAATTCCATAGTTTGGTAGTCTTTAAAGAAATCTGCTCGCTTTGGATTCATAGGAACAGATTTAACCATTGCAATTTCATCAGCAATAAAATAATCCAGATTCTTATATTCTTCCAATTTGACAGAATCCTTAATAGCATTCAAAATACTCATACCTTTGTCCGTATGTACCAAGATGCGATTAGTACCATTATCATCAAAGTTCTTTGAGAACATCTTGACATCAAAGCAATCCCAAATAGTAAAATCAGAAACACGATAACGTTTCTTAAATCTACAATCATAGCAAGAAGGACGAACATTTATATCACTAAAGAAAGAACGCATAAACTGTTCACTTTCTACTCCTTTGTGATAATCAAGTTCCGGCTTTTCATTGAAAAGAGAAAATGATGTATAGTTATAACATAATCTCTTTTCTCTGAAGAGTATTTTATTAAACTTACCACCAATCTTGCTTTGCATGTAAGTCAGGTAATTCGCAAAGATTCCCGGACTAGGAATACCATAACACACAACATCAATCAAAAGGAGTTTATCATATGGCTTGCGTAAGTAATGAATCAAACCTTCTATCTGGCATGGTGTACCGCTCATAGCCACCCATTTGCCTTCCTGTAGGTGTTTCTTGATTTCCTTAAAAGTATCTCCTATTTCACTCTGTACATACTTGCTGTTACGAAACTTACCCAACTCATCCAAAGAGGTAACAGCAGAATGCTTGACCTTAAAGTCTGAATAATCCACAGCCGCACCATAAACGATACCACCTTGATTAATCACCCATGAAGCAATAGCTGTAAAGGAACCTCCAGATGTACTTTCTTTCAGAATGGTTTCATCCTTAATTTGCAAAAGAAAGCCATGTTGTTCTTTCTTCTTTTCAGGTTCTACATTGGCAACAGGACATACTTTCTCACATAAATGGCAATCTATGCAATGTTCAACATCAACATGAGGATAAAGGAAACCTTCTTCATCTTCAATCATTGAGATACAGTGCTTTGGACATATATTCTCACATGCCCAACAACCACAGCAATCTTGTTTATTTACTATGTGAATCATACATCTTTATTTGTGTTCCAACTGCCAATGACGAAGTTTACCTGCAAGCATCAACAATCCATTGAAATGATAATAAATTACGAGAAGGACTATCTTTTTTGAAAAAGTTAGTTTATTAGACCACTTATATTTTTTCAAATATTTCTGATATACAGGCAAACTCAACATAGCCAACATTTTGGACTTACGCTCATTATAGGTATATTTATTGTATGGTCCAAAGTAACCTCTCAATATTGCTGATATAATACCAGACAAAACTCTAAGGCTAAGATTCTCTTCTAAAAAGGTTTTGTTACTTTTAGTTTCTATAAAAGAATCTATTCTTTGAAAACCTAACCCCATCATATCTATTGTCTTCTCTGTCATCTTTACAGAGATGGATTCATCATTATAAATATAATGGTATAATGGTTGCTTTATAAATACGGCCTTTTCTAATTTATCGAATAGCTTCAAATTAAATAAAACGCCTTCAACTCCTTGACGTAAATCCTCATCATGGAATATGTCATTCTTTAATAAGAATTTTCGATTTATAAGTTTACAATATGCACAAGCAATGAAATAATCAAAGTTCAACATATACCCCTGCAATTGTCTACAAGCATTACCATCAAATACTTGGCCATCACTAAATTTATAGTTATTGTAATGTAGACTACCATTATAATCTTTAACCCATTCACACATGACAAGTTGCAACGTCTTATCTTCAAGAACTTTGTTAATCATACTTTCACACATTATGGGTTCTATCCAATCATCCCCATCTACAAACATAATCCAATCACCAGAACTTGCAGCAACACCGCTATTACGTGCTGCGGCCAAACCTCCATTCTCCTTATGTATTACTTTGATACGAGCATCAATTTTGGCATACTCCTCACAAATCTCGCCACATTTATCAGGAGAACCATCGTCCACAAGAATTATTTCCAAATCACGAAACGTTTGATTTATGCAACTTTCTATACATTGACACAAATACTTCTCTGGCACCTTATAAATAGGTACAACAATACTAACTAAAGTTTGATTATTCATTACACACAAAAGTTTTAATTATATTTATTCATAAGACTTAGCATAAATATACACAGTTTTTATGATAAAACTAATGGTACATTTTACCTGCTAACAAAAGATTAAAGTTTATTGCCAATATCGTAAATTAACCAAATAGATTTATTTTTTTCAATCAAATATTGAATGATATGGAAACATTAATTCAGGGTAATATCCCAATTGTTTATAATATCTGTAAAATAAATAACAAACAAGAATAGTAATATAAATGTTTTTTTTATTTTTGTCTTTTGTCCATGATATAATCAAGGAAATAAGAATATATTGAGAAATAGATAGATAACTACCTAAGCGAGCTAAAGATTCTATTGTTCTAAGAAAGATAGTATGAATCAACATATACAATATAAAAGCATTTATATTTAACTTGAATATTCTGATTATACTTTCTTGTTTCATATCATAAGAGTGAGAAATTGTCATATTTTTAAAAGAAATATAGAACAATGAGTAAAAGCCCATATTTAAAATGAACGGCAGTATAGGATTCGTATAATTAGCATCCGATAAGACATTATTGTGACTATATTCATAGTAATAACCTGCGATAACAGAACCAATAGAACCACCGACATGACTCACAATAAATCCCATTAAAACAGGTATTAAATATTCACCAAATATAAAAGCAGCAATCATTAAAATAAATACAACTTTATATTTTAAGAAAAACTTCTGCAAAAATAAAGAGATTGGTAACAACACAATTGCACTCTGATGGCAAAAATAGGCAATAATATTCAATACTATATATTTCTTTCTTTCAGCTATAGCCAAAAAACAAAAGCCTAGAAAAAAGATTGCAACAGCTAAATCTTGTCTTACAGGAAAGAAATTTGCTGAAGTGACAATACTAGCAAAACATACTATCGGCTTATTATTACTAAAGAAAGTACTTATTTTATAATATATGCTTAAAATAATAAAATTTGAAGCTAATAAGAATGACGTATATGTACCAAATAGCTTTTTACAAAGAACCATTAAGAGGGCCCAGCCTGCTTCAAGGTTCTTATAAACCATACCATCATCTTGAGTAATATACTTATAAAAGTTGCTAAAATCTAATTCATTAAAACTTTTCTCATACCAGTACCAATCTGTACCTAAATCCCAGCGTAGACCTCTGAATAAAGTTAAAACTATTATCCAAAAAAAAATTGCTCTTTTCTGCGCCTTCAAATTAGATATGAACGAACTGAGTATAAGCGGTATATAGATTAATGAATAGATTGAAAAGAAATTATCCATTTTAATTATTACTTATCGAAATATCAAATAATATAAAATTTTTGAGAGATTCCATAAAGAAGGAAAACCGTAGTGCATACTCTTGAGGAGATATTTACATGCATTATTTTTTAGCCCCTGACCAAATAATGTTAACGCCGTATTGATATATTGATGTTTATATATATATCGCTTTTTATTCATCTTAGCGATATCATCTTTATAAACACTCAAAAAATATTCTTTATAATCAATAATTCTCTGAGGACGTTTAGAAATCTCATTTGGGGTTGAATATTTGTTCATCAAAATTTTTTCCCCTGATACACAAATATTATAGAGTCTAAAAAACCTCACATACAATTCCCAATCTTGATGTCTCCAAAAAGATTCATCAAATCCATTGATAGTTTCTAGCGCAGAACGTCTGAATAATACAGAACTAGTATTAAAGTCTACATTTCCACAAAGTATATCCTCGATAATATTACCACTTGCAACATAATTGGTTTCAAATTTTCTGTTAATACCAAATATACGTGAATTACAATAACATCCGCCATAAGTATTGTCATGTTTCTGCAATTCCTCGTATTGAGCTTTCAATTTTTCAGGTAAAAACTCATCATCATCATCTAAAAAATTAATATAATCTCCTTTAGCAACTCTAAACCCAGTATTACGAGCAGCAGATCCATTCTTATTAATTTCATGTACAACATACTTGATTACATTATGCTCTATTAAACTAGAAAGAATTTTTTCTGTTTCATAATGCCACTTAGAATCGATACCATTATCATCAACAACAATAATTTCAATATTTGGATAAGTTTGTTTCTGGGCACTAGAAATTGCTCGCAACAAATTATCAGGTCTCTGATAAGTAGGTATGATTATACTTATTAATGGAAAATTATTATTCATACTTTTTGTTATGTTTTAACACTAAATTATATTTATCTATTAACAACAACGATACTTTATGTGTTGACCATTGGCTCAAAGCAAAATTCTTATTTCTTTCTCCTAAGCCTTGTTTTACTAAAGCTAAACCTTTTTTAACCGCCTCAACAACAGATTGTTCGTTATCCGGATTAAATGTCGGATTACCTGTACTTTTAAGAATTTCACCTACATTACCAACTTGTGGTCCCACAACTACTTTTCCTGCAGCAAAACCCATTGGCAAATTACCAGAATTTAATATTTGTTTTCTTTGTATAAAAACAATGTCTGCAGCAGAAAACAACAGAGAAGTATCCTTTACATCTACGTATTTCTTTGAAAATTTAATACGATTAAATTTATAATACAATGTTTTATATAATATTTTTGGTATTCTCCAAATTCTTCTAGTCAAAATTTTATCTCTATAAAAGCCAGGTACTAGAAGTTGTAGCTGAGAGCCTAGTTTTGACTTTATTACAAAAACCAAATTTCTTTCATCATCTGAGCGAAATTGTCCAAACGCTAAAATAACATCCTGCTCATTACTAATATTTAATAATCTTCTAGCATCACTTTTAGCTATAGAGAAATCATAGACACTATCATATATATGGTGTGGTACAATATAATGACCAGCAAAAGGATACTTTGCCTCTAGTAATTGTTTACTATAGCAACCCAAATGAATGAAGGCATCACACTCACCATAAATAATATCAAATAACATCAATACATTATTATCTTTTATCAGATGAGGTTTAAGATTATGGATAGTAATTATAATTTTACATCCACAACCTTTATAATAAAGTAATCTGTTTCTAAATTTTTCTACTTGACTGCTAGAAATACTATTTTTCCAATTAAAAATAGCTTCTGGCCACATAAAATGTATTATATCAAATTTTGACTCTGTGCTCCAAAACTCTGCAACACTACAAACTACATCTATGTTTAAAGACAGTAAACCTTCACTTAAAGTCTTAACGAATGGATTACTGTCTTCCTTTTTTGAAACAATCAATATCTTCATTTTGCGGAAAAACTATTTAATGCTTTTTTTAACGCTAAAATATATTTCTTTCCATATTTCAAGTCAGGTTCCATATAGTTACCTTCCCCCCATTCATTCCATGATTTTAGCATTACTATTTTATTTTTTTTCTTTGAAACCCCTTTTAATACTTTTAATACATGCTCATAGAATGATTGAGGATTACTTCCTAAAAGTACCTCTCCTCTTTTTCCACTTCGGGGGGTATGATCCCAATTTGGAATAATAAAAGGTATCATATCCTCTTTACTTTCAAAATTTTCTAGAAAGGAATACTCTAATAAATCTTTATAACTTGTAAATGTAGGAAAAGGAGATATTTTTCTAATCCATCCCCATAACTTCTTTTTAAAAGTATTCGCATGAGCAAATTTGTAATCAACCTTTAAAAAGCGGCCAAGAGTTAAAGCATCAAAACCCATATGGATATATTTTTGATAATCACCTTCATCATCAAGATTTCCCACAAAAAACACTTTATCAGCTATACCTTCCTCCTTTATCCATTTGTTCCAATAATCAATAAATTCCTCAATTTTAGGAAAATTCTGAGGTTTATATATTAAAAAGAAAGGTTTCCCATCTACCCGAATATATCTAGGATCTTTAAACAAATCTAGTACGTAATCAAAATGACGACGATATTCATCAACTCCACCATAAACTTGTTCTTCCAATAAGACATCACCAGAACCATCCTTTCTCCATTGCTTAGCCTTCCAAGACTCATTAGCCCAGCCTAAACAAAAAGGAAAATTAGGTTTTCCGGAAGCATGGACATCATCTATAATTTCATTCAGTAATTGCTTGCCATTACCAAACCAGTAATGCCAATAACAAAAGCCATATACACCAGCTTCTTTCGCTAATCTTGCTTGTTCTTCGCGCACAGAAGGTATTCTTAAATCATAATAACCCAAATCCGCTGGTACTTTAGGTTGATTATGACCATGGAACAAAGGCTTTGCCTTACCAACATTAGTCCATTCTGTAAATCCTTTTCCCCACCATTCATCATTTTCTGGAAATGGATGAAACTGAGGAAGATAATAAGCAATTATTTTAAAATCGTTACTCATAATTATTAATTAATTATCTATGCAAAACACTCAAAAAGCTAGTATAGGTAACCTACCAATTGGGGCTCTTTTCAAAAATAATACAGCAAAAAAGAAGTGCCTAAAGGTCACGTAAATTATAAAAAACAACGCTTTGGTTTATTGTACTTAACATATTCAGCCAAGTTAATATCAGATTATCTATATCTAATTATCCACAAGACAATTGATTCTTATACACTTTCCTACATTAAAAATTAAAAAGAAGCACTATCATCAAAGTGTTTTTACGCATTTTGTTAAACATTAATATCCGGAAAAATATTTTTTAATTCTTTACGTATCAAATATGTTCGATTTCTATATTCTGGAATTGTTTTGGTCAAATTCACCTTAATAAACTTGTAATTATCAACCAAATATAGAAAACTTTCTAGTAAATCACCTCTTTTAAAATTACCAGAACTATCCACAACCAATTTCATTGGCAAATTAATATCCTTAGCAATACCTCTAGACTTAATAGAATAACCTAATGCAATAGTTGGTACACAAGAAGAATATGCAGATATAACAGCATGAGTTCTTGCTCCTATAAAACACCAACATTGAGAAATCACATATCGTATCTGGAGGTAATTGAGAGAGTCGGTATCTAGAGTTGAAATACGGTTCTTATATTTATCAAAACGCTTTAAAATAATATCATTAATCAAGCGATCATCTTGACCTTTCCACATGACATGCGGAATAAGGAGAACTTCTTTGTTAGTTTTCTCAAATATATAATTTAATAAATCACATATTTCTTGGCCAAAGTCAGAATCCAATTCATATCCACCCAGAACATAGTTTGACAAATTAAGTCCTATTACATTATTTCTCATAAAACATTGAGGTAATTCGACTTTTTCTGGATTTAAGACAAACGCAGGATCAGGGTAACAAACAACATTATTAAGACCTAAACCTTTTAAAAAATCATAGGTCAAAGATTCTCTGGCATATATTAAATCAAATTTTTCAAGCACAACCTTTTTGACAGTTGTCAAATTAGCTTCTCCCATGGAGCAAGCCCATAAAATTGTCTTTATCCCTCTTTCATTAGCATACAATTCTGAAGAAATCGAAGGTGAATTATCATCATAACAAAACATATCCCCACCAGTAGAAACCATTACATCTTCGTCTAACATATCTTTCAAGAAACAAGCCATTTGATCTATCGTAATATAGTTTAAACTACGAGAGATGCGCATTTTCTGAACAATCGATACTATTTTATTCCAAATTCTTTGACCAATAGTTAATGTTCTATAAGGAATCAATGAATAATATTCATCAATATTCAAACGAATATCTAAATCCAAATTTCTACATAATCCTACCATTTTTTCCTTTGGCGTATTGAGGATTAGAGCAGTTCCTTTTGCAATACCTTCACAACCGCGATTTCCACCGTCAAGATGGATTGGAAAATAAAATTTCATAACCGTTACTTTTTAATCAATTTAAAAATTTGCTTTAAATTTTGAGATTTATAATAGAATATAACAAATAGCAAAATAGCTATTATTAAAGTTCCTACACACTCAATTATAAAGTTAAATATTGTTGTACAATGAATACTTTTACAAGCATACCATGTTAAACAACTTGCAATTATCACATATATATATTTGGAGAAATATTCCCTGAGCATATAACCAATACTTACACCAAAGGATTTTTTACCGACGCGAACCACATAAGGTGTAACATTTATGAACATTTTACATATAAATGGCGAAATCAATACACCCTCAAATCCCCAGACTTTTGCTAAAATAACAGAGAGGATGATATTTACGACACCTCCAATTACCTGTAAATCCCTACCTATAGTAAAGTACCCATTAGCAGTTCTAAATCGTTCCAAAACTTGACAAGAACAATTCGTGTACATATTCGCAACAATCAATATTACTATAAACTGACTTAAAACATATTCCTGACCTATATTGCCTACCCAAAGTTTCATTAATGAATTCAAAAGTTGAATCAAACATACACTTGAAATCATATATACTGCAGAGGTTACAAAATCTATTTTCTTGTAAATTTCAAACTGGCGCTCCTTCGTTTCTGTTGCAACAGCATTACCAATTCCAGCAGCAACAGCATTAAATGCCAAACCCATCAAAACTTCAACTTGCGTAACAATCATTGTATAATTACTATAATAACCCACAACTATTGTTCCAACTACAGCAGAAGTAACAATATTACTCACAGAATTGAAAAGTACTGACCCTAACCGAAAGACTGATACAGAATATATATCCTTAAAGACTTGTTTAACTTCATTTTTAGATAGCTTTTGAGAAACTGGTTCCGTCAAAAAAGGATATAATTTATCAATCTTATGGGAAAGACTCAAATTCTTTGCGATAACGACTATAACTTTAAAAAGCAAATACGCTATGAAGTTACGGAAAACCAACAAAACAACAATGTCAACCAAGCAACTGATAAAGGTATATGCTACTTCTATCTTACCAAGCTGATATGTCTTTTGATTAGCATTTACAAATGTCTGCTTATAGGCTGCAAAGAAATAAGATACTGCAGATTGTAATACAAATAGAAAGAAAACCAAGTATAGATTTTCCGGTAGAGGCTGATCTAAATTCACCAAATACCGAAGAAAAGGCATTAAACTGCAACCCAATAACAGAATGACTATACCAACATAATAATAGCATTTCTTATAGAACTGCATGACAGCTTTCATACGTTCTTCATCATTTTCTGCTATTGGTTTATAAAGTAGGAACGCTATAGCAGAGCCTAATCCTAACTCAGAAAGTGCAAGAAATGAAAGTATGTTAGTAAACAAACCATTCAAACCAAGGTATTCTGCACCTAAAACATATATAAATACTGTTCGACTAGCAAATGACAATAATAATGTAGAAATACGTATTGCCACACTTGTCCCCATGTTCAGGACTGAATTTTTAGTTCTTGAATTAGCCATTTTTAATTATTGTAAATGAATTGCCCCCCCCAAGAATTTGACCATATTTGCTACTCATGAAAAGAGCGGTTTGTAAAATATCTACCAATTTAACTTTGTTTGATGCTATAATGCCGTTATTTATAATAGAATGGTTTGCCAAGACATCTCCCAAACTCAAAGCCAACATCTCCATATTCTTCTTCAAAACAAAGGAATAATCAGAATCATCACTAATAAATGCTGTGCATATAGTTGCATACTGTTCTAATGGCACCAGATAAGAGACTTCTTCCTGTAGCCATTGGTAAACCCGATACATATCATCTGTCTTAGGATATTCTCCAGAAGCAGTTAATAATGACATATTTTCATCTTTTCTATAAAGATTGACTATATGTGTAAATGGTCCTATTAGTTCTTTCGAGGCAGATACAATATCTTCTCTTGACAACTCTCCATTTATGCAAAGAACAGAAACTGAAACATTCTCGTTCTTCTGAATCGTCCATATTAAATCTTCTGAAATAGGTATGTTTGTAACAACTAAAAGATTGCTTTCTGATAACGAACCGCCAGAATAGCTTTTTTCTAAATTCTGATAGATATTTTCATCAACTATTGGATTAATATATTGTCGATGACAAATCAACTTTCTTATCTTATTAATAAAACTCATATTCATTACACAATTTCCATCGCTGATGCGATGACGGTTTTACCATTTAAATGTCTACCAACTGTAGAGGACAGAAAACAAATTACGGATGCAATCTCTTCAGGTATAGCAATACGCTTCGTAACACTTGAACAACCTGAGATATTCTTTCCAAAACCTTTATCACCCATCCTTGTAGCTACAGAACCAGGCGCAATACCAACAAACTGGACTTTGCCCTCATATTCTCTAGCTAACAATTTGGTATATTCTATGACAGCAGTCTTAGAAATTCCATAAGGCGTATGTCCAAAATGATTGGAGTATCCACAAATACTTGCAACATTAACTACTTGACCACAAGTATTGTTTTCCACCATTTTATCAGCTACTAATCTTGATGCCAATACTGTACTTTTAAGATTAGTATTAACTACCTCAAAAAAAGTATCAGCTGTTATGCCCCTAAACTTTCTGCTTCTATCTGTTTTTTTAAAAATTCCAGCACAATTAACCCATAAATCAATTGGTGAGATGGTAAACGCCTGTTCAACTCCATTTTTAACACTAGAAGGATTAAGTTGATCCATTACAATGTAACTAACTTGGCTACTATTATCATAGGTCAAACTTCCTACAGCTTCTTTTAGTTTATTTTCATTCCTTCCTGTTAGTATAACATTGCAACCTTCAGATAGAAAACGTTGCGCTGTTGCATAACCTATACCACTAGTAGCTCCAGTAACAACCACATTTTTCCCTTTTATTGTTCCACCAGTTACACTAGTAGAAGAATATGCTTGTCGCAAATGCTCATCATATATTAATGGTTTAATATCAACATATGTGAACAAAGACTTAATCTTACTTAATACACTCATAATATACTATTTATCAATAGAAAAAACAGAATTATTAGCTATAATTCCATCCTTTATTAAATCGCTAAAAAAATGTCTCATAAACTTCTTACTTCCATATTTGTTAAGTTTAAAGCCACCATCACAATATAAATTATAATCATTGCATAATTCTTCTTGTTTAAGATAATTATAAAAAGGAATATTATTTAAATGAGAACACTTATTCGCAACAGACAGAAGAACCTTATCAACAAATTCATCCGAAAAAAATCGATTTAGCTTTGAAGACAATGGTGGTATAACAAATAAAGGTTTCCATTTTTTTGATTTACAAAAGGTAACCATTTCATTAAGAGTATGCTCATTTGTACCTACACATTCTTCTATCTTCTTAGGAATGTCTGTTGATTTTAAATCTTTCAATTTAAACATTTGTATCCAACCATTCGCAATATTCTCCATATTTTCATTGGCCAATGATGATGATACAGAAACAGGATGACGGGAAGTAACATCATCTATGCAATCAGTATCTATTATCAAACGGCCAAATTGCTTTAGATTTTTCAAACCTATAGGGAAAATATAATGCCACCATCGTTTAAACGAACATCTCAAGACTTTTGGCAACATTTTAAATGGCAATATTTTATAGTAATTATTGGCATATAAAACCACCACCTCCTCCTCATTGCAACATGTAACACAAGCAGCAAGATTTATAACAACGATACAACCAGGAGCAAGATGGGTTTCATATTGCTTCATCAAGCGAAAATCACTCTGTAAAGCTTCTGCTTCCAAACAGAAATTAAATCCATTTAAACGTAATTCCTCAAAATTATTAAAAGCATATTTTGCATAGGTGCTACCAAATGCTACAATTCTCAAATTCTTTGGAACTCCTTGCAAATATCCTTTTATTGTAACATAACTGTTTTTATAAGCATTGGTACGCTTATATAAACAGTTTGCAAAAATGTATGCTACAAGCAATAATAGTATTATTATGTATATCATTACTCAACTTTTCCAATATGTCCTTCTGTTGCATTATCTCTATGATGTATTGTCGCAGGATTACCTATTACAATCGAATGAGATGGAACATCAAAATTCACAAAAGTATTAGGTGCAATAAGCACATCATCCCCTATGTTGATTCCACCGACAACCGTAGAATTACATCGAATACAAACATTCTTACCAAAATGAGGTGCTCCTGCACGTTTACCACGTATATCACGCCCAATAGTTACACCATGAGTCAACATCAAATTACCTTCAAAAGTTGCACTACCATTTATGATAACCGTTCCCGGATGACCTATGATTAATCCCTTGGGAAGATTCATATTTTCATATAATTGAATACCGGTCTTATGGCTAAACTTGACAAGTTTATGCATGTAATACCTAGACCAGACTGTACCCTGAGCAGCTTGAGCTTTCCTGTAATATTTCAAATATTTAATCTGAAACATTTTCATTTCATTATGACTCAACTTATCTTTTCCTCTAAACGAAGCATTAAATCTTAAGTCATAGCCATATAATTCTTGAAATTTGTCAATATCTATCTTCCAAAAATTAACTTTGAGCATTTTTTTTAAAACCATTTCTATCATCAATACATTAATTTGAACTAAGCACCAAACCTCGACAACATTGCAATTAATTTATTTTTTATTCTCTGCTTTAGCGGTGCTTTACGAATAGAACATAGATTCAAAAACGCTTCTTTGGAGTTTACATTAAGAGTTTCAAAGAAAAGTTTTCTATCTCCAGTTTGAGGTTTGTTTGTAATCAAATTACTATTTCCTGCAGCAATATCATCAATACTTACCTGAACACTGTCAATCTTGTCTTTTAAAATATTCCATAATTCAAGTCCTTTGTTACTGTGAACTATAACAGAAGACAAGCCTTTATTATCATTAATGTCAGGTGTACTATGATATACTCCCCAAGCATCAGCTAGTGTAAAATCACTAATTCTTTTAGCATTTTTAAAAGGACATTGAAAACAAGAAGGACGCATATTCCATGACAAGAACATACTTCTCAAATAGAGGTTATGCATTCCTCGTTCTTTAAATATACGTTTGTCTGTATCTACTCGGAAAGTAAATGTATCCCAACCAATGCTCTTTTCCTTAAAGTTTATACTTTTAATTTTTTCGCCTCCAAAAAAGGCAGACAAATATTTCTGCCATACCACATAAGAAGGAATACCCATACAGATAAGATCTATTGTATAAAGGTTATCATAATCCTTTCTTAAGAAAGATTTCAAGCCTTCAACTTGACATGCCATACCAGAGTATAGAACCTTTCTACCATTCTTTAGTTCCTTTCTAATATACTTGAAAGTTTCATTATCGGCTTTACATTGAAGATATTTTGAACCTTGCAGTGCGCAGAGTTCGGCTTTAGATTCAACAAATTTATGAACAACATTGAAATCATTATCGTAGGCCGCACCTACTACCAAGCCATTATTATCAAGAATCCATTCAGCTATTGGTGGAAATATGCTACCAGAAGAACTTACCAAACGCTGGCTATAATTCTTATTTCGTGCAGCAAATCCTATCTGCGTATCATTATTTTTCTCACGAATATATTTTCTATTCTCATATTGAAGAACAGGACAAACAGATTGACAAAGACCACAATCAACACATACCTCCTGATCAATAATCGGATATTCAAATCCTTCAGAATCCAATTGCATTGTTATGGCTTGATGTCCACATGCAGAAAAACAAGCAGAACATCCGCAACACTTATCTTTTTCTAATACTTCAAGCATATTTTTTACATTTCATATAGATCCACATTGATATCGAATGGGCTATCGAAGTCCTTAAGCATCGCATGCTTCGTATCTTTCTCAGAGAGATTGGCATGTTCTGTTGGGATTTTCCAATCGATACCGAGGCTTTCATCTAGGATGCAGATACCACCATCTGCTTCTGGATGATAGAAGTTATCACACTTGTATTGGAAGACGGCTGTTTCTGAGAGAACGGCGAAACCATGGGCAAAGCCCTTTGGGATGAAGAACTGACGATGATTGTCTTCTGTCAGTTCTACAGCCACATGCTTGCCATAGGTTGGTGATCCTTTACGAATATCTACTGCTACATCAAGCACTCTACCTTTTACGCAGCGTACCAGCTTGCTTTGGGTATAAGGTGGACGCTGGAAGTGTAGACCTCGCATCACGCCATAGCTGCTCATTGACTCGTTGTCTTGGCAGAAGTGAACACTGTGTCCCAGAATTGGGGTAACATTCTCTTCAAACTCTCGCTCGCTGAAGCTCTCGAAAAAGTAGCCACGAGCATCACGGAAGAGGCGTGGCTCTAGAATGAGAACGCCTTCTATATCGGTTTTGATTACATTCATTATTTTATATTTAAGTAGGCAGGCTCCATACCAAGAGCCGAAAAGTAGCTTATAAAATAAGCCCCTAGCACTTCACCTGCCTTATATTTCTATCTTAATATTCTAAATTCTTTTTTAATGTTTGATCTTTCTCTTCAAGTATAGAAAGGAGATACTTGCCATAGTCATTCTTCAGCATAGGCTGAGCATTCTCTCTCAATTGCTCTGCGGTAATCCAACCCTGACGGTATGCGATACCTTCCAAGCAAGCAACCTTCAAGCCCTGGCGTTTCTCCAAGACTTCGATAAAGGTTGAAGCCTCAGAAAGGGAATCATGGGTTCCGGTATCAAGCCAGGCGAATCCTCTTGCCATGGTCTGTACCTTCAGCTGCTTATCCTTCAGGAACTCCTGATTTACTGTTGTGATTTCCAACTCACCACGAGCAGATGGTTTGATATGCTTAGCTACTTCCACCACCTTATTAGGATAGAAGTATAAGCCCACTACAGCATAATTGCTCTTTGGATGCTGAGGCTTCTCTTCGATACTCAGGCAATTGCCTTGCTCATCAAACTCAGCGACACCATATCGCTCCGGATCACTTACACGATAGCCAAAAACTGTAGCCTTGTTATTCTGTTCAGCATCTACTACTGCTTGATGCAGCATCTGATTTAATCCTGCACCATAGAAGATATTATCGCCTAATACGAGGCAAACGGAATCATTACCAATGAATTTTTCTCCGATAATGAAAGCTTGGGCTAAGCCATCTGGTGATGGCTGCTCTGCATACTCAAACTTCACACCTAACTGGCTTCCATCGCCTAAGAGACGTTTGAAACCTGGTAAATCAAATGGTGTTGAAATAATGAGTATTTCACGGATACCTGCCAACATCAATACTGATATTGGGTAATATATCATCGGCTTGTCAAAGATTGGTATCAGCTGCTTGCTGATACCCTTTGTGATAGGATACAAGCGTGTACCGCTACCTCCTGCTAATACTATTCCCTTCATACTCTTTTAAATCAATTCTTTTTCATACGACTATGACACAACTCACTTCCAGTATTAGTCTCTTCTGAAAATGTCTCGTGTGTAGACCTTATCCTTTACATCATCCAGACAAGCATCGTAGCGATTGGCGATGATGGCATGGCTCTGTGCCTTGAAGGCTTCGAGGTTGTTTTCAACTCGACTACCGAAAAAGGTGCTTCCCTCTTCCAAGGTTGGCTCGTAAATGACTACCTCAGCACCCTTTGCCTTGATACGCTTCATGATGCCCTGGATGGCTGACTGGCGGAAGTTGTCGCTGTTTGACTTCATGGTCAGGCGATAGACACCAATCACGCAATTATGCTCCTTGCTGGCATCATAGCTGTTGGCATCAGCATAGCTATAATAGCCTGCCTTCTGGAGTACGGCATCAGCGATATAGTCCTTACGGGTACGGTTGCTCTCTACGATTGCCTCTATCAGGTTTTCTGGAACATCGGCATAGTTTGCCAGGAGCTGCTTGGTATCCTTTGGCAAGCAATAAC
>OGJV01000246.1_pt1 | contig 34492 bp, 19 predicted proteins | sample 1572271 | NCBI WGS metagenome assembly OGJV01 (sample SAMEA2582107, study PRJEB24529) | metagenome | biome: Human gut stool | place: China | collected 2011
TTTTCAAAGAGATAAAAGCCGACATCGGCACGGAAATTCCCTCATCGGGCAATCTTGAGCGGTGGGCAAGGCAGGGAGTGTTGCTGCTCAACGCCACGCTGACGGTGCGTGCCCACGAGGCGGCTTCACATCAAGGTCATGGTTGGGAAACGTTTACCGACGCCGTGATTGCGCATCTCGCTGCCACACGCGAGCATCTGGTGTTTCTGCTTTGGGGCGCTTATGCCATCAAGAAAGGCGCGTTTATCGACCGCTCGCGGCATCTTGTGCTCACGTCGCCGCATCCGTCGCCTCTGTCAGCCCATCGAGGCTTCTTCGGAAACCATCATTTTTCTCAAGCCAACGCCTACTTGTCACAACACGGTGAAACACCGATAAACTGGTAATTATGAGACTGCTTCTCACGTCATTGCTTATGTTGTCGGCAACGCTGACTTATGCCGCCGACACGTCGACACGCATTTTCGACCAGTCGATGCGGTCGTTGCGCGCTTGTCTGGAAACCGACTATTACGCACCGCCAGTAATCGAACTCGGAGGCGACGACCGTGTGCGTGTGGAGTTTGACGACATCAACTCCGAGCGTCGCTATATGCGCTATTCGCTGCTTCACTGCGATGCTGCGTGGCAACCGTCGCAAATCGTTGAAAGCGACTATATCGACGGCTTTAATCAAGCCGATGTCGAAGACTATGAGTTCTCCTCTGGCACGTTTGAGCAGTATGTGCATTACGGCATCAGCCTGCCTAATCAGGATATGCCGATACTCCTGTCGGGCAATTATCTGCTGAAGGTGTATCTTGAGGACGATCCCGATTGCGTTCTGCTGCAACAAAGATTCTGTGTTGTGGAAAAGCGTGTGGGCATCGGTGCCGCGGTGTCGTCGCGCACCGACGTGGACTATAACGACAGCCATCAACAGATTTCCATAACGATAAACACCGCAAACTGGAGCATCAACAACCCTTACTCCGACCTGCGTGTCGTTGTCTCCCAAAACCAGCGCACCGACAATGAGGTGATGGTGACACAGCCTTTGCGTGTCAGCGGCAACACTATTGTGTTCGACCACGACCGTCAGCTGATATTTCCAGGAGGAAACGAGTTCCGTCGGTTTGAGATGGTCACAACAAACTATGCCGGGATGGGGGTGGAACGCTACACGTACAGCCATCCATACCACCATGCCGTGCTGGAAACCGACGAGCCTCGCGCGTTTGAATCTTATTCTTTCGACCGCACGCAGTACGGACGGTTCACAATCCGTGAAAGCAACTCCTACGACTCAAACACTCAGGCGGACTATATGATAACCCATTTCTCGCTTGCCATGCCGAGGCTTGCCGACGGTGACGTGTATGTCGACGGAGAATTTACGCAGCATCGGTTCGCCAACTCAAACCGTATGCATTATAATGTTGATACACAATGTTATGAGCTCGACTTGCCGTTGAAGCAGGGAGCCTACAACTATCAATATCTGTGGCTGCCAAATGGAATGAATGTGGCGCAGACGGCTAAAATAGAGGGCGACCACTACCAGACGGTCAACGAATACATGATCCGTGCATACTACCGGGTGCCGGGCGAACGCTACGACCGCCTGATTGGCTACGGGCTGATTTACTCCGGGCATTGAAAGTCAAAATTCGCTTGTTGTGAAAAACATACATGATTTAATGCGCATTTAAGAATAAAGTATTACCTTTGCGTCGGAAATGGTTGCTCCGGCTTGTAGCGACAAGCCGTGATGGAGCATTAAAAGGGAATGAGGTGAAAGTCCTCAACAGTACCCGCTGCTGTAAGTTCTCGATGCCGGACATCTGTCCGGCAGGCAAAAGATGCTTTTAGAAAGTCACTGACAATAGTTGTCGGGAAGGCAAAGGCATCAGGAATAAGTCAGAAGACCTGCCAACCAAAATATACATAAGATTGTCTGCGGGATTATGGACTTTTATATGTGATGGCTGGCAGTAACTCTGCCCAGCCGTTATATGTTTGCGATTTTAACAGATTGACCCCGTTTAGAAGTCTTATGACTTGCAAAAACGGGCGTTTTTTTGTTTTAAGTAAACTGTAACATTACGAATGAGGATTTTTCCTTTATTGTTTTTATGCTTGCCCTCGCTTGGAGTTTTGGCGGCAGAACCACAGGACACAACCGCGGAACGGATGCTCAATCTGAAAGAGGTTGTTGTCACAGCCACGGTGCCGCAGATTGATGTCATCCCTGCGCAGAAACTCAGCGGCGAGGAGCTGAAACGTCTCAACAGCAACAGTGTGGCTGATGCGTTGCGCTATTTCTCCGGAGTCCAGGTGAAGGACTATGGGGGAGTGGGTGGCATAAAGACGGTAAACATCCGATCAATGGGCACCAACCACACCGGTGTGGTTTACGACGGAGTGGAGCTCGGCAACGCACAAAACGGACAAGTCGACCTGGGGCAGTTCTCGCTCGACAATATCGACGGCATTTCGTTATACAACGGTCAGAAAAGCGAGATTCTTCAGCCTGCCAAGGATTTCGGCTCGGCTGGATCTATTTATATACGAACGCGCACTCCTGAATTCAACGGAGGAGAGACATATCATCTGCGCGCCACGCTGCGGGCTGGCTCGTTTGACCTGCTCAATCCGTCGGCGTTGCTGGAGCTGAAATTGTCAGACAAAGTCAACGCGTCGCTTAGCGCGGAATGGATAAATTCGAGCGGAAAGTACAAATTCCGTTACCGGCGTGTCAATCCGGCTGGAGAACTGGCATACGACACAACAGCCGTGCGCCAGAACGGCGACATTAACGCCACTCGTCTGGAGGCTAATCTCAATGGAGTGGTGAAGTCAGGACAGTGGCATTTCAAGGTCTACAACTACAATTCCGAGCGTGGCGTGCCGGGGGCGATAGTCAATAACGTATGGCGTCGCGGAGAACGCATCTGGGACACCAACTCGTTCGCTCAAGTCAATTATACTCAGACATTCGGCAAGTTCACCACGCTCAACAACCTGAAATATGCGTTCTACCGCACTCATTATGTCAACAACGACGACAAGCAGATAAAAATCGACAATCTGTATAAGCAGAAAGAAGTCTACTTCTCGTCGGCAAACGAATATGTGCTGTTTCCGTGGTGGCACGTCTCGGCTGCATATGATTTCCAAGGGAACACGCTCGACGCCGATGTCTACGGGTTTGCGCAACCCGACCGCTTCTCAAATATGCTGTCGGTTGCAACAGCGTTCGACCTGGGCAGGTTAAAGGCGCAGGCGAGCGTTTTGGCTACATTTATCCACGATTCACTCAAGGGACAGCAGTCGCCCTCCGACAAGCATGTGCTGACACCGGCGGCGTTTGTGTCATACACATTGGTGAGAGGCTTGTCGGCAAGGGCGTTCTACAAACAGTCGTACAGAATGCCTACGTTCAACGACCTGTACTATGCCGATATGGGAAACTCGAAACTCAATCCCGAGCGCGTGACGCAGTACAATCTTGGCTTGCTGTTCAGCAAGCGTGGCGGCGGATTGGTGAGCGAGATGCGGTTCAGCGGCGATGCATACTACAATTACGTCAAAGACAAAATTGTGGCTTATCCCAAAGGGCAGCAGTTCCGTTGGACAATGCTCAATCTCGGCAAGGTGGACATCCGCGGTGTCGACGTCTCGGCACAAGTGACGCTCAATCCGCTGCGCGACTTCTTTGCCACGGTTCGCGCGCAGTACACCTATCAGCGAGCCATCGACGTGACCAATCCATCAGACAATTACTATCGCGACCAGATTCCGTATATTCCCCACCATTCCGGCTCGGCGGTGGTTAATCTGACATGGCGTGAATGGAATCTCAACTATAGTTACATCTATGTCGGAGAGCGCTATAACCAGCAGGAAAATATCCGATACAACTATACCCAGCCATGGTATACGAGCGACGTGTCGCTGAGCCGTGATTTCAAAATCAGACAACGCATAACCCTGAGGGCTTTGCTCGAGGTCAACAACCTGCTGAGTCAGGACTACGACGTGATTCTGAATTACCCGATGCCAAAACGTAACTATCGCATCACATTGACTGTCAATATATGAGACGTGAGACATACATATTTGCTCTTTTGACATTGCCTCTGCTGCTGGCTTTCGCCGCCTGCCGCGAGGATGAGCTGGTTGTGCCCACGGAGTATGAGATAATCGGCGACGAGGCGTCGGGCAGCCCTGTGCGGGGATTCTATCTTGTCAATGAGGGCAATATGGGTTCAAACAAGTGCAGCCTTGATTATTACGACTATTACACAGGGCTTTATTCGCGCAATTTCTATTCCGAGAAAAATCCGGCAGTGGTGAAGGAGCTCGGCGACGTGGGCAACGACATAGGCATTTATGGGTCGAAACTTTATGTGGTGGTCAACTGCTCTCACAAGGTGGAAGTTATGGACGCACGCAGCGGTGTGCGCATCGGACAGGTCGACATCCCCAACTGCCGCTATGTGCGTTTCCATCGAGGCAAGGCGTATGTCAGCTCCTACGTCGGACCGGTGCTTATCGACCCAAGCGCGCCGAAGGGCGCGGTCTTCGAGGTCGACACGGCGACGCTTGCCGTGACACGCAAGGTGACCGTTGGTTATCAGCCGGAGGAAATGGAGGTGGTCGACGATTATATGTATGTAGCCAATTCCGGAGGCTACCGCGCTCCAAACTATGACAATACGGTCTCTGTGATTCAGATGATCGACTTCAAGCAGGTGGAGCAGATTCCCGTAGGCATCAATCTGCATCGGCTGAAGAAAGACCGCTATAACAAACTGTGGGTCACCTCGAGAGGCGATTACGAAACGCGTCCGTCGCGCCTTTATGTGCTTGACAAGAAGCCTGGCTACAACAAGATGGTGGTCACAGACACTCTTGACGTGGCATGCTCGAATATGGCAATCCACGGCGACCTGCTTTACTATTACGCTACGGAATGGAACAACTACACGGCTTCCAACACTATATCTTATGGCATTATTGACACGCGGACAAAGAAAATTGTGTCGACGAATTTCATTACCGACGGGACGGAAAAGGAAATCACCATTCCATACGGTATAGCCGTGCATCCGGTCTCCGGCGACATTTTTGTCACCGATGCGAAAAATTATGTGTCATCGGGCACTCTCTATTGCTTTTCTGCCGACGGCAAGAAGAAATGGAGTGTGCGGACGGGCGACATTCCCGCCCATATAGCATTCCTGTATCAATGAAAAGAAAGATAGTCATATTATTGTTGCCTCTGATTCTGTGGGCTTGTTCCGATGAGGTGCCGATGGTCAATCTCGGCATCGACGATGTCTACTATGTGGCGCGTATGCAGAAACTGCCGTTGCACTCGGCGTTGACGGGGGAGAAGTACCGGTGGACAGTCAATGGGAAAGAGGTGTCGGCAACCGACAGCTATATCTTTTTGGCTGAAGCGGAGGGTGTCTACAATCTTACGTTCGACATCATCGACCCTGACACGCCTTATCATTTTGAGTTTACGGTGAATGTGCTTCACGAGGAGGTGGAGTACAGCACTTACATTTCCCGTGTCTATGAATATTGTCCGGCTCCGGGACAGTTTGTCAACGAGATGCCGAAATATGAACCCGGCGACACGTATGCCGACATACTGAAAAAATGCGAGGAGTCGATTTCAGGAACAAACGATGTGCTGATTTCGCTCGGAGGATATGGCGGTTATGTTACGTTCGGTTTCGACCACACGGTGATAAACGTGCCGGGCGAGCGCGATTTCCAGATTTGGGGAAATGCATTCTATGAATTGTCCAATCCCGACAGCAAGGGCGGGTCGGCTGAGCCGGGCATCGTTATGGTCAGTTTCGACGCAAACTGCAACGGCATCCCTGACGATGAGTGGTATGAACTCGCCGGAAGCGAGTATCACAAGTCGGAAACGCTTCATGGTTATGAGATAACCTATAGCAGGCAAGGCGACGGCCATACGCCTGTTGAGGACGAGAGCGGCTATCTGACAGATATGACCTACATCCCATGGCATGATTCTCTCGGTGGTTCGGGATATATTGCAAAAAACATTTTCCACAGCCAGGAGTATTTTCCTCAGTGGGTGAGTGACAACGAATTGACATTCAAGGGCACGCTTCTTGCGCCCAACGGAGTTGACTCCAGCGGCACAGGACGCTACTATATCCTCTATACATATCCGTGGGGTTATGTCGACAATCATCCGAATGACTATGAGGACTTGAACAGTTTCGACATAGGGTGGGCTGTCGACAAAAACGGCAATCCAGTGAATCTTCCGGGGATTGACTTTGTAAGAGTCTATACGGGAGTAAACCAATATTGCGGGTGGCTTGGCGAAACCTCGACAGAGCTTTCCAAGGCACGTGACCTCCACGTGGCGCTTCCCGGAGTGCCTCTTCCTAATCCTTTGACTGAAAAAACATTGAGATATGAGAAAAAATAAGACATTGACATTTGTTTTGCTCTCGGCGATGGTGCTGTCGGCAAATGCGTTTGTGATTGATTGGAACAAGATTGTTCATTGGGCGGGTTCCGGCAACAACAAAGCCGCTATGGTGGTGCAGTTTGCCGACAACGGTCCGGAGGAGGCATACGTGTGGGGATATCGATGGGACGACGGGCAGACACCGTCGGGCGAGGATATGTTTCGCGCGATAGCGAAGGAGTCGTCAGACTTGACACTGTTCACGCAGTTTACGGGAATAATGGGCAGCACGGTGTGCGGTATCGGATATTCCGACGGACATACAATTTCAGATTTCCTTGAGTTTGATTTTGACGGCGCGAAATCCGACAGCCGCGTAAGTTTCAACTATTTTTCCGCAAACACGTCGATGGGACAGACAAGTGTGCCGGGATGGGACACTCCCGATATGTGCGACGATGCGATAGCGGCTTCAAAGACAGCACATATTCTTGAGCATCCGATAAATGCGCGTGCGTATGGTTATGCTGCCTACGACTATGACTGGTGGCAGGTGTTTGACCGCACCGACGCTGACCATCAGAGATGGAATGCCGGATGGTATGACGGCTATTGGAGTTATTGGGTAGGAGGCGTGGATTCCGACAATTTCTCTTATTCCGGACTGGGAATGACATCGCGCAAGCTCAAAGACGGCGATGTGGACGGATGGAAATTCCAGTCGCTTGACGGTCCGGTGGTGATGGTGGCTGGCGGCAGACGTCAGCAGAACGCATTGCCTAAGAACGCCGATGCGTCGACAGGCGCTTCAACGCAATGGCACAACCTCAATTATGTGCATTTCTCCACCGATGGAGTAGGCTCGGTTGAGTCCGACAATGGCTCGTCGATGGTTGAGGTGTTCAACCTGGAGGGAATGAGGGTGCTTGCCGTCGATTCTTCGGTGTCGGCATCCGAGTTTTTTGAAAGATTGGAGAAGGGCGTCTACATTGTCAGAAGCGGCAAGGTGGTGCGCAAAGTGATAAAGAAATAACTAACTAATTTTTATTAATTAATAAATAAAATTCCTTATGAAAAGAATTTTACTTAGTCTGACCGCGATTTTTGTGGTAATGACTATTGCTGCCAGGACGCAGTTGCCGAGGACGGTGCAGGGTGTGCCTTACACACCTAAGGCGGCCGACGGAAAACTTCGGGCGGCATCAGATTGGGAGTGGGCAACTCCCGACGACATGGCGGGTGATGCGAATTTCACCTTCGACATGATCAAGAACTGGACTGGAGAGGGCGAAAACAAAGCCGCTCTGGTGATTCAATGGAACTACGACGACGAGCCGGCGGCTTTGGTGTTTGGCTATCGTTGGACAGGTCAAGCCACTGGTGCCGACATGCTTAAGGCGGTGGTGAAAAACAATCCGCGCCTGTATGCATTGATGCAGTACACAAACGTTAGCTCGCCGACCGATCCCAATGGCGGCTACACACTCAACGGTATCGGCTGGGACGTGGACGATGACGGCGACATTGCCCTTATCGACACTGGCAAAGGCAATTATGTCTACGAGTCGGAAGACGGATTTTTTGAACATCCGCGCGGCTACAAGCCCGGACAGGGCGGTTCCTCGGATTATGACTATGACAACTGGAAGGCGCGCGACACGGATGACATGTGGGGCGCCGGATGGTATTCTTCGTATTGGTCGTATTGGGTTAAGGACAATGCTAAAGACAAATTCAGCTATTCAAGTTGGGGCGTTTCTGGCCGTGTGCTTGAAAACGGCAGCTGGGACGGCTGGAACTTTGCCAAAGGCATGATGTCATCCGACTGGAAATCGTTTGTTGCAGCGCCGCTGCCTATTCCTGCGGATGCAAAGACGGTGTTTGTAAACGAAGGCTTGCGCTATGAACTGAAAAGTTATTCTGCAAAAACAGTAAAACTTACCGCTCCGGAAACCGGGGTCTACACAGGCGAGGTTGCTGTGCCGTCGACATTTGTCGACGAGGGCGTGACATATACCGTGGTTGAGGTCGACAAAAATGCTTTTGCCAACTCGACAGTGACAACGGTCACTCTTCCGGCAACAGTGACTGCCATAGGAAAAGAAGCGTTTAAAAACTCCACTATCGCCACGCTCAACGTGCCATCGGTCGATGGCGTGACAAAAATTGGCGACGGGGCATTTTTCGGATGCTCCAACTTTGCCACTCTCTTTGTGCCGTCGTCGATGACGTCGATTCCCGACAGTATGTTTGAGGGAACGGCGATTGCCGACATCAAATTCCCTGCGCATGTGGAAGCGGTTGGAAAACGTGCGTTTGCCGCATGTCAGCAGCTTGCCGGAGTAGAGATTCCGACAACGATAACTGCAATCGGAGATGAAGCGTTTGCCGAGTCAAATGCAATCACATCTGTAAAAGTTGCATCGACATATCCTGTCGCGATTGCCGACAACGTGTTCAGCGCGGGAGCTTATGCCAATGCGACTCTTGAAGTGCCAAACGGCTACACTGCCGACTATGCGGCGGCTGCCGGATGGAAGAACTTTACCAATGTAAGCGAATATGTCCTTGATGTCAAAGTAGGCGACATTTTCAAAGTAGGCGGAATGACTTATGCCGTGACTGCGGTCGGAGAGTCGAACAATGTAAAAGCCACCTACTGCAAGGTTGAAGGCACTCCAGACCGTAAAAAAATCGAGGCAGCCAACAAGGCTGGATATGTGGGAGAGATCACAATCCCTGCGTCTGTGACTTTCCAGAATGTGGATTTCAACGTGACTGAAATGAGCGACAGCACATTCTATGGTGCGTCGGAACTTACTCTTGCCAGAATAATCGCACCGGTTGTTTCTTTGGGTGATTATGCTTTCTTCGACTGTACGAAACTTGAATCTGTCGACCTTCCGTCAACGCTTAAAAGACTGGGCACATATGCATTTGCTTATTGCAAGAGCATGCCGAGTGTGACTCTGCCTGACGGGCTTACGGATTTTGGCGAGGCGCGCACATTCGCGTGGTGCTCAAAACTGAGTGAAATCAATTTCCCGGAGGGAGTTACGGCTTTGCCTGAATATTGCTTCTACGGAACAGGATTCCCTGGAATCAGATTGCCGTCGACTCTCCGTACTGTAGGCCGGAATCTTTTCCAGAGTTGCCCGTCGTTGCGTAAGGTGATTATTGAAGACGGACTTACGGAGATTTCTGACTATATGTTCAGCTCTTGCAGCAGTCTGATTGCGGTAAAGATGCCTGACACTGCTACAAAAATCGGAAACTATGTTTTCCAGAATTGCACATCGTTGCGTATGCCGGTATTGCCTGCCGGACTTACTGAGGTGCCTAACTATATGTTCAGCAAGTGCAGCTCGATGGAATCAATCGAGCTTCCTGAAACGGTTACGAGCATTGGCAATTATGCTTTTGAAAATTGCAGCAGCCTTGAATTTTCACTGCCTGCCGGCGTGACTAAATTGGGTAAAGGCGCGTTCAAGAATTGTAAGCTTATAAAGGAATTTACGATGCCTGCGGCGATGAATGAGATTCCTAATTCATTGTTTGCTGGTTGTGTGGGTCTTACTACTTTGAAAATCGGAAAAAGCGTGAATGCAATCAAGGGTTATGCCTTCGACGGCTGCAATATGCTTGCCAACATTGTTTATGCCGACGGTCAGACTGGAGTGAACCTCCCGTCGACATTGACATCGATTGAAGCGTATGCCTTCAGAGGGTGCAAAGCTGTCGGAACTTTAGTGCTTCCGGAGGCGTTGGCATCGTTGCCGAGCTACGTTTTTGAAAATGCTGGATTGAATAGGCTTGTTCTTCCTCAAAAGAAGATGAACTACAACAACACGAATTTGGTTTACGGATGTACGGGCATAAAGGTTTACTCTCCTGTAACCGAGCCTGGAACGACTGGAAGTTATGCATGGCGAGTAAAGAATGGCTCACCTGCTACGTTTGCCGAAATTGTTGTTCCGACAGGATGCAAGAGTGCATACAGCGGTATTGACTATTGGGGAAAATCCAAATTGACAGAACTTCAGCTGGAAGAGATTCAGTTGGTTGAAGGCTCAGCGAAGAAAGTTGGTGGAAATCTTGTCCTTTCAGGCCGGATTGCCGGAACTTATGACGATGTTCGTGCGCCTGCCGCATTTACGCAGTTCAACGACGGTGTGTTGTTCAAGGGCAAGACTGTGAAAGTGGTCTGCAAAATGATGCCGAAAACGCTTGACATAGCCAAGGCTGCTTCGATGACGGAAACGACGGTTGGCGACGACGCTACGTTTACGGTTACCGTGCCCGACACCGAGGATACCGATATGTTGAGATTGATTGTTCAATACGAAGATAACGGATCAACATATACTGCAGGGTATCCGGAGATGATCAATGTCGAAAAGACGTTTGCTTTCTCGGATGCGGAATATGACGCCCATTTCGATGAATCGTTCACTCCGACGCTTGAGTTTTATAGCGATGCTTATTCGCTGGACAAGATTGAATTCTCGTCGAGCGACACAAAAGTGGCAAGCGTGAACAAGCGCACCGGCGCGGTCAGCGTGAAGCGCGTTGAGGGCGACGCTGTGATTACAGCTGCGTTGAAGACCGACCCTGCTGTTAAGGCAACGATGACAGTACATGCCGCGCTGCGCAATCCGGTTACCGGTTTTGTGCTTGGCAACGGCGACAAGACAATCAATCTTACATATCTCGACATCCTCGCTCTGTCGCCTACGGTAGAGCCTGCGAATGCCGATATTCAGACCTACGATGTCAGCGTAAGCGATCCTGAGGTGGCTACCACTTATGCTGCAAGGGCTTTCAACCCGTCGCGCAGTTTCTGGGAATTGATTACTCACAAGACAGGCACTGTCGACGTTACGTTCACATCACAGGACGGTTCCGGCGCATCGACGACTTATACGGTCAACGTGCTTGAGCCAAACCGCGAACCGCTTGCCGACAGTTATCAGAATGGTACGTTCTGGCTCAACGAGGATTGGTTCGGGCATTCTAACGGCTCAATCAACTATATTGCCGACAATGGCGAATTGAAATACCGCGTGTATGAGTCGCAAAACAAATATGAGTCGTTTGGCTGCACATCGCAGTACGGTATCATCTATGGAGACAAACTTATCGTGATGTCGAAGCAGGCGACCGACGGCGGCGACCCTCGCAAGGGTGGCGGACGTGTTGTGGTGGCTGATGCCAAGACGCTCAAAAAATTGGCTGCGTTCGACTATATCGGCGCAGACACCGACGGCGACGGCAACGGTGACGGTGACGGACGCGCGTGTGTCGGCGTTTCTGAAAACAAGGTTTATCTCGGATCAACAGCCGGCATTCAGGTGCTCGACACCCGTACGCTTACTTTGGGCGGAATGGTCGATGGTATTGCTTCCGGTGCGAACAAGTACAACGGACAGATTGGCGACATGGTTGCCATCGGCAAATATGCGTTTGCAATCCAGCAGGGTGTGGGTGTGCATGTCATAGACATTGCCACAGACAAGGTGGTCAAGACATTCCCAGTAGAAAGCAACGATGCTTCGGGCGTTTCCGTAATTGGCTATCCTCAGGGCATCACTGTCACTGCCGACGGCAATGTGTGGGTTGCCACTACTGCCGGTGCCTCAAGTGGTTTGTGCACATTCCGTTGCATCGACCCGAGCACGCTCGACGTGACCGACAGTGTTGACCTTCCGGAGGGACAGCGTGTCACTTGCGGATGGGGTGCATGGCGCTCAACCAATTTCTTTGCTTCAAAGAGTGAAAACGCCATTTGGTATGGTGCCGGAGTTGAGGCTTCAATTGTTTCGGGCAACACGGGCTATTACAAGTGGACCGTAGGTTCCGACATCGCAGGAATCCAACCGGTGTTTGTGTTCCCAAACAATTTGCCGGGTGTTGACAGCAAAACGTTCCAGGCTCCTTATGCCGGTGTGCGCTACGACGACCGCAAGAATCAGCTGCTCGTGGCTGCAACCCATGGTGCTTCGTCAAACTATCGTTACAATTGGCTCCACTTTGTTGACTGCAAGACTGGCGACATCGTGAAAACAATTAAGCTGAAGGATTATTATTGGTTCCCTTCAATGCCGATTTTCCCCGATAAATATGCTCCAGAGTTCAGCAATCTCCCTGAGGTGAGTGTTGATTTGGCAAAGGATGGCGACATATTTACAATCGACCTTAAGGATTATGTGACCGACAAGGACAATATCGATGCGGCAATACGCTTGTCGATTGTAGGAGGCGACGCTGTCGCTGCCGACAACACGGTCTCTAACAAGAGACTGGTCAACGCTACGCTTGAAAACGGTGTGCTTACAATCACTCCGTTGATTGCCGGTCACGGTAACCTCAATGTAAAGGCGGAGTCAAACGGCAAGACCACTACGGTCAGCATTCCTTATGCTGTGGAGGATTCGGCTTCAGGCATTCACAATGTTGATGGCGCTGCCGGCACATTGTCGGTTTGCGACAATATTGTAACTGTGAAGAATATGGCAGGAACCATCTTCGCGGTCTATGACATGGCGGGTCGTGTTGTCGGTGCGTTTGTTGCCGAATCTGATTGCGCGCGCGTGGCATTGACGCTTCCGTCAGGAGTCTACGTCATTGCGGCAACCAGCGGCAACCATACGCTGAAATTTTCAATCCAGTAAGTATTAATCAAGTGAGCTTGAGCGGTTGTTGACCGTTCGGGCTCACTTTTCAATGTGCTTTTTAAATGAAAATATTATCACGAGCAATAATCGTTGCGGCTGTTGTCGCCGGAGTCTTGAACACAGTCAAGGCGTCGGAGACTGACTACACGAAAGGCATCATGATTGTCAACGAAGACTGGTATGGACACCAGAATTCAACGGTCAATTACTTGTTGCCCGATGATGTAGACGGCGATTATTGGCGCTATCGCATTGTGCAGGCGGAGAATCCAGGAAAGGAATTGGGCTGCACGAATCAGTATGGTGCCATCTGGAACGGACGAATGTATCTGATTGCCAAACAGGAGAAAGATCCAGGGGCTTCTGTAGTGGGCGGACGCATTTCGGTGACCGACGCCAAGACAATGAAGCTCATCAAGCAGCTTCAGATTATCGACCCCTCGGGGAGGCAGTGCGACGGCCGTGCTTTCTGCGGAGTGACCGACAAAAAGGGGTATGTGTCGACGAGCAACGGCATCTGGGTGCTCAATCTTGAGACTCTTGAGATTGAACGTCAGGTGGAGGGTTCGGGCAACCCGAATCTCGACGGCAACGACAAGCCCAACACTGATTCCGGCAGTTCGTTGTATTATGGGCAGACGGGAACGATGGTTCTTGCCGGTGGAAAAGTCTTTGCCGTGCATCAGCAATATGGACTGCTGGTGGTTGACACGCAGACCGACAAGGTTGTCGATGTGCTCGACATGGGTATTGTCGATGATGTTGTTGAAGCGGAAACAGGCAAACGCCCGGCTTCGGGAATAGGCTCGACGATAGTGCGGTCGAAAGACGGCAATCTGTGGTATGCAGTAGCCAAAAACGTGCAGGGCATGGGAGCGACGTTGCCATATGTGGTCAAGGTCAATCCTACAACGTTGGAGCGCGAGGTGGTGCATATCGACGGCGAAGGAATGTATCCGCCGTCAAACTCATGGTATGCATGGACTCCCGACCCGATGTGCGCGTCGCGGGTGACCAACAGCCTTTATTGGTGCGGCGGCGCCAACAGCTGGTTTACGACCTATTGCGTTTTCCGTTTCGATACCGACAGCCATAAGATTGAGAAAATCATCGATTTCTCTTCTGAGCCTGGCGATTGGCATATCTACGGATGCTCGCTTGGCATCCATCCGCAGACCGACGAGCTGTATGCTTCGGTGTTTCATCAGTTTCAGGACCAGACGTACGCCACACGGCGCTATACATCTGACGGAGTCCTGAAGAATGACTATCCGATGATTGCCAACTATTGGTTTCCATCGATGATTGTTTTTCCTACCGACCCATACAACAATCCGGGATATTCCTCGGTGTCGGTTCCTGCATCTGATGAGAATATTATGGTGAAAGTGGTCGACAGGTCGATTGTGGTCGACGGTTGCCATGATTTCCAAGTGTATTCGCTTGACGGCAAGATGTGTGGGTCTGAAAATCTTCAGCCGGGCATATATGTAGTCAGGGCGGATGGCACAACGCGGAAAGTAATTGTGAATTAGGATAAGTTTAGATAGTATTATAGTTTAGTTTTTAGCAGTTGAGGCGGAACGTCGGACGACGTGCCGCCTCAATTTGTTTTCAACAGTCTGTCGACAATGCCGGTTGGCAAGTTGTTGGTAATTCTTGGAAGAAAGAAGTAGGCAGTTTCATTAAATCTTCCTACATTTGCCGTTGAAAAGAATGAAGTATGGAGAACGTTAACGATATAAAGAATTCCAAGGAATACAGTGATTTCCGTGAGTACCAGGAATTCCGCAAATTCAAGGCGGAGCAATGGAAGTCGGCTCGAAGCAAGGCGCAGTTTACCGACGACGCGAAGATTCAGCCTCAGGACAAGGAGATTGAAGACGCGGTGCTTGGAGCGTTGATGCTTGAGCGCGATGCCTATGCCATTGTGTGCGACTTGTTGCGACCGGAGTCGTTCTACGACCCTGGAAACCAAAAAATTTATGCTGCAATCAACAAGCTCGGTGTGATGCAGCAACCCATCGACATGCTTACCGTCACGCAGCAGCTGCGTGCCGACGGCGCGCTCGACGACGTGGGCGGTCCGGTGCGCATCTCTGAATTGACATCCAATGTGGCTTCGGCGGCGCATATTGAATACCATGCGCGCATCGTGGCTCAGAAATTCTTGGCGCGCCGACTGATTTCGTTCTGCTCTGAGATAGAGAAAAAGTCGTTTGACGAGTCGTATGACATCGACGACCTTTTGCAGGAGGCTGAGGGTAAATTGTTTGAAATCTCGCAGGGCAACTTGAAGAAGGACTTCACGCAGATTGACCCTGTAATCAATTCTGCCATGGAGCAGATTGAGGCCGCCGGCAAGCGTGAAAGCGGCTTGAGCGGTCTGCAGACCGGTTTCCACAATCTTGACAAGCTGACGTCGGGATGGCAGAACTCCGATCTTATAATCATTGCCGCACGTCCGGCGATGGGAAAAACGGCGTTTGTGCTGTCGATGGCGAAGAATATGGCTGTCGACTACAACACTCCGGTGGCGATATTCTCGCTTGAAATGTCAAACCTTCAGTTGGTCAATCGTTTGATCTCAAACGTTTGCGAGATTGAGGGCGAGAAAATCAAGAGCGGACGTCTGAGCCGGCAGGAGTGGGAGCAGTTGAACTCGCGTGTGCGAAGCCTTTTCAGCGCGCCGCTTTATGTCGACGACTCTCCGTCACTGTCAATCCTCGAGTTGCGCACGAAGGCGCGCCGTCTGGTGAAGGAGCATGGTGTGAAGATTATCATCATCGACTACCTTCAGCTGATGAACGCTACGGGTATGAAGTTCGGAAGCCGCGAGCAGGAGGTGAGTATGATTTCACGAAGCCTCAAGCAGTTGGCCAAAGAGCTTAACATCCCGGTAATCGCACTGTCGCAGTTGAGCCGTAAGGTGGAGGAACGCAACGACGGCAACAAGCGTCCGCAGTTGAGCGACCTTCGTGAGTCGGGTGCCATCGAGCAGGATGCCGATATTGTTTGCTTTATCCACCGTCCGGAATATTATACGCGTTCTACTACAGACGCTGAGAACAGGGATATCCGCGGCATGGCTGAGTTTATCGTGGCGAAGCACCGTAGCGGTTCGGTCGACGATATTGAAATGACGTTTGTCGCACGGTTCGCACGTTTCCAGAACCGTTCGGAGCCAATGCCGTTTGAGAAGGGTACGATGGCGTCGAAAATCAATGACGACCCGGGACCGCAGGAGGTCTACATTCCTGCGCCTGCCGACGGACAGCCGAATGCTGTCGACGCGTCGGCTATGGGGCTTGGCAATGATGCGCAGGGCGGACCGATGCCTGATTTCTTAAGTGAATAATTATGGGTTTCGGGAAAATAATGATTGCTGTGGCTTTTGCAGCAACCGCTGCTGTCGGTGGCGCCGCTGACAGTGTCATGCGCCGTCAGGCTGACGGTTTTCTGCAGGCGTTGCCCGACGGGTTGCAGCAGACACAGACTCTTGCCGTGGAGAAAGCCATTGCCGGCGACAATGCCGCTTTGATGGCTGTGCGCAATTCGCGGAACACGCGTCAGACGCTGTCGGAAAATGTCAGAGTGAGGCAGTTGTCGGAGTCGTTGCGGCTTTATGAGCCGAGCGGTGTCGACGGGAGGTTGCCGTTGCTGGTTTATTTCCATGGCGGCGGCTGGACTTTCGGCAGTCTGAACAGCTGTGCGCGGTTTTGCGACGCGGTGGCGGCTATGGGTGGCGTGAAGGTGCTTGCCGTTGACTATCGGCTTGCTCCCGAGCATCCGTTCCCGTGCGGACTGCACGACTGCTGCGATGCGGTGGCATACGCCCGCGACAATGCCGCTTTGTTGGGCATAGACGTATCGCGCATCAGCGCCGGAGGCGACAGCTCGGGCGGCAATCTTGCTCTTGCCGTGGCTCTTTCCGATGAATGCCGTGGCGCGTTGGAGTCGCTTGTGCTTTTTTATCCGGTCACTAAGGCTTTTGCCGACGGCTCGGAGTCGTGGCGTAGATATGGCAGCGGCTACGGGCTTGATGCGGATTTGATGGAGGCGTTCAACCGCGCCTATCTTGGCGGAACGGATTCGGAAAACCATGCCGTCAGTGTGGGATTGTGCAGCGGGGAGCAACTGAGACGTCTGCCGCGCACTCTTCTTGTCGCTGCCGGACGCGACATCCTTAGAGACCAGGGCTGCGAACTGGCGGAAAAATCAGGCGGACGGATTGAAAGAGTGGAATTTCCTGACGCCGTGCATCTTTTCATCACAGTGCCCGGACAGGATGAGGCTTTCCGGAAGGCTGTCGATTTGACGTATGAATTTATTACACAGAAACAATGATAAAACAAACCGTATTAAAACTGTCTCCAAAGCGGAGAGGATGCCATTTGATCACTTCTGAAATTATAAGCGGCATCCCGCAGCAGCTGCCCGAGACGGGGTTGCTGAATCTATTTGTGCAGCACACTTCCTGCGCGCTTACAATCAATGAGAATGCCGACCCCGACGTGCGTGGCGACATGGCGCGCATCATGGATAGCCTTGTGTGTGAGGGTGAGCCATATTACGAGCATACGCTTGAGGGGCTCGACGATATGCCTGCCCATGCCAAGTCGTCGCTTTTCGGTGTGAGCATTACGATTCCAATCTCCGCACATCATCTTGCTCTCGGCACGTGGCAGGGCATCTACCTCTGCGAATTCCGCGACTATGGCGGCAGCCGGAGCATCGTGGCTACCGTGATGGGAGAATAAAAAACGCAAAAAAACGCCTGCAATCATCGATTTACAGGCGTTTTTTATGAGATTGCCTCTGAATATTAGCACTTTGCGCCTTTTGCGCCCTTCACGCCTCCACCGAGGCTGAAGATGTTCTGGTCAAAGTTGGTCGTTTTCTGGCCTTGTTCGCGTTTGCGCTTCAGGGCCAGCTGCACGAGGCGGTCCATCAGTTCGTCAAACTTGATTCCTGTGGCCTCCCACAGATAGAACGACAGAGACCCAGGGATTGTGTTGATTTCGTTGACAAAAACATTGTTGGTGCTGGCGTCGACCATAAAGTCAACGCGGCTCACGCCGTGGCACGACAATACGCGGAATGTTTCTTTGGCGAGGAATTGGATGCGCTCCGTGATGTCTTTCGGCAGGTCGGCAGGGATGCGCTTGTCGGAAGCCTGCATGCCTTTCGCGCCCTTTGTTCCTCCTTTATACTTGTCGTCGTAGCTCAGGAACGCGCCGGTTTTGATAGGCTCTTCAAGAATCGACGGCTGGCAGTCGTCGCAGTCGCCGAGCACAGAGCAGTTTATTTCCTTGAGGTTCTCCACCATGTCCTCCACGATGATGCGGGTTGAGTATTGCTGTGCGGTCTCAACGCTGTCGAGCAATTCCTCGCGTGTCTTTGCACAGCTGATTCCCACGCTTGATCCGAGGTTGGCAGGTTTCACGATTACAGGATAGCCGATTCGCTCTTCCACTTTCTTCACCAACTCGTCTTTCTCGCGGTACCATTGCTTGTCGGTAAACCATACGTAGTCGACCACAGGGATGTCGCAGTCCTTGAGAATCATCTTCATTGTCACCTTGTCCATACCGTTGGCCGACGACACTGTGTTGCAGCCGGCGTAAGGCACGCCGATGGTCTCGAGCACGCCCTCAAAGATGCCGTCCTCGCCGTTTGTGCCGTGAAGCACAGGGATGACCACGTCGATGGCTGCATAGACGTTGTGTCCGCCGAAAAGTTTTGTCTTTGCGCGGTAGAGGTTGAAGTCGCCGAACTCAGGACGCATGTAGACTTCTTCGCATTTTTCTACAAGGGCCTTCATGTCGCGGTAGTTCTTTACGTCGAAAAGTGCGTCGCCGGTCACCCAACGGCCCTGTTTCGTGATGTATACTGGTATGACGTTGTATTTGTCGCGGTTCATTGCGTGCATTGCCTGTGATGCGGAAATCACGGAAATCTCATGTTCAACGGAGCGACCTCCGAAGAATACAGCAACAGTTGTTTTCATTTTCTTTTTGTATTGTTATGGGTTGTTTTATTGATTGCTTATTTGAAGGTGTCGGGCAGGTCGTTCTCGTAGAGCACGGTGTCGCCCATTTGCAGCAGCGAGGCAAGACGTTGCTGAGCCTCGGCAAACGAGTCGACCACAATTAGGTTGTCGTCGTTGAACGTGCCTGATTTCTTTATGCCCTCCACGATGGCGTTGCGGTTGTATTGTCCTACGACGATTGCCACATCCACCGTTTCCGCTATGTGCTCGCCGAACGCCTCGTTGAGAGCCTGCTGGCGGTCGCCGAGCTCAATCATTCCCGGCGTTACAACGATGCGCTTGCCGCGGGTCATTCTGGCAAGCACGTCGAGAGCCATCCGCGATCCGTGAGGGTTGGAGTTGAACGCATCGTCGATGATCGTCACTCCGCCTGGAGTGCGCTTCATGTTGAGGCGGTGCTCCACTTGCTCAATCTGGCTTACGGCATAGCGGATTTTGTCGGCTGGCACACCCAGTTTCATCGCCATGACAACGGCGGCGAGAAGGTTGGAGATGTTGCATTCGCCCACAAGACGCGTTTCGAGCGACATCACGGTGCCGCCTTTTTTGTCTGCCACGTCGAAGCGGGTGCCGTGTTCCGAATATTCAATGTTGCGCGCGGTGTAGTCGGCGTTTGCGGTGGCTTGCACGGCATAGCGCAGGCACGAAGTGTTGTCAACTTCGCGGTTGGCCACGTATGGGAAGTCATCGTTGACCACGCAGAAGCCGTCGGCAGGGAGAGCGTCGGCAAGCTCAAACTTTGTGCGTTGCACATTCTCTATCGATTTGAACGATTCCATGTGCTGCTCGCCCACAGCGGTTATTATGCCGTATTGCGGATGCACGATGTCGCAGATTTCCTTGATGTCGCCGCGTTGCTTGGCGCCCATCTCGCAGATGAAAATTTCGGTGTACGGCTTCAGCATCTCGCGGATGGTGCGGGTCACGCCCATCGGAGTGTTGAAGCTGCCAGGAGTCATCACCACGTTGAACTGTTCGCTAAGGATACGGTTCAGATAATGCTTGGTGCTTGTCTTGCCGTAACTGCCCGTGATGCCCACCACCTTCAGCGACGGCATTTCGCCGATGATGCGTCGCGCGTCGTTGACGTAGCTGTTGTTGATTGATTTTTCGACAGGCTGCATCGCTGCGTTGCACAGAGCGAGCACGCCCCACGAAAGCACAGCCATCGCTGTGAGCGCAGCCCCTGCGGCGGTGATGTTGATGCCTGCATCGGCATGCGTGGAGCACGACAATGCCGCCACAAACAGCGTGGCGACAATCATAGCCGAGAGCAGACGCCACACACGTTTGGTCATCACCAGCGGCTTTTTATATTTCTTTTTGAGCAGGATTGCTGCCTTGATTGCAAAAACAATGATTGCAATCGGAAGAGTCACCACCTTTGGAAACATCGAGACGAGAAGCAGGAACACCGCAAGGTCGGAGATTCTCGACATCGAAGCGTAGTCCTTGCTCATGCGCCACCACTTGAAGTAGCGATCGTTGCGGTAAGAGTTCTGCTGCATCATCTGCAGGTCGAACTTGTAAACCTGCAACAGGTAGAAAGCGGTTGTTGCCACCATTACGGCGGCGAGGATAGTCACGGTCAATTCCATTACTTTATAGTTTTGTCTTTATCTAAGAAACTGTTGATTACGGCTGCAAACTGATATGGATTCTCGAGGAAGCTGTAATGTCCCACGCCGGGAAACTCCACCAGTCCGGCATCCGGTATTAGCCGTTCCATCTTGTGGGCGTCAGAGATAGGAGTGGCAGTGTCGGCGGTGCCCCATACGAGCAGTGTCGGGCAGCTGATTTTAGGCAATGCCCATGTCAAATCTTCATTGACCACCTTGCTCAGAATCTGGCGCATACGCACCGATGCACTTGAATAGTCGCTCGACCCCACGCGTTTGCGGTAGCGGTTGAGCATTTCCTCGCCCTTTGTTTTGCCAAGAAGCAGCGGCAGGGCGTGTTTCACCGTCTTGTAGGTGTAAACCTTGATGTAGTATTTCATTGAGTGGCGCGGCTTTATGCCTGCGGCATCGACAAGAATCAGTTTGCGCACCTTGTTGCGCGACGACAAAAGGATGCCTACGCGTCCGCCGAACGAATGCCCGAGCAGTATAGGGTTTTCGATGTTCTCTTTTTTCAGAAACTCCTCTGTCAGGCGGGTGTAATCCTCTATGCCCCAGACTGTTTGCGGCTCAGTGCTTTTGCCGAAGCCGGGGAAGTCCACATTGTAGACTTTAAAATATGGCACAAGCAGCTTCTCGATGCTTGCCAGCGTTGTACGGTTGCAACCCCATCCGTGCATCAGCACCACAGGAATGCCCTCTCCCTCAACGTTATAGTTGAAGTCGACTCCGTTAATTTCAATTTGTTTTTCCATTTTCGCGAAATATCATTGCAAAGATAGTGCAAGCCGAGCGAAAAACATTCAAACTTGTTTGAAAATGTTTTTCCGAGGCGCAGCCTATTTTATGAAAAGATAGTGCAAGGTGAGCGAAAAACATTCAAACTTGTTTGAAAATGTTTTCCGAACCGCCGCCTATTTTATTCAGCGGATAGTGCAAATCGAGAGCAGAGCATTCAAACTTGTTTTAACTTTTACGCAAAAAACGCGGTTTTTGTCGATATTTGCTTAAAAAAAGATATAAATTCGCTTGAAAAATTTAAAAAAAACAATTATATTGCGCTCGGAAAATATAAAATGAAAAATTACAATCCAATTATTAATAACCCAAACCTAAAAATTATGAAAAAACTATTATCGAGCGCATTGCTTCTGTTGGCAATCTGTTCATGTAACGAGAATCTTGGACTTGATTTGGAAAATGCGGCTGTGCCGTCAACGAGAGCCTTTGCTGTGGAAACGTTTTCTTTTGATTCAATTACACGTCCGGAAGTGTGGTCTACATATCAGTCGTTGGAGGAAATGCAAAGAGCCTGTCAGGTGCCAGACAGTATATTAGTCACGCTGACGACCGAAGACTTGGTGAAGTTGTGTATGGACTATCCTTTATATGGAATCTATACGGCATACAACAATGAGCAGGACGGTATACGTGTGATTATGGATGGATTCAATGGCTTTGGCGAGTTGAAAAAACGAAAAGATGCGTCAAAGGCGTTGGTTGATTGTTATGAGGCTTTTGATGCAGACAAAATGGTGGCGGTGATGGCTGCAGATGTAGATTTCAATTCGGATTTGAATCCTTTGAAATTAGGGTATCTTGAATTGTTGCTTTCAACTGACGAGATTTCATCAATGCTTGATGCGGAAGACGTTGCCCGATTGGAAAAGGTTCGGATAGAGCAGTTGCGGAAACAAGAGGCGTTGCCGGAATTTTTTGGAGAAAAAATGTTGCATCGCACAAGACGGTTGGGAACAAAGTTTGCTTTGGAAAACGATGCGTCTACGCGATCGAGTGGTTCTGTAATCGTAACTACAAAGTGTGGAAAAGAAGTGCAAGGACTGCTTCGGGAGGAAATGTCGGATTATGAAATGGGATATTGGGATGGCTATTATGACGCAAGTTTTCCGAATGCTGTTAGAGAAGAGACATCGTCTAATATGTATAATTGTCATGGCTATGCTTGGTGTAAGAGTGATGGAGGCATAACATGTTGGATAAATGCAGAATCGGGTAATTCAAACATTGAGAAATATTGGACAAGAGATTATTATGTGTCAACAACAGAGGCAAATGCTGTTAAGGTGAATTATCCAAAATCAGACCATTCTGCGGTGAATGTGGGCAATGGAATGTATATATCGAAATGGGGTAGTTGCCCTTTGATGAGGCATGCACCTGATTATGGCCCGTATCCTAATATGAATATTCGAAATTATTATCGACATGATGATATCTATGGGGTGATTGAAAGTGGAAACGGAAGTGGCGAAATAGGGGTTGGCAATGAAACTTCTTATTCGGTCTCTTTTGATAGAAATTTAATTCCTACAGGTAGCAATGTGCAAAAAGAGTGGGTCATAGAAAATGCTAAAGGAGATGATGCTATAGGCAATGAGGCGGATTTTACAGAAGGAGGTGATGGAGTTGCCAGGATATCATTTAATAGAGCAGGTGTATATGATATATATTATAATGTATATCTGAAAAATACAGGACATAAAATTATCAGTTGCTATGTTCAGGCATTGGTGGTTGAATAAACAATAAGCATTATGAAACGGATATGTATATTGCTGTTGTCTGCAGTTTTGGCGGCTACGGCGGTGGGGCAGACTGTGACGGGTCGTGTTGTCGACGATGAGAGCGGAGAGGCCCTGCCTTCGGCAAGCGTCTATGCCAAGTCGTTGGCGAAAGGCACATCAACCGATTCTGATGGACGCTTTGAAATGGCAATCCCGGAAGGGAAAACGGTTGATTTGCGGATAAGCTATGTGGGATATAAAGAGACAACAATACAGATTAAGTCGGGAAGTGCGCCTGTTGAGGTTCGCCTGCAGCGAGGCACGGAGTTGCGTGATGTGCAGGTCTATGGCGCGCGTCATGACTTTGGCGTTAAATCCTCGCAGATGAGCGCACAGGTGCTGACATCGCAGCAGGTGAAGGAGGTGCCGGCATTGTTTGGTGAGATTGATGTGATGAAGTCACTTCAGCGTTTGCCGGGCGTTCAGTCGTCGGGCGACGGCACAGCGGGAATCTTTGTGCGAGGCGGCAATTACGACCAGAATTTGATTACGCTCGATGGCTCGACGCTTTACAATGGAGAGCATCTGAAGGGCTTCGTATCGGCAATCAATGCCGAGATGGTAGACAATGTGGTGTTGTATAAGGGGGCCTTCCCTGCCCGTTACGGTTCGCGCCTGTCGAGTGTGATCGACATAGGTGTGCGTGAGGGTGACTTTGAGTCATATCATGGCAGTGCATCCATAGGAATGTTGTCGTCGAAGGTGCAGGCTGAGGGTCCGATATGGAAGGGGCATACGTCGTTCAATGTGGCAGCTCGCGCCTCATATTTCGGAGCCATAGTGCAGCCTTTGCTCAAAAGCGTGTACGACAACAAGAAGGCAATGGAGCCGTATGCCAAGATGAATTTTTATGATGTCAACGCCAAATTGGTGCATCGCTTCTCGGAGAGCGACCGACTGTCGGCTGTGTTCTATTGGGGCAAGGACGTTAGCAATTCTTCTCCTACCGATAGTGAGACTAATTTCGGAAGCAAGAGTGGTGAGATTAGAACTAAAAAAAATGAGACAAAAAACAATTGGGGCAACCTGGTGTCGAGTTTGTATTGGACGCATACAGCCGGCGACCGATTCCTTATGAATGTCAACGCGAGTTTCAGTCTGTATGACTATAGACTGGCGCAGAATGTGTCGGGATATTATGAGAGTCGGAAGATGGGACAATTGCAGAGAAAGACAGAAGAGGTGTCGGAAACACGTTATGATTCGAAGGTGAAGGATGCTTCTATCACTGCCGACTTCAGATTTCGCCCTGTTGCTGCCCACGATTTGCGATGGGGTGCCAAAGGCTCGTTGCAGCAGTTGTCGCCGATAATCCATGCCTATAGTTACAACTATGACTATACACCGTCGAAGGTGACACGCACGGAAACCGACAGGGCAATAGGCGAGCGGCAGGACTTGCTGACGGCAAGCATTTATGCCGAGGACGATTGGACTGTGGCTCCGTGGTTGATGGCAAATGTCGGGTTGCGCTATTCGTTGTTTTCCGTTGAAAACAAGACATACGGCTCGCTTGAACCCCGCGCTTCGGTGCGCTTCCTGCTTACGCCTGCCATGGCGTTGAAACTGTCGTATGCGCGGATGGCTCAGGGCGTGCATCTGTTGAGCAGCAGCAATATCGTGATGCCGTCAGACATTTGGGTGCCTGTGACTGAAAAAATTCCGCTGATGCGCTCCAACCAGTATGCCGGTGGTGTCAACTATGAAATTATGAAAGGTCTTGAGGTGTCGGTTGAGGGCTATTACAAGACGATGGACAATGTGCTGGAATACAACAACGGAGCGTCGTGGCTCAATTGCACCGGCGATTGGCAGAGTCTTGTCAGCCTCGGCAAGGGACGCTCCTACGGCGTGGAGCTGATGGCTCAACGCTCTGTGGGCAACACTACTGGTTGGGTGAGCTACACATGGGCTAAATCATTGCGCACATTCGACCGCCCGGGGCAGGAACTGAACGGCGGACGCGAGTTTCTTGCTGGCAACGACAAACGCCATAATTTCAACATTGTAGTGGTGCAGCGGCTGGGACAGCATTGGAAACTGTCGGCGTCGTGGACTTATCAGAGCGGCCGCCGCGGGATATTGGCAAACACATCAATGTATGGCGGTGTGCTGCAGGAATGGGATCCGAGTTTCAGACCGGAATCCAGCACGCTTAAAGAACAGGAATATATGCAGAATCGTGATGACGCCGCACATTGGGCGGAAATGCCGGGAATGTTTACAACTTATCGTGAGCGCAACAATTATAAGCTTCCGGATGTGCACCATCTTGATGTGGGTATAACCTATTCGGTAAACCATCGGAGGTTTGGCGCGAGCGAGGTGAACCTGTCGTTCTATAATCTGTACAACCAAAAGAACATCAACAGCGTTTATATCGGGACAAATAACAAAAAATATGTGCTGAAAGGCATTTGTATGTTCCCGTTTATGCCGTCGTTGACCTACACATTAAAATTCTGACAATATGAAACGGTTAAAATATTTGATTTCAGCGTTGAGCATCGTTGCGGTGGTGCTCACGGGCTGTGAGAAAGAGCTTGGCTTTGACGAGGGCGGAGAGAACCTCAATGTGATAGCGATAAGTATGGTGGCGTCGCCCGACACTACGCTGGAGGCCATCGTGGCGCGCACATACCGCACGGGTGTTGTCGGCACGGAAGGAACGAATGTAGTGGAGACGTTTCTGAAGGCCGCCACGCTGCGGTTTGCCACGGTGACATATTCGGTCAACGGCGCCTCTCCGGTAGAGATGGTCTACGATGCCGAGCATTGCCGTTTCCGCAGCGACTATCGACCGAAGGCAGGCGATGTGATTGCGGTTTCAGCCACTGAACAGAATTTTCCGTCGGCATCGGCAAATTTCACAATGCCTACGGTTGCCCCGACAGTTGAGATTGTAGGAACTCGGAAATATCAGCAGGACCATCTGCTTGACCAACTTGAAACCGGGTATTTTGACGGTGGACAGGACACGGTGGTCGACATCTCTCTGAGGATGAAGGGCCTGGAGCCGTCGGGCTATTACCGTCTCAACGTGCGCAGCCTTACGGAGAAGGTTGTCGACGGCAAGACGGTGTATGACACCAATGATTGTTATCATTCCTACGATCCTTTGTTCCAGGATATTCGGCTGTCGAAGCCCCGCAAAGGATGGTATAAGGATTTCAGCAACGTGTTTGCCGGCACGGCTGCCGGTGGCCCAGGATATGAGTGCACGGTGACCACGCGTCTGCGCAAAGGCGATGTGGGTAAGCGCATAGTGGAGGTGGAGTTGCAGTCGTTGACCGAGGATTTATACTACTATCTGAAGTCGGTGATGCTCTATCAGGTCTATTTGCAGTTGATTAACGACGCACAGACGGAGGCTGTGCAGATACACAGCAACGTCGACGGCGGATTCGGTGTTGCCGGCGGCTTGCTGGGCACAGAGAAGCATGTGGTCGCATTCTGATGCATGTTTAGGATTTTTGGTTATATAATTGAAAAAGCACTTCCGACGCGATGTCAGGAAGTGCTTTCTTTTTGAGTTATGCTTTAGTCAAAGGCTTAAACAAGTCCTTTGCCGTGGCAGTTCTTGTATTTCTTGCCGCTGCCGCATGGACATGGGTCGTTGCGTCCCACTTTTGGTCCTACTTTGATAGGGTCGGTGTGGTGTGGGCCTTGCGGAGCGCGTGCTGCTTGACGCTGCTCGTCCTGTCCTGGATACTCCTCCTTGTGGGCGGTGTATTTGCGGTAGTCGTCGCGGCGTTCTGGCGCTGCCACCGGTTCTGCCGTAGGCATCGACGGCGACACTGACGTGTTGCTGTAGCGCGGTGCCGGGATGCGTGGGCTGTTGTCGGTTTCTGTTGCCTCTTCAGCCTGCGCTGGAGCCTGCTGCTCGCGTGGCGGTTGGCTTTGTGCCTGCACAGGGATTTGACCGCGTGTCAGCGAAGCCACGGCTTTTGCATTCATGTTGTCGAGCATTGCGTCAAACATCTTGAACGACTCGATTTTGTAGATTACCAGCGGGTCTTTCTGCTCGTAGCTTGCATTCTGAACCGACTGGCGCAACTGGTCGAGTTCGCGCAGGTGCTCCTTCCATGCCTCGTCGATGCTCATCAGCAAGATTGACTTCTGCCAAGCCTTGGCGATGTTTTTGCAGCCTTCGTTGTACGACTCCTCAAGGTCGACAGTGATTCCAAACACACGCTTGCCGTCGGTGATAGGCACGCGCACAAGACCCTTGCCTCCGTGGTTTTCCACGATGTCGGAAATAACAGGCATTGCCGCCTCTGCCATCTTCTCTGTGCGCTGGTTGAATGTGGTGATTGCCTGGCGGTAGATGGCGTCAACCTGCTTGTCTGTGCCCATCTTCTTATATTCATCTTCAGTGAATGAAGGCTCGAAACCGAATGTGGTAAGCACGTCCATGCGCAGATCCTCGTAGTCGCTTTGCGATCCGTAGCGCTTCACGATGTTGCCGGCAGTCTCGTAGAGCATATTCATGATGTCGATGCCGATACGCTCACCCATCAATGCATGGTGGCGGCGGGAGTAGATTACCTTGCGCTGTGCGTTCATCACGTCGTCATATTCAAGCAGGCGTTTACGGATGCCGAAGTTGTTTTCTTCCACGCGTTTCTGTGCGTTCTCGATTGAACGGGTCACCATGCCGGCCTCGATAGGCTCGCCCTCTTTAAGTCCGAGACGGTCGAGCATCTTGACAACCTTGTCGGTTGCGAACAGACGCATCACGGTGTCTTCAAACGACACGAAGAACACTGAAGAACCCGGGTCGCCCTGACGTCCGGCACGTCCGCGCAGCTGGCGGTCGACGCGGCGTGACTCGTGGCGCTCCGTACCCATGATTGCCAGACCTCCGGCGGCTTTTACTTCAGGAGTCAGTTTGATGTCCGTACCACGACCCGCCATATTGGTTGCGATTGTCACCACGGCTTTCTGTCCGGCGCGTGCCACGATTTCAGCCTCTTTCTGGTGCAACTTGGCGTTGAGCACGTTGTGAGGGATGCGGCGCAGCTGGAGCATGCGGCTCAGCAACTCGGAGATTTCCACAGATGTTGTTCCGACCAGCACAGGGCGTCCAGCTTCTACCATTTTCTGGATTTCGTCGATTACGGCGTTGTATTTCTCTTTCTTTGTCTTGTATACGCGGTCGTTCATGTCGATGCGTGCCACCGGACGGTTGGTCGGGATGGTCACGACGTCGAGTTTGTAGATGTCCCAGAACTCGCCTGCCTCAGTCTCTGCGGTACCAGTCATACCGGCAAGCTTGTGGTACATGCGGAAGTAGTTCTGCAGTGTGATTGTTGCGAAAGTCTGTGTCGCAGCTTCCACTTTCACGCCCTCTTTCGCCTCGATGGCTTGGTGCAGACCGTCGCTGTAGCGGCGGCCTTCCATGATACGTCCTGTCTGCTCGTCTACAATTTTGATTTTTCCGTCGTCGATGACGTATTCGATGTCGCGGTCGAAGAGGGTATAGGCCTTGAGCAGCTGGTTGACAGTGTGCACGCGTTCAGCCTTGATGGCATAGTTCTGTGCATACTGTGATTTCTTCTCGGCCTTCTCCTCGTCGGAGATGTTCTCGTTCTCCAGTTCTGCCAACTGTGTTGTGATGTCGGGCAGAATGAAGAAAGTCGGGTCGTCGGTCTTGCCGGTGAGCACGTCGATACCTTTGTCGGTCAGCTCGATGCTGCGGTTCTTCTCGTCGATTACGAAGTAGAGCGGATCGGTGACGATAGGCATCTGCTTGTTGTTGTCCTGCATGTAGAAAGCCTCGGTCTCGAGCAGGAGAGGCTTGATGCCGTCCTGGCTCAGGTATTTGATGAGCGGACCGTATTTAGGCAGACCCTTGAAGGCGCGGAAGAGCAGCAGTGCGCCTTCCTTGCGCTCATCCTTGTTGTCGGATGCGATTTTCTTCTTTGCATCGGTGAGCAGCGATGTCACAAGGCGGCGTTGCGCGTTGACCACTGTCTCTACGTTCGGCTTGAACTGGTCAAACATCTGGTCGTCGCCTTTGGCAACCGGACCGGAGATGATGAGCGGCGTGCGGGCGTCGTCGATAAGCACTGAGTCGACCTCATCGACTATGGCGAAGTTGTGTGGACGCTGCACGAGGTCGGCAGGCGATGTTGCCATGTTGTCGCGAAGGTAGTCGAAACCGAACTCGTTGTTTGTACCGAATGTGATGTCGGCGTTGTATGCGCGGCGGCGTTCCGGGGAGTTGGGCTCTGTCTTGTCGATGCAGTCAACAGAAAGACCGTGGAACATGTAGAGCGGACCCATCCACTCGGAGTCACGTTTGGCGAGGTAGTCGTTGACGGTGACCATGTGCACGCCGTTTCCTGTCAAGGCGTTGAGAAACACAGGCAGCGTTGCCACAAGTGTCTTTCCCTCACCGGTTGCCATCTCGGCGATTTTGCCTTGATGAAGCACGATGCCGCCGATAAGCTGTACGTCGTAGTGGATCATGTCCCAAGTCACCTCGTTTCCACCTGCCATCCAGTGGTTGTGGTAGATGGCTTTGCCGTCGTTGATTTCAATGAAGTCTTTGCCTTGGGCGGCGAGTTCGCGGTCGAAATCGGACGCGGTCACTTCGATTGATTCATTTTGAGCGAAGCGGCGTGCGGTGTCGCGCACGATGGCAAATACCTCAGGAAGATATTTGTTAAGCTCGTCTTCGAGCACTTCAAGGATGTCTTTCTCGATTTTGTCGATTTTCTCCCAGTAAGGCTCGCGGTTTTCATACTCCACATTCTCGATTTCAGCCTTGATGTCGGCAATCTCTTTGCGTTTGTCGGCAACGCTGTCTTTGAGTGCTGCGCGGATTTTGGTGATGCGGTCGCGCAACTCGTCGTTGCTCAAATTCTCCAACGTGGGGTAAATCTTGTTGATTTCAGCCACGATTGGTTGAATCTCGCGCAGGTCGCGCTGCGACTTGTTTCCAAAAATTTTTTTCAGGAAATCATTGAATCCCATAATGTATTTTAGTTTTTTGTTTATAATCGTATTGTCGTGCCTCGGGAAATCCATTGTCGCGCCTGAGGCACACGGCGCTGTAGTGCCGCTTAGTCTTTAAGCGACAACGGCATCATGCGCGCGCCGTTGGGCGAGCGTATTCTGAGGATGCGTGCCACGGTGGGCGCCAGCAGCGCCGCATCGATTGGCGATGTGATTTTCTGAGGCTTTACGCCCGGCGCAATGATGAATGCCGGCGCGCAGACAGCGTTGATGTTGACTTGTTTCAGCTGTTGCTGGTTGTTGTAGTCGTCGCGCACTTTCCATCCTGGCGCGATTTGCAGAAACACGTCGGCTGTTTCCTGCGACGTGATTGACTTGTGCAGCCGCAGCAGTGTCTCGCTGACAGGATTGTCGAGCACCTCGTCGACGGAGTATGCCTCGTCTACGCCAGCCATACGGCGCAAGAATGCACCCGACACTTTGCGCAGTCCCTCGACTGAAACGTTTTTCTCTTTTGCAAGTTTCTCGTTGAGATAGATTTTCTCGTTGAAGTATCCGTTCACCCAGCTTCCGTTGCCGTAGAGCGCCATCAGGTACATGTTGAGCAGCGACACAGCCTTTTTCGACGAGAATTCGCCTGTCGGGATGTTGAACCGAGGGTCGGTGGCATACATGTCGTCGAAATAGCCTGTCGGCGTCACGAAGATGCAGGCGTTGCCGCCAACGTTTTTCTCAATGGCGGCAAACAGACGCTCAAGCTGATGGTCGAGACGTAGATATTTGTCCTGCAGCTCGATGCGGCTGTCGTTGTCCGACGCATATCCGTAGGGTGCTGCGGTGTATGCGATGTTGAGCATGTCGACCGTGGCGCGTTTGCCCAGAGCCATGTCGTTCAGGCAATTGATGGCCACCGAGGTTATTTCCTCGTTGACGAGAGCCGAACTCTTGAATTTCTCTACGCCGTCGCCGTCCTTGAACGTGTATTTGAAAGGATAGAACGTGCGGTGGAGAGGAATGTCGGGATATTTGTTGATGTCCATGCTCGGACACCAGGTCAGCGTGTCGAGGCGTGAGCGCAGAGGCATCAGCATATTGCGGGTCGAGATGGTTGTAGGGTAGTCTTTGTAGAATGTAGACGAAGCCCATTTACCTGTTTTGTCGCTTATCCAGAAAGCGCCGTTGGCAGCGTGTCCTGCCATCAGAATGGCTTGTTGTGCGTCGGGGGCAATGGCGTATACGTCGCCGATGCCGTTGTTGTCCATACGCAGCTCGTCGCTGATGGTCGACACCTTTATCGCCATTGGCGAGAGTGTCTCGTCGGTGGCGTTGCCAATAAATTTAGGGTCGTTGAGAATCAGCGTTACGCGGCGCGCCTCTTCGTTGTAGACTGTGGCGCCGGTGATGCCGTTGACGTTGGGATAAGTGCCGGTGTAGATTACGGCTGTCGACGTCGTCTTGTCGAGCTGTGCCATGTCAAACACCACGTTGTCCAGATGCGCGCCTTCAGCCATGAGGCGTTTGAAGCCTCCGTTGCCAAACTGCGACTGGAGCAGGTCGAGATAGTCGCCGCGAAGTTGGTCGATTGATATGCCCACAATGAGCGTAGGACGCCCCGACGACACCTGCGACAAGGCAGACATCGCCACGAGCGAGAATATCATTGAGGATATCAGTCGGTTTACTTGCTTATTTTTTCGCATCTCTTATAGTTTACGATAAAGCCTGCTGAACGCGCTAACGTGCAAAGCATCAGCGGGAAAAACGCTGCGTTTGCCGTTTGTGGCAAAGCCCGCCACGCGACAAGCAATATCAAAACAAGCGCAAAGTTAAGAAAATGATATGAATATACCCACTTTTTTGCTGATTTTATCCAAATTGTAATTGCCGGGAACAGGCAGAACGGGTTCAGCCAAAAGCCGAGCCAGTTGGGTGAGGTGGCTTCGTGTTCGGAGATGAAGATAAGGAAGAACACGAGGCATCCGGTAAGTCCGGTCAGCGTGAACCACACTGTGTCGAGCCAGCGCATCTGCTTGTGTCGCACCACGCCGAAGACTGTCGCGCCGGCGATGAGCGCGAATGCCAGCCAGCATATAAACAGGGGCGACAGCAGGAATGGTGTGGGCGGCAGAACGGCGTTCTCGCTGCCTTCCACGAGCGTGCTTGTGCTTTCAACGATGCCCACGCGTTGTCCGGAGGCGGTTTTATAGGTTGCGCCTGCCATCTCCTTCATCAGGATTATTGGGGCAAACATCTGCTGGCGGACGGAAATAGGGCGGTCGATGCCTTGTCCGAGGGCAAGGTCGATGCCGAATTGATACCACGGGTAATTGCGGTCGTAGTGCGTCATAATGTCGCGGTAGGTGGCGTCGGGGTGTTCCGACGGCGGGTAGGATATGCCTCCTACGGCTTGCTCGATGAGGTCGCGCGGCCGTGTGGCACAGTTGTTAAGCACGTAGTTGTAGCGATATTCGCGGTTTTCGGGCAGGCAAAGCCGTTCAAGTTCGTTGAATAGCCATAATGCCTGTTGTTCAGACAGCCGCAGACGTTGTTCCACGACCTTGGAGCCTCTTTCGGCATATTCTGGTGTGAAATATTCAGTGGGGTATCCTCCTACGGCATAGTCGGTCTCGCCTTTGACAAAGCGGTAGATGAAATGAGGCTGGTTGAACGAGAACAATCCGAAGTTGTACACGCGATCCATCATCGCGCCGTCGGTGATACGGATGGCTGTGTGTCCGTACAGTTCAAACACCTCCTGTCCGGGAAAGCACGTCAGCAGGCTCACGTCGAGACGTTGCGCCTGTGCCGCCACGGGCATAGCGATGCAGATGATTATTAGAGCCAATAACTTTTTCATGGTGCAAAGATAGTGCAAGCCGAGAGGAAAGAAAAGAGCTTGCTCAATTTTCTTTTCCGAGGCGCAGCCTATGTTATCCAAAGATAGTGCAAGGTGAGAGAAGAGCAAAACAAACTTGTTTGATTTTGCTTTTCCGAGGCGCCGCCTATGTTATCCAAAGATAGTGCAAGCCGAGAGGAAAGAAAAGAGCTTGCTCGATTTTCTTTTCCAAGGCGCAGCCTATTAAATGTTAAAGCGGGGGCATCCCACTGTGAATGTCCCCGCTCTATGCTATGAAAGATGATTCATCACCAATAAGTAAACTCATTTATGTCGGTATATGTCGTACCGTTGATGATGACTTTGTCAGGGTCTCCGCTTGAATCCGTTGTGCCTTTGAGGAAGACATTCTTGTTGAACGCAGAGCCGTCGGAGTACCGGCAGTTGATAAATTCAATGATTGAATGCTGCTTCATGCATGACACAGCGTAGTCGTAGTCATATATGTCGTTGCCGTTGGTGTCTTTTCTGTTAGGAGCTGTCGGAAGCCAACGGTTGTCGGTGGCAGTGGAGAGGCGTTCAAATTCGCAGTCCTTGAACACGCTGCTGCCATAGCAGCGGGCGTATGGATACCATAAATCACCGTGTTTGAATGTGCAATTCTCGAAATAACCGTCGCTCCATCCCGACATCCATCCGCGGAATGTCGTGTTCCGGGCAATAAGTTTTCCGTTTCCAGGTTGATTTGTGCAGTATTGGAATTTAGGACCGAAATTGCAGTTCTCAAGAATGATGGTTGTGCCTGGATCCATGGCAAACACACCGTAAGCCGCTTGGATGGTAAAGTTCGTGTTTCTGACAGTCAGCGTTTTTCCGCCGTTCAGATAAATTCCGCCCCCTACGAATGAGTGCTCATTATTAAAGTTGATGATGCCGAGTTTCACATTGTCGAGCACCACATTGTCGCTGTTGATTTTGAGATAGCATCCATCGCTGGCACCGGCGCTGTCGTCGCGGGCGAGCGTGACGTCTTTGAACGTCACGTTGTCGTTGGGTATCTGGTAGCCGTTCTTCACCTTCAACACCGAGTTGGTTCCGCCAGTGATGACTACGCCTTCGGCAATGTTGGTAGGCAGTGCGAGCTGCACGTTGTCGGCGAGCTGCACGTGGCGGTTGTGGTGAGATGCTGCGTCGGCAAGCTCTTCGTCGGTGGCGATGCCGAGTGTGCCGATGAATGCAGGCTCAATAACAACATTGAAATCAGTGGTGTTTGTGAGCAGCGAGCCGTAGATGTTTGTGCGGTAGTTGCGCTGCA
>OGJV01000265.1_pt1 | contig 33387 bp, 26 predicted proteins | sample 1572271 | NCBI WGS metagenome assembly OGJV01 (sample SAMEA2582107, study PRJEB24529) | metagenome | biome: Human gut stool | place: China | collected 2011
AGCAGTAAAGCATCTGCCACGACTTCTGCAATGCCGAGTTCTTGGTGATCAATCCATGCTCGCCCATCGAGCCGTCGTCGGTCGACACATACACACATCCAATCTTCTCAAACTCCTCAAGCTCGAGCAAATCGCCCTTGCTGCGCGCCCCCAACAGGAAAGCCACTTCAAAGCCACGTTTTTTCAACTCACTGCCAAGATAGAGCATCGGCGCCACCCCGACACCTCCGCCGGCAAGAAGCACCTTCGACACCGTGTCGGCAGGGATGGAAAACCCTTTGCCGAGCGGCAGCACAAGACTCAGCACGCGGCCTTCAGCCAAAGCCACAAGATGGCGTGTGCCCTCGCCAGCCACTCTGACGAGAAGCCACAACTCATTGCAGTCGCGGTCAACGAAATTTATTGAAATCGGACGGCGGAGAAATGTGGATTTGGAATCAGGCACCTCCACCTCAACAAATTGCCCCGCGCAAGTGTCGATGATTGCCGAGCCGTCAGCAGGCTGCAGTTTCAGCAGGCTGTATGAATCCGACAACCGTTCATTAGAGCGGACAACGTAATCTTTTATTTGTTTCTTCATATTCTGGATTCTGAAAATACCGGCATTTCCCCGGCGACCTTTTAGGCACTGCAAAGTTACAACAACAACGGCTAACTTGAAAGACGTTGTCGCCTTTTTGTAAAAAAATCCGTATGCGTGTCGATGCAAAAACAAGCGTCGGTCGACTGTTTTACAAAAAAAGACTAAATAAACAGTTTTTCCGACAAAATCACGACCATAGATTTGCAGAAATTTCTTAGATTTGCACATTATTATTCAACAGACAATAAAATGAGAAAAATATTACTCCCCGTTTGCGTTGTTGCATTGGCATCGTCAATGCTCTTCACATCCTGCATAGGAAGTTTCAAACTGACAAACAAAGTGCTGTCATGGAACCATCAGATAGGCAACAAATTTGTCAACGAGCTCGTGTTTGTGGGCTTGTGGATTCTGCCAGTCTACGAGATTTCGGCAATCGCAGACGCCCTCATAATCAACAGTATTGAATTCTGGTCGGGCACAAACCCAATCGAAGCAGGCACAAAGACCGTGACCAGCGACACCGAGCGCTACCTTGTGGCATGGGACAACACCGGCTACAAAATCACCAATGAGACAACAGGCGAAGAGACCCGCTTCAACTTCGACGCCGACACAAACTCATGGGCGCTTGCCACTCCGGAGGGCGACATCACAATCCTGACGTTCATCGACGACACCCATGTCAAGGTGCCAACCCACGACGGCTCGTCGACAATCGTCGAATTGTCGGACAACGGTGTGCTTGCCTACAAAGACCTTGTCGGCTACAACAACGTCCTTCTTGCCAAGAAATAAGACCTTAAAGCCGGTGCCAAAAGAGAAAAAGGTTCCGACTTTTTTTCATTAATATTCAAACCATCAATTTTCCTATGAAAAATTTATTCACTTTATTTGTTGCAATTTTGTGTGCGGCAGCAATCCATGCCGCCAACTATTCCGGCACGTTGCCCGTGCTCCACATCAACACAGAAAACTCCACCCCGATCACATCAAAGGAGTATTACCTCAACGGGACATACTACCTTGACAACCTCGGCATCGAAGGCTACAAGTCAATCGGTTCAGCCAACGAACCGCTGACATTGAAAATCAAAGGACGTGGCAACTATACATTCACCGGCTTCGACAAAAAGCCTTACCGCCTCAAACTCGACGCCAAAGCGGCACTGCTCGGCATGAAGAAAAGCAAGCATTTCGCATTGCTCGCCCATGCCGACGACAACCTCGGATTTCTCCGCAACACGATGGGCTTCGAGCTGAGCCGCCGCGGCGGACTTGATTTCACACCGGAGCAACGCCCTGTGGAAGTGGTGCTCAACGGCGAATACATCGGCTTGTACTTCCTGACCGAGACCATCCGCGTCGACTCCGACCGCGTAAAGATTACCGAACAGGCCGACAACATCAGCGACCCGGAAGAAATCACAGGCGGATGGCTTGTAGAAATCGACAACTATTGGGATGCCGACCAGATTACAATCAACGAGGGCAACGGCGAACTTATCCGCCTGACATACAAGTCGCCCGAAGTGCTGTCGGACGCCCAGTCGGACTATCTTAAAAACCTCGCCACCGCAGCCGACCGCGCCATCTACGCAAACGACAAATCATCGACCGAGTGGGAAAACATCATCGACATCGACTCGCTCGCCACGTTCTATCTGATTCAAGAAATAATGGACAACGCAGAGTCGTTCCACGGCAGCTGTTATTTCCACAAACATAGAGGTGCGGACACAAAGATTATTTTCGGTCCGGTGTGGGACTTCGGCAACTCATACCACCGCAGCACCGACAAATTCATACACCAAGACCCACCATACGGTCAGACATGGATTGCCGAAATCGCCAAATTTCCACGTTTCCAGGCTCGCTTGAAGCAACTTTGGGACAAATTCCTCGACAACGACTACGCGTCGCTCGACAAGTTTGCCTCCGATTTTGCGAAGCAGATAGCCAAAGCCGCCGAATGCGACGCCAACCGCTGGCCGAACTACGGAAACCGCAATATGGAAAATGCGAAGAATGAATTTATGAAGATGCTCCACGCAAAAGTGTCATGGCTCAAGAAGCAATGGGGCGAGAGCGGCATTACCGGCACAGAAGAAAACGCGCTTAACGTGACTGTTGCCGACGGCGGGCAACTGCTTTTCTCCGGCAATGTCGATTCCGCAACAGCCTTCGACCTCTCCGGACGTCCCGCCAACATCGAGCTGACTTCTCCGACCACCGCCAGAATCGACGGCATGGCAGGAATCTACATCGTGCGGCTGCAGACAGCCATATCGACAAAGACCGTGAAAGTGGTTATTCCACAATAAACAAATCACGGAACACCATATCCGAAAGCATCACGCCATGGCGCGTAAGCCTCACCACCGAGCCTTCGCGCACCAGACATCCGTCGGCAATGTGCCTGTCCACGACCTGGGCGGCATATTGCCGACGTTTCTTTCCAAACCGTTTTTCCAAATCGTCAAGACACATTCCCGCACGCGTGCGCAAACGCGTCATCACCCATTCATCATAAAGCTGGTCGGCAGTCTCGCATTCCTCCTCATACGCCACTCCCGCGGCATCTACTTTTTCAAGATACTCCTTCAAACTTGACGGATTGTAGCGGCGCACCTTGCCGTCGAAACTGTGGGCCGAGGCGCCAAGTCCCAAATAAGGCGTAAAATCCCAATATGCCGAATTATGCCGCGAATGCCATCCCGGTTTTGCAAAATTCGAAATCTCATACTGCTCATAACCTGCGTCGTGCAGCGTGGCAGCCAACTGCTCGAACAAAGCCACCGTAAGATCGTCGTCAAGTTCGCTGAAGTCGCCGCGGTCGCGCATACGCGTCAGCCGCGTACCCTCCTCATACGTCAGACTGTAGGCCGACACGTGAGGTGTGTTTAGAGCCACAGCCTCCTCGAGCGACTTTGTCCACGACTCAACCGACTGCCCCGGTATTCCGTAAATAAGGTCGATGCTGAGGTTCGCGATTCCCCCGTCGCGCAATGTTGCGACCGCCGCTTTCGCCTGCGCCGCATTATGCCTGCGCCGCAGAAACTCAAGCTCCTCGTCGCAGAAACTCTGCACCCCCATACTCACACGGTTCACACCCGCCCGTTTCAGCCCATCCACAAAGTCGAGAGTCACATCGTCGGGATTCACCTCCACTGTCACCTCCGCATCCGCAGACAGCACCGGCATCGACACCAGTCCGGCAATCTCATCGACCGACAACAACGACGGCGTTCCGCCACCCATATATAAAGTTCCTACCTCTTCTCCTTGCAACTCACCCAGCCTCGCGTCATATTCCTTAGACAACGCCGCAAGATATGCACTGCGTTTTTCCGCAGTCACAGCCACCGAGAAGAAATCGCAATATATGCATTTCGTAGCACAAAACGGTATATGAATGTAAATTCCAGCCATAAAAATCTTAAAAAATATAATTTTTCCGCCCAAAATAGCGAAACATGTTGTCAAACATACAAATTTTTCTTTGAATTACCATCAAACATACGTAAATTGCGCTTAGAATTTACAAACACTATTATTAACTTCATTTATTCTCTAATACATGAAAGTTTACGGAACTAACGAAATTAAGAACATCGCCTTGATAGGCAGTAAGGGATCTGGTAAAACCACACTTGCAGAAGCAATGCTTTTCGAGTGTGGAGTTATAAAACGCAGAGGAACCATCGATTCCGGAAACACTGTATGCGACTACTTCCCAGTAGAGAAAGAATACGGCTACAGTGTGTTCTCAACAGTGTGCTATGCCGAGTTTCTCAACAAGAAGCTCAACGTGATTGACTGCCCTGGAGGCGACGACTTCGTGGGAAGCGCCATCACGGCTCTCAACGTGACCGACACGGGCGTGTTGCTCATCGACGCACAATATGGTGTTGAAGTCGGTAGTCAAAATATTTTCCGCGTCACGGAAAAAATCAAGAAACCAGTTATTTTCGCCGTCAACCAACTCGATGGCGACAAGGTTGATTTCGACAACGTCATCAACCAAATGAAAGAAGTGTTCGGCAACAAGGTTGTCCTCGTACAATACCCGATCAACCCAGGCACAGGCTTCAACGCCATGATCGACGTGCTTCTGATGAAGATGTACACATGGGGACCCGACGGTGGTGTTCCGACAATCACCGACATTCCAGCCGAAGAAATGGAAAAAGCGAAAGAATTAAACAAAGTGCTTGTTGAGGCAGCCGCTGAAAACGACGAGAGCCTGATGGAGAAATTCTTCGACCAGGGAATGCTTTCAGAGGACGAGATGCGCGAAGGCATCCGCAAAGGCTTGGTTTCACGCGACATTCTTCCAGTGTTCTGCGTAAGCGCTTTGAAAGATATGGGTGTGCGCCGCATGATGGAATTCCTCGGCAACGTTGTGCCGTTTGTTGACGACATGCCAAAACCAGAAGACAACAAAGGCGAGGAAATCGCAGCCGACAGCAACGGACCGACAAGCTTGTTCGTGTTCAAGACTTCTGTTGAGCCTCACATCGGCGAGGTTTCATATTTCAAGGTAATGTCGGGCACAATAAAAGCCGGCGACGACCTTACAAATATGCGCACCGGCAACAAGGAAAGAATCGCCCAACTATATTGCGTATGCGGTCAGATCCGCACGAATGTCGACCAGCTCAAAGCCGGCGACATCGGCGCCACAGTGAAGATGAAGGATGTCAGCACCGGTGATACCCTCAACGCAAAAGGCTGCGAGTATGTGTTTGACTTCATCAAATATCCAGCTCCAAAGTTCCAACGCGCCATCAAGCCAGTCAACGAGCCTGACGCAGAGAAACTCAACGAGGCACTCAACCGCATGCACCTTGAGGACCCGACATGGATTGTAGAGCAGTCGAAGGAATTGAAGCAAACCATCGTTTCAGGACAAGGCGAGTTCCACTTGCGCACGCTGAAATGGCGCATCGAGAACAACGAAAAGATTCCTGTAAACTTCTTCGAGCCGCGCATCCCTTACCGCGAGACTATCACAAAAGCATCGCGCGCAGACTACCGCCACAAAAAGCAATCGGGCGGTGCCGGACAATTCGGTGAGGTTCATTTGATTATCGAGCCATACACAGAAGGCATGCCAGAGCCTGACACTTACCGTTTCGGAAGCCAGGAATACCGTATGAACGTGCGCGACAAACAAGAAATTCCATTGGATTGGGGAGGCAAGCTTGTGGTCTACAACTGTATCGTAGGCGGCGCAATCGACGCCCGTTTCATCCCGGCAATCGTCAAGGGTCTGATGGACCGCATGGAGCAAGGCCCACTTACAGGCTCATACGCCCGCGACGTACGCGTATGCATCTACGATGGTAAAATGCACCCGGTTGATTCTAACGAAATCTCGTTCCGTCTTGCAGGCCGCAACGCCTTCAGCGAAGCGTTCCGCAATGCGAATCCAAAGATTCTTGAGCCGGTTTATGATGTCGAGGTATTGGTTCCGTCAGACAAGATGGGCGACGTGATGAGCGACCTTCAGGGACGCCGCGCAATCATCATGGGCATGGAGAGCGAGAATGGCTTTGAGAAGATCACAGCCCGCGTGCCTCTGAAAGAGATGGCATCCTACTCTACTGCACTCAGCTCAATCACCGGCGGGCGCTCTTCGTTCACTATGAAATTTTCCGCCTACGAGCTCGTTCCTACCGACATTCAGGAGAAACTGCTCAAGGCTTACGCAGAAGAGAACCACGAAGATTAACACTTAGTTTTTCCTCTATAATAAAGCAATCCTGTCGCCATAATGTGGCAGGATTGCTTTTTTTCTTCAAACGAATTGTCTGCGGCTACAAATCATCATAGCAAGGCACGTCTTTAAGAAACACCGCCTTGTTGGCTTCGTAGGTGAAAAGGCAGCAGAAAAGCTGTCTGCCGTTGCACACCGTTAGATACTTGACCCGCAACACGGTGTTGTAGCGATAGACTTGGTTGAACACCTCCTGTGTTATTTTCACCGACGGCGCTTTGTATTCCACAATCATAAGCGGGCATCCCCGCCTGTCAAACACCACCGTATCGCATCTGCGCTCACGCCCGTTTTGATTGATTGCAATCTCATTGCCCATAAGACCTGCCGGATAACGCTTTCCGTCAATCAGATGGCGCACAAACATCTGCCTCACATTCTCTTCAGGAGTCATAGCCACATACTTGCCACGGAGGCAATCGAATATCTCCTGCCTCCCGTCGACAATGCGAGTCTTAATGTTGTCGTTTTCAAAATTTTGTTGTGGCATATCTGCTGTTCGTTCGTAAAATTTGTGTAAATTTACTCCGATTTTTCTACACATCCAAGAATTATGGCAAAGACCGCAGGCCCTACGCGCCAGCAAATTGAGACAGACATACGAAAAAAGCAGTTCGCTCCCATCTATCTGCTTATGGGAGAGGAGTCATTCTATATCGACCGCATAGCCGATATGATTCTAAAAAATGCACTAACCGAAGAAGAGAAAGACTTCAACCTGACCACTTACTACGGCGCCGACGCCACAATGGCAGACGTGGTGCTGGCATGCCGCCGCTACCCGATGATGGCCGAACGCCAGGTGGTGTTTCTCAAAGAGGCGCAGGCTGCCAAGACTGGGCATCAACTCAAATGGGACCAACTTCAGCAGTACGCATTGAAGCCAACGCCCACCACTGTGCTTGTGGTGTGCCACAAAGGCGGTTCGCTGAAAGCGGCGGCTCTGACGAAAGCCATAGTGCAGAGTGGCGGTGTGGTGTTTGAATCAGCGGCTCTCCGCGAATTCAACATCGACCGGGCAGTGTCGGAATACGCCGGAACTGTAGGCTGCAAACTCGACCCCCGCGCCCAGGCGATGCTCATCGACCACATCGGCTTCGACCTCGCCCTGCTCGCCAAAGAAATTGACAAACTGCGGATGACGCTACCCGTCGGTGCGGTAATCACACCGGAGTCAGTTGCCGAGAATGTCGGCATAAGCAAGGAATACAACAACTTCGAGCTCATCGCCGCCATCTCCAAACGCGACAAAGTGAAGACATTCAAAATCATCAACTATTTCAGGTCGAACCCCAAGAAAAATCCGACCGCACCCATTACCTCGCTCATTTTCAGCCTGTTTGCCAACGTGCTTATCGCCTATTACGCCCGCACCACCGACGAGCGGGCGCTGATGGAAGCCCTGCGGATGAAAACCCCCTACCAGCTTCGCGACGTGCGCGCCGCAATGCGCTGCTACAATGCCACTCAAGCCCTGCGCATAATCGCCTGCATACGCGAGTTTGACGCCCGCAGCAAAGGCATCGGCTCCAACCGAAACGAGTATGACCTGCTTGAAGAGCTTGCCACCAAAATCTTCTGCGTATAGAAATACGCAGAAATATGTTAAATTAACATATTCCTTTAACATTATAAACCATTAATACCATTAATTAACACCGAAAAGTGCTGAATTATAGCCGATATGTCTAATTTTGCACTTGCCTAAATTATTGAAACAATAGATAAATATATAAATATGAACGGAACAGTGAATATCAGAGAATTAAATGATCTGATTGCAAGTAAAAGCAACATTGTCAACTTAGTAACACAAGGCATGAACCAGCGCATCGTTGGTCAGAAACACCTTGTCGACTCATTGCTCATAGCCCTTTTGTCAAACGGACACGTATTGCTCGAAGGTGTGCCTGGATTGGCTAAAACTTTGGCAATAAAAACGTTGGCATCCATCGTAGAGGCTAAATACAACCGCATTCAATTCACGCCCGACCTTCTGCCTGCCGACGTTGTGGGCACAATGATGTACAGCGTGCAGAAAGAAACATTCCAGATAAAGAAAGGCCCCGTTTTCGCCAATTTCGTGCTCGCCGATGAAATCAACCGTGCGCCGGCTAAAGTGCAGAGCGCACTGCTTGAAGCCATGCAGGAGCGTCAGGTGACAATAGGCAGCGAAACCTTCAAACTCGACAATCCGTTCCTCGTAATGGCAACCCAGAACCCAATCGAGCAGGAAGGCACCTATCCTCTTCCAGAGGCGCAGGTAGACCGTTTCCTTCTGAAAGTTGTGGTCACCTACCCGACCAAAGAGGAGGAGATGCAGATTGTCAGCCAGAACATCCGACCACAGCAAAGCGAGCTCCGTCCGCTGCTTAAGCCGGAAGACATTGTCGACGCTCAGAATGTAGTGTCGCAAATCTATATCGACGACAAAATCAGCCAATATATCGTAGACATTGTCAACGCCACACGCAAGCCAGCCGACTGTGGCCTCAACGACCTTGCAGGCCTCATAGCGTTCGGCGGCTCACCACGTGCGTCAATCGGACTTGCCCTTGCATCGCGCTCATACGCATTCCTCAAAGGACGCGGCTACGTTCTGCCGGAAGACGTGCGCGCCGTGTGCCACGACGTGTTGCGCCACCGCATAGGCTTGACCTATGAGGCAGAAGCAAACGAGATTACATCTGACGAGATCATCAGCAACATACTCGACAAAATCATTGTTCCTTAGTCTTAACCACAATAGATTATGGACGCCAACGAACTTTTAAGAAAAGTCAGGCAGATTGAAATCAAGACACGCGGTCTGTCGCAGAACATATTCGCCGGAGAATACCACTCCGCGTTCAAAGGACGCGGTGTGACATTCTCGGAAGTGCGCGAATATCAGTACGGCGACGAGATACGCGACATCGACTGGAATGTCACCGCACGCTGCAGCAAGCCCTTCGTAAAGGTCTACGAAGAGGAGCGCGAGCTGACCGTGCTGCTGCTTGTCGACGTTTCCGACAGCGGCAATTTCGGTGCGGTAGGCTCGGTGAAGCGCGAGTTCATCTCTGAAATCGCCGCCACCCTTGCCTTCTCCGCCATCCAGAACAAGGATAAAGTCGGAGTGGTGTTTTTCAGCGACAAAGTAGAGAAATATATACCGCCGCAAAAAGGGCGCAAGCACATACTTCTCATAATCCGCGAGCTGCTTGATTTCAAACCGGAAAGCCACGGCACCGACATCGGCGTTGCGCTGAAGTTCATGATCGGTGCGGTGAAAAAGCGCACCACGACTTTCCTGTTGTCAGACTTCATCGACAACCACGACTACACCCAAGCCTTGAGCATCTGCAGCAACAAGCACGACCTGACGGCGCTTCAAGTCTACGACAAGCGCGACACAACGCTGCCGCGTGTCGGGCTCGTCAAGCTTCGCGACGCAGAGACCGGCGGCACAAAATGGGTAAACACCAGTTCGAAGAAGGTGCGCAGCGCATATGAACGCTGGTGGTACGGACACCAACAGACTCTTACCGACGCATTCGTCAAGAGCAAGGTAGACTATGCCACTATCGCCACCGACGAGGACTATGTGAAAGCCCTTATGGGTATGTTTAAGAAAAGAGGACATAGATAAATTCAAATGAAGATATCAACGAAAATAGCGGCAACAGTCATAGCCCTCTGCAGCGCGGCTACAGCGGCGGCTGCCCCCGCAACCATATGGTCGTCAATCGACTCCACCACAATGACGATGGGCAACAAGACAATGATCCGTGTGGCTGTGGTGAAAGACAAATCGCAGGCCGGACACCTTATCGCCCCACAGGACTCCATCGTCAACGAAGTGGAAGTGGCAGGTGAAATCAGCCACAGCGTTGCCGACCTGGGCAACGGCCGTGTGCAGGAAACCTACGTCATCCCCGTGCAGGCGTTTCTTCCGGGTCCGTACGTGCTTCCCGGCATGAAATACGTGCTTGAAGGCGACACACTCGTAGGCGACGAGATGCCGCTCAAGGTTCTTGATGTAGACACCCGCGAGCTGGAGAAAAAAGGACTCTACGACTATAAGACAGTTGCCAATCCCGACAAGAAATTTTGGGACTTCATCCCTGATTTCGGTGAGTTTTTCAGAAAGAATCCGTGGATATGGTGGGTTCTCGGCGGCTTGGCTCTGCTTGCCGCAGCCGCTCTCGGCGTAATAATGTATCAACGCAAGAAAGCCGGCAAACCGATATTGCCGTTCATTCCGCAAAAGCGTCTGCTGCCGCCATACGAAGAAGCGATGGAAGCCATCGCCGCCCTGCGCAAGTCGAATCTTGCCGCGCACGGCGACATCAAGGGCTACTACACCCGTCTCTCCGACATTGTGCGCCGCTACATCTGGCGCCGCTACGAGATAGGAGCGATGGAAATGACATCGGCTCAGATATTGTCGGCTGTGAGCAGACAGGACAGCATAAAGGAAACCGACGGTTTGAGTTTTCTCCTTGAGACAGCCGACTTCGTGAAATTCGCGAAGATGGCACCGTCAACCGACGAGAACGAGCGGTCAATGCAAGCCGCAGAGGCATTCATCGAGAACAACAAGCCCGTAGAGCCGTCGCCGGAGGAAGCATCTAAAAACAAGAAGGAAAAATAGATAGAGCAAAAACATTATGGAATTTGCAAGACCACATTTATTTTGGCTGTTTCTCATATACATACCTTTGATTTTCTGGTATGTGTACAAGATCAGGAAAATAGACCCCACCATACAGGCGTCGACACTCGACGCCGTGAAGAATTTCCGCACCAGCTACCGCGTGTGGCTACGCCACGGACTGTTTGCCGTGCGGCTGCTCGCCATCGGCTGCCTCATCGTGATACTTTGCCGCCCGCAGACAAGCAACAAATGGGAGACATCGAGCGTTGAAGGCACCGACATCGTCATTGCCCTCGACATGTCGACAAGTATGTTGGCAAAGGATTTCACCCCCGACCGTTTCGCCGCCGCCAAAGATGTTGCGTCGGAATTCATCAGCGGCAGAGAGTCGGACAACATCGGCCTGGTGGTGTTTGCCGGCGAGAGTTTCACGCTGCTGCCGATGACCACCGACAAGTCGTCGCTCCTCAACGCAGTAAGCTCCGTGGAGATGGGACTGCTTGAAGACGGCACGGCAATCGGCGACGGACTTGCAACAAGCATCAACCGCATCGTTGAAGGCAAAGCCAAGTCGAAGAGCATCATATTGCTGACCGACGGCTCCAACAACACCGGACTCATCGCGCCGCTCACCGCTGCGGAAATAGCCAAGGACAAGGGCATCAAAGTATACACCATCGGCATCGGCTCCAACGGCAGCGCACTGTCGCCTGTGGGCATCAACTACTACGGCAAGCTCGAATATGACTATGTGAAGGTCACCATCGACGAGCAGACCCTGCAGTCGATAGCCCGGATGACCGGCGGCAAATACTACCGTGCCACCGACAAGAACTCTCTTGAAGGCATATTCAAGGAAATCGACGCGCTGGAAAAGACAAAACTCGACATCTCCAGATATCACAACACAGAGGACGACTATATGCTCTGGGCATGGCTGCTTCTGGCATTCGTAGGCCTCGACATCGTGTTGCGAACGACGGTGATGAGAAACATCCCTTAAAACGAAAAAGATATGTTTAGTTTCGGAAACCCCAAAATATTATTTTTACTGCTGCTGATTCCCGCCATGTTCGGGTTGTTTCTGCTCGCCCGCAAGGCACGGACCAAGAAACTGAAACGCTACGGCAGACTCGACGTAGTGCTCGGACAAATTCCCGACGCCTCACGCTATACCCCATGGATTAAAATCGGCGTCGAGTTGCTTCTTGTGGCAGTAGTTATAGTAATCCTTGCCCGCCCACGCGCCAAAGGCTCATCAACCCTCACCAGCAAGAAGGTGCAGGGGTCGGAGATTGTCGTGGCTATGGACATCTCAAACTCAATGCTCGCCTCATCGACCAACGACGCCGACGGCATCAGCCGCCTGCAACAGGCAAAGTTTATTGTCGAGAAGCTGTTTGACCGCATGACAAACGACAAAGTCGGACTTGTGGTGTTTGCCGGCGACGCCTACGTGCAGATGCCCATAACCAACGATTTCAGCTCGGCAAAAATGTTTCTCAACAGCCTGTCGACCAACATGGTCAGCAATCAGGGCACGGCTATCGGAGCGGCGATAGAGACTTCAATGGGTTTGTTCTCCAACAATCCGAAATGCCAGAAGTCGATAGTGCTTATCACCGATGCCGAAAACCACGAGGACGATGCCATCGCGGCTGCCAAAGCCGCCAAAGACAAGGGCGTTGAGATTGATGTGGTCGGCGTGGGTTCGTCGTCACCGATGCCAATTCCTATGGGTGGCGGCACATATATGTCGTTCAACAACCAGCTGGTGCGCACTGCCTTCAACGAGCAGTCGGCTCAGGAGATAGCGAAAGTGGGTACCGGAGTCTATGTTTCCGGCAACAACACCAGCGCGGTCGACATTCTCGACGACCAACTGAAAAAAGCGAAAAAAACGAATATGGACAAGAAAGTCTTCTCTCCGGCAGATGAGCAATTCCCTGTGTTTGCATGGATTGCCCTCATCCTGCTTGTGACAGACATCCTGGTTTCTGAAAAGAAAATCTCATGGCTGACGAAGACCAACTTCTTTGGAAAATAAAACAATATGAAAAGGAATCTTCTCATTTTGATATTAGCGTTGCTCACTTGCCTGACGTCGTTCGGGCAAGCCACCAAGCGTGAGCGCAATCTTATCAAACAGGGCAACGAATATTTCAACAAAAAGCAGTACAGCAAAGCCGAGGAAAGCTACTCACGAGTGCTTGAAATCAACCCGAACTCACAGATAGCGAAATACAATCTTGGCTCGACAATGCTGCGCCAACGCGGCGGAAACTCTGAAAAAGACGTGGCGCGCGACTCCCTGATCAGCCGCTATCTCTCCGACGTGGGCAGCAACACGTCGGCGCCAGCCAGTCTGCGCGCTCATTCATTCTACAATCTCGGCAAACTTGCCTACGACCGTCAGGACTATGCCAACAGCGTCAACTACTTCAAGCAGTCGCTGAAAATTGACCCCAAAGACGACCAAGCGCGCAAAAACCTGAGAATGGCGCAGAAGAAACTGCAACAGAACCAGCAGAATCAAGACAAGAACAAGAATAAGGACAAAGACGACCAAAAAGAAGCAGGACAAACAACAGCCGCCGCAAAAACAGCCTCAACCGCCAAAAGAACGTCAGCAACAGACCAATAATGACCAATTGCTGAAAGCGATGCAAAACGAGGAAAAGAATACGCGCGACAAGGTGAACCGCCGCAAAGCACAGATGAACCAAAGCAGGCAGAGCAGCCGTCCGTGGTAGAGACAACACATATACAACGAGCGAACAATGAAACATTTAAAATCAATCATAGTCATCCTGATGCTTGCGGTTGCCAACGCCGCGGCATTTGCCCTAAGCTTCCGTGTGGAGGCTCCGCAACAGGTTGTGGAGGGACAGAAATTTTCTGTCACCTTCCAACTGGTCAATGCCCCGTCGACTCCTGCCGGCAATCCGGCGATACCAAGCATTCCGAACTGCAAACTGCTGTTTGGCCCAGGCATCTCACAATCAAGTTCCTATCAGAACATCAACGGGCATGAGTCGTCGAGCAGCACCATAGGCTACACATACTCATACAAAGCGGAGAAAGCCGGCACCGTCACCATCGGCGCCGCAAAAATGAACGTGGGCGGACGCTCTTTGTCGACAAAGCCCATCAAGCTCCAGATTCTGCCGCCCGACCGCTCCGCACAACGAGGCACGCAGTCGTCGGTTCAAGCCTACGACATCGACACCCAGACCGCCGACAAGCCTGTGAGCGGCAAAGACGTGTTTATCCGCATCGTGTTGTCAAAGCCAACCGCCTACGAACAGGAGGGCGTGCTTTGCTCAATAAAGCTATACACAAAATATCAGGTATCGAAATTCATCACCAACGTGCAGCCTGCCTACAACGGTTTTATGGCAGAGGAGGTTCCTGTCACGCTGCAAGGCCGATTCGAGAGCGTAGGCGGAGAAAACTATTTCGCATACGTAATCAAGCAGTCGGTGCTGTTCCCTCAGCAAACCGGCAAACTGACAATCTCGTCGGGCAGCTACGACTTGACCGTACAGCAGTTTGAAACAATAAACACGTCGTTCGGACGCATGCGCAGCCCTGTGGACAAAACAATAAAAGTCAATTCAAACACGGCATCGATTAACGTGATGCCGCTGCCTTCGCCACGCCCAGCCGACTTCAGCGGCGCTGTAGGCCGATTCTCTGTGACCCGCGCGCTCACAAGCAAAAAGATACGCACCAACGAGGCTGCGACCATAAAACTCATAATCTCCGGCCAAGGCAACCTTAAAAGCCTCACACCGCCGAAATTCGGATTCTCATCGCAGTTTGACCAATACGACCCCCAGACGGCTGTAACCGCCTCTCCTTCGGGAGCCACCCTCTCTGGAAAAGTTACGGTTGACTACACGTTTGTGCCTCAGTCGGTAGGACAGTTTGCCATCGACGGCACATCATTCACCTACTTCGACCTCAACAGCCACCAGTACCGCACCATCAAGGTTGATGGCTTCAACCTCAACGTGGAGAAAGGCTCGGCATCCAACGCGGTGAAATACAACGACGCAGTGATGAAAGACATACTGCCAATGGAAACCGGCAGTCTTGACCTGTCGAAATCGCACGGATCGATATTCGGAGAATGGTACACAATCATCTACTACATCGTGCTCCTGCTGGCATTTGCAATCGTACTGTTCATCTACCGCAAGAAAGTGAAGGAACGTGCCAACGTGACTCTGATGAAGCGCAAGGGTGCCAACAAAGTTGCCAACCGACGGCTGAAACGCGCCAAACGCTATATGAACAAAGGTCAGAAAGAGCTTTTCTACGAAGAGATGCTCACCGCCTTGTGGGGATATTACAGCGACAAGCTGTCGATTCCCGTATCGGAGCTCAACCGCGACAACATATCCAAGAATCTTGACGGATACGGACTGAGTCAGGAGGCTATCGGCAGAGTTATCAACATCCTCGACGAATCCGAGTTCTCGCGCTATGCACAGTCGGCCGAAAGCAACGTGCCGATGGCTGAAATCTACCGCATGGCTTGCGACTCTATCGACGAAGTGGAAAATACTAAAAAGAAACAACAATGAAGCGATATATATTGATTTTGGTTGCGTTGATTGCCGGCATGGCAGTACACGCCGAGGATTTGCAAAAGAAGGCGCTCGCCGACTACGACAACAAAAACTATGCAGCCGCCATCGACGACTACCAGCAATTGGAGAAACAGAGCGGCGTGTCGGCTGAATATTACTTCAATCTTGGCAACGCCTACTATCGCAGCGGGAAAAAGGGAAAAGCCATACTCTGCTACGAGCGCGCGCTGAGGTTGAATCCGCGCTATGAGAAGGCGCAAGCCAACCTTGACTTTGTAAATATGAAAATCATCGACCGCCCGGAACCGGAAGAAAACATCCTTGCCGTGGGATTCCGCAACGTGCAGAACGCAATGTCGCCGACGGCTTGGACTGTCGTTGCCATGGCTGCGTTTCTACTGTTTATTGCAGGCATGGCTGCTTATGCGTTTGCGTCTGCCATCACGCTGCGCAAAGTGGGATTTTTCGGCGGACTCGGACTGCTGGTTGTCTGCGTGCTTGCCAACGTGTTTGCGGCAAGAGCCAACAATGCCGCCACAAGCCACGACTATGCCGTGGTGATGAACGACTCCACACAGCTGAGCGCCGTGTCGCGCGAGCCTCTGAACAAGGACGAGGTGGCTTTCACGCTCCACGAGGGCGCGAAGCTGAAGAAAAACGATTCCATCCGCATTGACGGCAACGCCAAAAACACGTGGTATAAAGTTCAGACTGCCGACAACCGCGAAGCCTGGATCAAAGCCTCCGCCATTGAAGAAATCTAAGAATCTGATATACTGCAAAAGAAGCAGCCTTTGTCAAAACCAAAGGCTGCTTCTTTCGCAGTTGTTCAAGATTAAAGAGAGAAGTCGCCCTTGTCGGTGTCGACAAGCATACCGCCAAGCACATTCAGAGCTGTGCCGCCGCCCTTCTCGATTTTCAATATTTCATAGCACATATTGGTGACCGACGACGGTCCGTTGGCAGTAACAAAATTGCCATCCACCACACTGCGTCCGCCATCAACATCGGCAGAGCCACACATACCTTCAAATCCCGGATAGCACGTCATCTTTCTGCCGTCCATCAATCCTGCCTGTGCAAGCACAACCGCCGGGGCGGCACAGATGGCAGCGATGTGTCCGCCACGCTCGGTCTGGCGTTCAATCATCTCGCCGAGCGCAACGCATTTGTGCAGGTTCTCCGCTCCAGGCATACCGCCAGGCAGCACAATCCACTTCGGATTCGCGCCCGTCACCTCGTCAATCACCGTATCGGTCACGATGGTCACCCCGTGCGCACCTACAACCTCTTTCTTGTCAGTGATTGAAACTGTTGCCACGTCAAGACCTCCACGGCGCAGTATGTCGACAGCGCCGATAGCCTCTATCTCTTCAAATCCGTCGGCAAAAAAAACGAGGACCTCAGAGTTCTTTTTAAAATTCCCTTCAGAATTCATCATATACTGTTGTTTTTTAAATTGATTTTATGTTGTCTGCGTAAAATTAGGCAGTTTTTCCCGTCTTCACAATTTTTTAAGGCAGAAAAAATGCGTATTTTTGCGATTATGAATACTTTTGAACACAACAAAAAACGCGCCCTGCTGCTCGCGGCTTTGGGCGCAATCGGCGTGGCACTGGTTTTTCTGGTAAAACCCGACAAGAAAGAATGGCACAAACCGGCAGGCATTGTGTGGAACACGGAATATCACATCACCTATCTCGGCACCACCGACCTCTCCGACTCTATCAACGCCACATTCCGCCGCGTCGAGCTCAGTGTGTCGCCTTTCAACAAGGCTTCGCTGATCACTGCCGTCAACGACAACCGCACCGACCGTCTCGACTCCGCACTCATCACACTTTACAACACATCCAAAGCAATCAACAGCGACAGCCACGGCGCATTCGACCCCACCCTGTCGCCTCTCATCAATGCCTGGGGATTCGGCTTCAAATCGGGCACGATGCCCACCGACAGCCAGATTGACTCAATGCTGCAATTCGTCGGCATAACGAAGACCCGTCTCGACGGCAACCGCCTGATAAAACAAGATCCGCGCACATCTTTCAATTTCAGCGCCATCGCCAAAGGCTATGGTTGCGATGAAATCGGGCGTATGCTGGAGCGCAACGGAGTGACCGACTACCTGGTTGAAGTCGGCGGAGAAATCGTGGCACGCGGCAACAACCCGCAGGGAGAAAAGTGGCACGTGTCAATCGACAAGCCAATCATATCCGACGGCGAAATCCACCATGAGTCGGCAGAAATAATCACCATCACCAACCGCGCCATTGCCACATCCGGCAACTACCGCAACTACAAGACCGACAGTCTCGGCAACCGGTATGCCCACATCATATCGCCCGATAACGGACGTCCGGCAAAATCTGACATTCTAAGCGCAACCGTCATAGCCCCCGACTGCATGACAGCCGACGCTTATGCCACAACGCTGATGGTGCTTGGATTTGAGAAGTCGAAACAGCTCCTCGCCCGCCATCCCGAGCTCGCCGCGATGCTCATCACATCAGCCAACGGCAAATTCCTTCTATGGCACACTCCAAACTACGAAGCCGAATAACGCTCACGCCGACATAACAAGTCACGGCAACCGATGCAATTACGCAAAGGTTGCCGTGACTGTTTTTTCAGCATCTATATGCCGTCTACTTGTCGGCAAGCGGAGCCTTTCCGCTGACGGCGGCATCCATCGTGGCAATAATCGCAAGGTTTACGATGTCGCGCACCTTAGCCTCCACCGAGATGAAATGCACCGGCTTGTTCAAACCAATCTGAATCGGTCCGATCACCTCGCAAAGACCCATCTCAAGCATCATGCGGTAAGCCGCCGAGGAAGCATTGAGATTAGGAAATATCAGCGTGTTGACGTCTTTTCCGTAAAGGCGGCTGAACGGATAGTTCCTGTCGCGGATTTGGCGGTTGAGCGCATAGTTAACCTGCATCTCGCCGTCGATGCAAAGGTCGGGATAACGCTGTTGCAACACCTCCACCGCCTCATGCACCGCCCGAGGCGACTGCGCACGGTTTGAGCCGAAATTGCTATAGGAAATCATCGCCATCACAGGTTTCTGCGCGAAATATTCCACAGCATGGCGCGCCAATCTTGCAATGTCGACAAGCGTGTCGCAATCCTCCGTCTCGTTGATCATCGTGTCGGCAAGGTAATACACACCCCGCTTGGTGTTCATTATATGCATCGTTGCAAAATGGCTGTAGTCCGGACGTATACCAATCACGTCGCGGGCAATCGACGTCACCTCCGAGTTGTTGGAATATGTTCCCGCCACAAAGGCATCGGCATCGCCTGCCTCAACCATCATCATACCGAAATAATTGCGGTCAAACATCTTCTCCAAAGCCTCGCGGCGCGTATAGCCGTCGCGACCGCGCTTCTCAGCGAGCATTGTAGCATAGCGCGAACGGCGTTCCGACTCGCGGTCATGGCGGATATTTACAATCTCGATGCCGTCAAGGCTCACGCCGAGTCTGCCGGCACGCTTTTCTATCATCTCCTCGTTGCCGAGCAACACAGGGACGCACACACCCTCCCGGCATGCCTCGACAGCGGCAAGAAGCATATTGTCGGTGTTGCCTTCGCCAAACACCACGCGGCGTGGATTTGCCTTCGCCAGCTCCGAGAAACGGCGCATGAGTTTGCTGTCGTAACCCATAAGGCGGTTGAGCTTTTCATTATACTGCTCCCAGTCGGTTATCTCCTTGCGCGCCACGCCAGAGGATATCGCCGCCCTTGCCACAGCAGGAGCGACGGTGGTGAGCAGACGAGGGTCGAGCGGCTTCGGAAGGATGTATTCGCGACCGAATCCGACACCCGCCATATCATAGGCGGCATTGACCACCGACGGCACAGGCAGTTTGGCAAGTCCGGCGATTGCACGCACGGCGGCAAGCTTCATCTCCTCATTGATGGCGCGGGCACCACAGTCGAGCGCGCCGCGGAAAATGTAAGGGAATCCCAGCACGTTGTTTATCTGGTTAGGATAGTCGCTGCGCCCAGTGGCAAAAATAATGTCGGGACGCGACGCCACCGCCTTCGAGTATTCAATTTCAGGGTCGGGATTCGCCAAGGCAAACACGATAGGCTTGTCCGCCATCGACTGAAGCATCTCCGGTGTCACCACGTCTTTCACCGACAGCCCGAGAAACACGTCGGCACCCACCATGGCCTCGGCAAGCGTCGAAATGTCGCGGTCGGTTACAAACTGCTGTTTCTGCGAGTTCAGATCAGTGCGTTTACGGTTGATCACGCCGTGGCTGTCGCACATCACGATGTTCTCGCGACGCACGCCAAGCGAGATATAAAGATTCGTACACGACACCGCCGCCGCGCCGGCACCATTCACCACCAGCTTTATGTCATCAATCTTCTTCCCCTGCACCTCAAGGGCGTTCAGCAGTCCGGCGCCAGAAATAATCGCCGTCCCGTGCTGGTCGTCGTGCATCACAGGAATGTCACATTCCGCCTTCAATGTCTGCTCAATCTCGAAGCATTCCGGCGCCTTGATGTCCTCAAGGTTGATTCCTCCGAACGTCGGAGCAAGCGACTTCACTATTTCTATGAATTTTTTAGGATCCTTCTCGTCGACCTCTATGTCAAAACAGTCAAGCCCGGCAAAAATTTTAAACAGCAGTGCTTTTCCCTCCATCACCGGCTTTCCCGCCTGCGCACCGATATTGCCCAGGCCGAGCACCGCCGTGCCGTTGGAAATCACTGCTACAAGGTTGCCCTTGTTTGTATATTCATAAGCATCCTGTGGATTTTTCTCTATCTCAAGACACGGATAAGCCACGCCCGGCGAGTAAGCCAGCGACAAATCGCGTTGCGACGAATAAGGCTTCGTCGGAATCGTCTCAATCTTGCCCGGACGGTCACCTTTGTGATAATCCAGAGCCATTTCTTTCGTTACATTAGACATAATCAGTTGTATTACAATCTTCTTTACTTATACATAACCCTATCATCGAAATCAAACCGCAACAATCATTCGTCTATAGGCTATAAATTCGTTACAAATATACGCATTATTTTTGAATCTGATTACAAATTGTCAACACACAAGGATTATTTGCTCCATAAGAACATTTTTAAAAACTTTTTGACCTCCATAAGCGTTGATTTGACAGAGCAGTTTTGACGTTACTGCTGTAATTACTACTTTTGCATTCATAAAATCAACAAAAATAGCAATAATATGAAAAAATTTACAATTCTTATTGTAGCGGCAATCGTCAGCATCGCCGCGGCTGTACCGGCTTCAGCACAGTTGAGATTCGGTCTTAAAGCCGGCACGGCTGTCAACAGCCTCAAGTTCCAATCCGACAATTGGGAAGAAACATTCTCCACCGACAACCGCGCAGGATTCACCGGTGGTGCGATGCTTGAGTTTACCGCACCTATGCTCGGCGTGGGCTTCGACGCTTCGGTGATGTACATGCACCGTTCAAACACTCTCCCAAAAGAAGTCACCGACATCACAGAAAATAAGGTCAACACATCGCGCGACTATATCGACATTCCTCTCAACGTCAAGTGGAAAATCTCAATCCCTGTGGTTTCAAAATTCTTGAAACCATATATTGCAACTGGTCCAAGTTTTGCTTTCCGCGTAAGCAAAAACGACTTCAAAGAATTTGTGAACCAGCAGAAATGCGACATCTCTTGGAACTTCGGATTCGGTGTTGAATTGCTGTCGCACGTACAAGTGGGCGCAAGCTACGGCATGGGTCTCAACAACACTCTCGACAATCTGAAAATCCGCGAAAGCGACAAAACATCGGGCATCGAGGGTAAAAACCGCTATTGGACAATCACAGCGGCATACCTTTTCTAACCTCCGTAGATACAACCGTTTAATCGGCATTTCACGGCTTTTAACCTGTCAAGGCTGCCGTAAATGCCGATTTTTTTTGCCTATGCTGAATTATTTCTGTAGTTTTGTAGGCTGAAAACAAGACACGAAAATAACTTTATGAAAAAACTATCATTCATCATAGTTGCGCTGATGGCTCTTGCCGGCGCTCTACAATCCTCAGCACAAATGCGATGGGGAGCAACCGCGGGCATCGACATCACGAATATGAAATGGAGCCAGAAATCATTTCGCAACGAGCCATTCAAATCCACCAAGTCATTAGGCTACACCGCCGGAATCATCGGAGAATATGAAATTCCGGGCATCGGTTTCGGCATCGACCTCGGACTGCAATACGCGCAACGCGGCGCATCGTTCAACATGGGCGATTTCGAAATCTGGAACAGCGACGGATATGGAAACGAGCGTTCGTATCTGCACTATCTCGACATTCCTATCCACCTGCGTTTCAAGTATTCAAACCTCAACGGATTTGAGCGCAAACTCTGCCCGTTTGTGTTTGTCGGTCCGGAACTGAGCATTCTGCTCGCACACAACAAACTGGAGAAAAACGGAGAGGCGGCGTTCGACTATAAGCCTGTGCAATTGGGACTTGCCGTGGGTGTCGGTGTTGAAATCCGCCGCAACTGGCAGCTCACCGGCAGCTATACGTGGGACATGACAGGAACGATGAACGCTACGAAACTCGACAATTTCGACTCACACAACCGTACTTGGAAAGTGGCTCTGACCTACTTCTTCTAAGATATCGGACATCGACAATGATATACGGTGGTTGTGTCAGACTATTCTAACGCAACCACTCGTTTTTTTTCTAAACCAACCACTATGACCTACGCTGAAGTTATTCTCCCGCTGCCGCTCTACAGCACTTTCACATACAGCATCCCCGACAACCTGCAATCGGCTGTCGGTGTAGGATTCCGCGTGCTTGTGCCGTTCGGCAGGAAGAAATTCTACACTGGTATCGTGACCATGCTCCACAACCAGCGTCCAGGAAACTATGAGGTGAAGGATATTGTGGCGGTGCTCGACAACGACAGCATTCTGCGACATCCGCAGATGAAATTCTGGCAATGGATTTCCGACTACTATCTGTGTCCGGTAGGCGAGGTCTACAAAGCGGCCGTGCCGGCGGGCATGAAGGTGGAAAGCGAAACGCGCGTCAGCGCAAATCCCGACTTCATCGACACCGACGGTTCAATGACCGAGCGGGAAACCGTGGTCTACGATATGCTGCTCGCCAAAGAACGGCTCACTCCGGCGGAAATAGCCAAAGCCACAGGCTACAAAAGCGTGGAGACCGTCGTGGCGCGTCTGATTGACAAAGAAGCTGTTTTTGTAACCGAGAAGATTGTCGACAACTACCGCCCGAAAACGGAGGTGTGCGTTGCCCTACGCGCCGAGAAAGGCGACAACAAGACGGTGGAGGATTTCTTCTCGAAAGTGAAGCAGGCGAAAAAGCAGGAGGCGGCGCTCCTTGCCTATCTCGACTTGTCGGGATGGATGAAGCGCAACGCCACACCGAAAGAAGTGACAAAAGACGCGCTCATAAAGCGTGCTGAAGTGTCGCTCCCAATCATCAACGCAATGGTGGCAAAGGGCATTTTCTCTCTATACAAGAAGGAAGTGAACCGCTTCCACCTCGACAACGGCTCCATCACGGCTCTCAACCCTCTAAGCGAGCCTCAACAGAAAGCCTACGATGAAATAATCGAAACTTTCAAAGAACAAAACATAACTCTGCTCCATGGCGTCACGTCGAGCGGAAAGACGGAAATCTACACTCACCTCATCGACAACGCGCTGAAGCGCGGTTTACAGGCTCTGTATCTTGTGCCTGAAATCGCGTTGACCACACAACTCACACAGCGCCTGCACAAGAATTTCGGCGACAGACTGCTAATCTACCATTCTAAATTTTCCGACAACGAGCGTGTCGACATTTGGAAAAAACTGCTCCACAGCAATGAGCCGTGTGTGGTGATCGGCGTGCGCTCGTCGGTGTTTCTGCCGTTCGGCAAACTCGGCATTGTCATCGTCGACGAGGAGCATGAGACAAGCTACAAGCAACAAGACCCGGCGCCGCGCTACAACGCCCGCGACGCAGCTCTGATTCTGGCATCAATGCACGGCGCCAAGACGCTGCTCGGCTCCGCAACACCGTCGATACAGACCTACTACAAAGCAGAGTCGGGCAAATACGGACTCGTGAATCTCTCCACCCGCTTCGAAGGCGTGGAACTGCCTGCCGTGCGCGTCATCGACACAAAGCAGTCGCGCAAGCGCAAGGAAATGCGCGGAGCGTTTACCAAAGAACTTGTCAACGAATGCAACGACGCTATCGCGAGGGGCGAACAGGCAATCATTTTCCAGAACCGCCGGGGATTCGCACCGATGGTGAGATGCAAGGAATGCGCATGGATTCCGAAATGCGAGAACTGCGACGTGTCGCTGACCTATCATAAGTATATCAACCTGCTGTCGTGCCACTACTGCGGCTACACGATGCCGCTGCCAAACATTTGCCCGGCGTGCGGACAGCCGACAATAGAAGTGGTTGGCTACGGCACGGAGCGCATAGAGGACGATATTGAAAAATACTTCCCCGAAGCGAAAATCGCACGTATGGACCTCGACACAACGCGCAGCAAGACGGGATACGAAAAAATCATCGACAGCTTCTCAAACCGCCGCACCCAGATTCTTGTCGGCACCCAGATGGTGACAAAAGGCCTTGACTTCGAGGGGGTGAGCGTGGTGGGAATCATAAATGCCGACACGATGATAAATTTGCCTGATTTCCGCAGCCACGAACGGGCGTTCAACATGATGGAACAGGTGGCTGGACGCGCCGGGCGCAGACAAAAACAAGGCATTGTGTGCATCCAGACTTCCGCCCCCGAAAATCCAGTAATCAAATTTGTCGTCGACCACGACTACAAAGGCTTCTACCGCTCGGAGCTTGAGGAACGCCGACGCTTCAACTATCCGCCGTTCACGCGCATAATCAACATCTACATAAAGCACCGCGACGACAATTCGCTCACAGAAATGTCGGTGCGCTTCAGCAATATGCTCCGCCAGGTGTTCGGCAAACGTGTGCTCGGGCCTGAACCGCCTACAGTGGCGCGCGTGCAGCAACTCTACATCCGACAGATTGTGCTGAAAATGGAAACAACCGCCTCAATGTCGAAAGTGAAGCAGATTCTGCGCACAATCTATGAGCAGTCGCTCTCCGACCCTCGTATGAAAAGTGCCATCGTCTACTACGACGTCGACCCGTCATAACAAAAACAATGAGAGCCGCAGGCTGATGCCCACGGCTCTCATTGTTTTATCGAAGTTTGCTTTTATTTCACAACCACCTTCTTTGTGTAGCGTGTCGATTCTCCTGCCACGCTGACCACGTAGACGCCTTTCTGCTGACCGTCGAGGTTGACTGCCACAGTATCGCCGTCGGCCGAAGTCTCGGCAACCTTGCGTCCCGACAAATCGTAGACACTTGCAACGAGTGCAGGCTCGCCAACCACAAACATCTCGTAGACGTTGCCGCCAAGATTGCGCATCAGCATATTCTTGTCGGAATTAACTTCACCGACACCGCTGTTCATACGAAGCACGCTCTTCAAGCCTTCGTAGACGTTGATTTTACCAGCTCCCCACTGCACTTGATTGCCGCCCTTGACAAACGAATCGCGTGTTGATGTCTCGTTGATCACTTCAATAACCTCATCGTAGGTCAACTTCGGGTTTGCCTCAAGCCAGAGGGCCAATGTTCCGGTGACATAAGGTGTCGACATCGATGTGCCGCTCATATCGCCCCAGAAATAGTATTTGCCGTTTTCCTCCACACGTGCCGACAAGAGGTTGTACTTGCTTATCGAAATTCCTTGATTCTGTGCCTCATATTTCACATAAGGCGTGCTGTAACTTGAAATGATAGTATGACCTGGAGCACATACGTGCGGCAATTTGCGGCCGTCGATGAGTGTTCCGTAGCTTGAAAACTCTGCAATGTCGCCCACTTTACCGCCATTGACCGACTGAGTTTGCCCATCCATGGTTTTGAATCTCGTCTTTGTCGTATAGGCACCGACAGCGATAATATTTTTCGGACAAGCCATCATGTTTATCGTACCGTCGGCATCTACATCGTCGTCCCAGCCGTCGACGTCGGTCATAAACTGGGCTTCCCAGCCGTCGGCATAAGCGTATACCGCACGACCGTTGTCAGCCTTGATAATATAACCAATGGCATAAGTAGACTTCTTGGGTTTTACCGGCTGTTGTGCTTTGGAGAGACTTACGTATACATTGTAGCGGTTGTTGTCGCTGCCAACCTCTCCGCTCACCGTGAACGAGCCGCTGAAATATGTCGATGCTCTATACTCGGTCTCCGATTTCGAGCCGTCGAATACCGGCATCTCATAAACGACGTTGCCAGTAAGTGTGCTTACCACAACTGGTTGGAATGTGAACTTTGCCGAATTGTCGCCCCAGAATTCAACTGCTCCTGAAAGGGTGTTGCCATAGGTCGGGTCGGTGGTGTCAAACAAGCCTCTCATCTCATTGTTTGTCGAAGAGAACTTATGATAGGCTGCGATAGGAAGGTCGCCCTCGTTGCCGGCGGCTATACAGATAAACGCTTCCTTGCCCAATTTGGCATAATACTGGTCGTTGACCGACGAGCCGTCGTGAGGGCCGTCGTTGCTGCCGAGCGAAATGTTGATTACCAACGGTTTGCCATTGGCTTTGGCATAATCGATAAGAGTTTCTATGGAGAGAAGGATGTCGGTGTCGGTGCTTGATTTCAAGCCAACCATGGCGAAATCGGCCCCTGGAGCCACACCCTCAAAAGTGACGCTGCTGCTTGTGTAGCTGCCGCCGATAATGCCTGCCACGTGTGTTCCGTGAGTTTCCGTGCGGAGGTCTGATGTAAACGATGAAATCTTCGATGGTGTATCGTAGGCTGTAAGTTTGCCGTTCAACGCTGTCCAAAGGCACTTCACGCGCGACTCTGTTGTTCCCTTCTTGCGGAACGTGATGTGGTTGGGGTCAATGCCCTGGTCAATCAGCGACACAATCACACCCTCTCCAGTATATGCACGGTCGAGATCGGTTCCTTTATGCACTTTGTCGGCGCCTGTCGACTTGTTGGCTTCATCAAGTTTCGCACGTACAGGACGTGAGAACTGCATCTGGCGCAGCGCATCTGATGCAACAACGCTCTCAACGCTGTCCATCGGCAATTGCACAATTGCCAGGTCGTCGCGCTGACGCAACACTTCAATTCCCTTTTTCTGCAACGTAGCCACAGCATTGTCGCCGGAAAGACGCACCACAGCCGTAACCATCTTAGGCTCTGCCGCCTGTGTCTTCTGCATACCGGCTGTCTGTGCCTGATATTGGCGTAGCACTTCGAGGCTGCGCAGGTCAAGTTTGCCCTGGCCGAATACCGAAGAAGCGCCCATTGCCAAAATAGCGAGTAGATAGATTTTTTTCATTCTGTCGGTTATTTGTTTAACCGCAAAAATAAGAATTATTTTTTCAATGTCGCAAATTAATTATATTTTTTTCGTTGTTCTCTATACAAAAGCCCTGATTATGTGTTCCAAATGCTTCAGCGACATCCCGTGGCGAAAGAATCTTTTCACGTATGGCCACCGCCTGACGTCACGCAGTTTTTTAACCTTTTTCATTGCCTTGAAATCCAGTTTTTCATGTATGCGTTTCATGTCCTGACGGCTGATGGGATGCTCTGGGTCGTCAACCCACACGGGCAGACGGTCGTGCCATTTCTTGTAGGTTTTAAGCACTTCGCGAAACCATACTTCATTGAAATTGCCGGGCGAATAATGAAAAATGTCGACCACTCCGCACACATAGTTCTTGTAACGCTGATTGACCGACAACGAGAAGTCGACATCATAGCAATGGAAGCCTTTGAGCATCTGCTCGTCGAAAGGCGTCTCCTGCCAAACGCTCCTGCGCACAAACATAGCGAAGCCGTCGAGAGCCACCACCTGACGGTAGGTACTGTTTTCAAAACCTTGCCGGTAAAGGCGTCGCCGACCTTTCGTTAGCTGGGTGAAATTAAGCACACTCCATTTGCGGCTTTGTCCCCACCCTGCCGGAGAGTCTACCATAGCCACCGTGCCTGCAAATCCTATCACACCGCAATCCGGTTTGCTCAGCTGCGGCATTACCTTCGCCCACCATCCTTTCTCAAGAAACTCAACATCCTCATGAATGAAAAGCAGATAAGGATAACGCGCCTCCGACGCTGCCCTGTTGTATGCCGCGCAGATTGACAGGCGCATCACCTTGTTGTCAATCGCCAATATTTCATACTCGACACCGTCACCGATTGTTTCTGCTACATTTTTTTCAAAATTAAGCAGATATTTCCTATTTACAGAACAAACTATTATTGATAGCATTTATGTGTCGTTTTTTTATTTAATGTATTGTTTCCAAAAGCTTTTATATCTCGGCAACGACCAGGCATGGCAGCCAAACGGCAACTTGCCGATGGTGTGCATACAATAGTCGGGCTTGCTTTCCCACGCAAACGCCAACGCCTCGCGCCAACCTGGTTTTTTCAAGCCGCAACGACGTCCGGCAACGAGCGAGAAAAACACGTCCTCTGCCGCTCGACGCTCCTCGCCGAAGCGCAGCCGACTTATCTCGTCGGCAAACTGCTCCGCCATTTCACGCATCTTCGACACTCGCCTAAGGCTCAAGCCTCCGTTGCCAACCGAGAATGCCAGATGGGCATGCACCATATTCTCGCCTTCTCCGATGGGATGCAGCTTGCGGTGGAGCGCCTGCATCCAGCCTCCAAACAGATAGTACGACAGTCCCCGCTTTATTATCCACGGAGCGCCGATATAGTCGTAGCCCTTGGCAACCCACTCATCGAGTTCGTTGCGAAACACGTAGGCGTCAAGTTGATAAATCAGAATATAATCGTAGGCGGAAAACAAATCATAGAATTCCGTGCTGAGCAGCATGCTGTTGTAGCCTTTCACGCCGTCAAACCATTCATTGCGCAACGCCTTGACAACAACCGACTGCCACGACTGCAAATCTTCAGTAAGGTCAAGCCGTTCCGGATGAATCACAATTATGTCGTGACCGCCGAGCACATCGACGCATTGCCGCATCGAAATTTTCTCATCGTCGGAGAGATGCCTGTAGGCTGGCACCACCACCGCCGTCCTATACTTTTTATCGTTTGTCATACTTATACAGCAGCAGGTTGCCTTTAAATGACGTAAACTCATTGTCGGTGCGCGCCACTTCACGGCATCGATATGCCGACATCTCCTCCTCAAAACGCTCTTTGTTTGCCTCGCGCAGCATCACATAGCCCGTCTCGGGCATCGCCGACACTTCACTGTAGGGCATCACCTTGTCGTCGAGATAGAACACGGCGGCATAAGCCGGCTCTTCCTTGCCCACACGGTAGAACCCGATTCTTCCGTCGGGCTGGTAGACTTTCACCTTCTGCGCGAAATCGTAGTCGGGCACACAGTTCTTCAAAGCCGGATTAAGCACTCCGTCAAGACTCATGTAGCAAGCCACCCAGACTCCTACAGCAAGCCATAGATATAGATTCAATGCCTTGCGACGCATCCAGATTGCCACCGCAACGATCACCGGCATCAATGATGCAAGGACATAGGCCACGCCCATCGGCATCTTCTGCAACTCTCCCAACTGAAGGGCAAGCCGGCGTGACGAACGGCTGTCGCCCAAGAAACTCAAATCAACCGCGTGCAAAGCTATCAGCGCCACGCTGAACACCACTCCAACCACAACAATCGTCACGGCATAAGCCTTGAATATGCGACGATGTTCCTGCAGCAGCCACACTATGAGATTGGCTATTGCAAGACTCAGGAACGGATACATCGGCAACAGGTACACACTGCGTTTGCTTTTCGGTATTTCGTAGAACACAAATATCAGAACCGATGCGACAACGGCAAACTGCATCACGCTGTCCATCGAACGGAAATGCGACCATACAGCCCTGAACTTAGGCATTCCCACCTCACGCCATCTGACAGCGAAGAGAGAGCCTACAATCAACAGCGACCACGGCAGCAAGCCGGAAAGAAGTATCGGGAAATAATAAAACGGCCCGTTTTCATGACTTTCATACGACATCTTGCCGAGGAAACGTCCGAAATTCTCCTCCATCATCAAGTCAAGGAAGCGGTCGCCACCAACATGGTAGGCCGCCACATACCAGCAGAGCGGCAACACCGACGACAGCAGAGCAACCTTAAGCAACGCCTTTAAAACAGGCTTCGTCTTCTCGCCGTCGACAATCATCATCACCGCCATCACCGCACACGGCAAGATGGCTCCAATCGGACCTTTGGTGAGTATGGCTCCGGAAATCATCAGCGAGGCAAGCCACGGCATTCCGCGGTAGCCACGCTCTTTCCATCGATACAGAAACAAGAATCCGCCAACCATAAATGCCGTCAGCACCATGTCTACACGGCACGTCATCGCCGCGCGATGCACCTCAAACGACGTGATCAGCACCAACGTGGCAATCAGCACCTTGCCCACATGATAGCGCCTCGAGAAAAACACAAAAAAGCCATAGCACATAGCGATATAAGCCAATGCCGACGGCAGACGGGCCGTCATCTCCGACACATAACCCTGCGGCATTGAGAACAACGCCACAAGCCAATGCAGCATCGGCGGCTTGAATGCAAATTCCCCTTGAAAAAAGGGCAATATAAAATTACCCTGGTCGAGCATCGCCATTGCCACAAGAGCCTCGCGAGGCTCGCCTCGCGTATAGAAATGCCCCATGCCGATAAACGGGAGCGTCAGCATTGTGGCAAGCACAAGCACAACCCAACCTATCCGGCGCACGTCTTCTCTGTTTTCCTCTTTTTGTTTCATATCTTTTGCAAAGATAGTGCAAGGTGAGTGGATAGCAAAACAAACTTGTTTGATTTTGCTTTCCCGAGCCGCAGCCTATCTTAATTAAAGATAGTGCAAGGTGAGTGGAAAGAAAAGAGCTTGCTCAATTTTCTTTCCCGAACCGCAGCCTATCTTATTTAAAGATGCCATTATGATATTAGGAAATCAAAGGAATAACCTTGATTTAGCAAAATAAGGCTGTTTCTTTGACATCAAGTACGAGAATGACAACGTGCCCAGGTCAATGTGGAAACAATTTGATAAAGAGACAGCTTGTTTCGAATGACTTACCACAGTTTTTATTTTACAGCATACTATGCAAAAAAGAGGATGCGCCTATTTTGACACACCCTCTTTCCGGTTCCTTCAAGAGTTTTCTCAACCTTCTTTCGAAGCGCGCTTGCTCTTGCTTGCTTTCTTTTCATCTGAACTCTTTCCCGAGTCCTTGTTGTCGGTCACGTCGATTTCCTTGCGGTCGCTGTCGAAGAATTTATATTCAAGGAATGCCAGCGCCTGATTGGCAACGACTTTAAATTTCTTTCCGAACTCACTTCTCCAGCTGCGATATATCGACTTGAAGAAGCCCTGCTTTATGTAGGCATAGACATACGGATGCACATACAGCACAAAATCCTGAAGATTAAGCGTGTTGACCACGTAGTCAAGTTTCTCATGCAGGAGGTCGGTAAACAGTATTGAGGGCTGCACCAATCCTTTGCCGTAGCACGACGGGCAACTCTCAAGAGTCTCGATGTCGAGAGCGGCACGCACACGCTGCCGCGTGATTTGCATAAGTCCGAACTTACTCAGAGGCAAAATGTTGTGGCGGGCGCGGTCGTTTGCCATCACCTCGCGCATGTGGTCATAGAGTTTCTGCCGATGCTCGGCTGTACTCATATCGATAAAGTCGATTACGATGATTCCGCCCATGTCGCGCAGACGCAACTGCCGCGCAATCTCGTCGGCGGCGCGGAGATTGACATCAAGAGCGTTCTCCTCCTGATTCTCCACGTTGCGGTTGCGGTTGCCAGAGTTCACATCGATCACGTGAAGAGCTTCTGTATGCTCAATGATGATGTATGCTCCCGACTTGAACGACACCGCTTTTCCAAACGACGACTTTATCTGCTTCGTGATGTTGTAGAAATCGAAAATCGGCTCGTCTTTGGCATACAACTTTACCGACTCCTTGCGCTCAGGGGCAATGAGACTCACATAGTTGTAAATCTGCGAATAGGTTTCCGCATCGTTCACGAAGATGTTTTCAAACGACGGGCTGAACACGTCTCGGATAATGCCAACGGCACGGCTGTCTTCCTCGTGAAGGAGTGCCGGCGACTCTGACTTCTGCAATTTTTCAATCGTATCCTCCCAGCATTTCACCAGGGTGTTCATCTCGTTGTTGAGTTCTGCAACCCGCTTGTCTTCTGCCGATGTGCGCACAATGACGCCGAAATTTTTCGGACGTATGCTCTCAATCAGCTGGCGCAGGCGCATTTTTTCTTGTGTCGACTTGATTTTCTGCGAAATTGAGACCTTGTTGGAGAATGGTATCAGCACCATGAACCGTCCGGTAAACGTCAATTCCGTGGTGAGCCGCGGTCCTTTAGTTGAAATCGGCTCTTTCGACACCTGGAAAATGATGTGCTGACCAACGGTCAGCGTTTCTGCAATGCTGCCCTGCTTGTTTATGTCGGGCAGCAGTTTGAATTTAGAAAGCTGCGGAGCTTTGTTGGGCTCTGCAATAGCGCTTTGGACAAAAGTATTGAAACTCGAGAACTGAGAACCGAGGTCGAGATAATGAAGAAACGCCTCTTTCTCAGAGCCGATGTCGACAAACGCGGCATTCAGCCCCGGCATCAACTTCTTTATCCGACCGTAATAGATGTCGCCGACGGCAAACTTGATGTTGCGCGACTCCTTCTGGAGCGACATCAAGCGCCCGTCTTCAAGCAGAGCCACGGATGTTTCCTGTGGCTGCACATCAACTACGAGTTCACTTCTCATTGTCTGAATTTAAAGTCAATACTTGGTTGTTTAGAATCGTTTTTAAAAGACACAAGAACAAACTGAAGATTCTCTTGAAAAGAAATCCCGCTTGTTCTTGCGATAAAAATCATGAAATTTAATTTTTAAACTAAATTTCAATTATTTCTTCTTATGACGATTCTTTCTCAGTCTTTTTTTACGCTTGTGAGTAGCCATCTTGTGGCCTTTTCTTTTCTTTCCGCTTGGCATAGTTGTATAAATTAAAGGATTAAACTAAATGTTATTATTTAACCTCTTCCATAAACACTTTTGCCGGTTTGAAAGCCGGGATTTTGTGCTCCGGAATGATGATTGTCGTATTCTTGGAAATGTTTCTTGCAGTTTTTTCAGAACGAACTTTTACGATGAAACTACCAAAACCACGGAGATAGACATTTTCGCCGTTTGCCAATGAATCCTTCACTACTTCCATGAATTTTTCAACAGTCTCAAGCACGGCAGCTTTCTCTACACCTGTAGATTTTGAAATTTCATTTACGATGTCTGCTTTAGTCATTTTATTATATCTTTTATTAGTTATTTGATTGATTTTCCAATTCATACGTCTGCACGCAACGCCTTTGAAAGCGCTCTTTTGCAAATGCGAATGCAAATATCGCACTTTTTTTTCAAATAACCGTACTCTTTCCGCTCTTTTTTCTCTAAAATTGTAGAAAATAAGGATTTAAGAAGCCCAAATCACTCTTCTAACTGTTTCAGCCCCATTTCCGCCGCCACTTTGAGCATCAATTTGTAAGCGGCTTCACGCTCGTTGGGGATGTCGCCGTCGAGGATGGCATTCTTGAGGCGTTCCTTGATGTCGCCCACCTCTCGGCATGGCGAAAGCCCAAAAATGCGCATTATCTCGTCGCCGTCAATCGGCGGTTGGAAATTGCGTATGCGGTCTT
>OGJV01000308.1_pt1 | contig 30138 bp, 27 predicted proteins | sample 1572271 | NCBI WGS metagenome assembly OGJV01 (sample SAMEA2582107, study PRJEB24529) | metagenome | biome: Human gut stool | place: China | collected 2011
ATTACCTTTATTCAGCAAAAATGAAAATCAGCCCGCTGAATATGTAACATTAATTGACTAGTGAGATCAGGGATGTCGTGATATTTAGCGTATTGTAGAATAAAGTCGTTTTATTAGTTTCCCAGTAGGTGTCTACAGCACGCAGAAATTCTGACCATTGCGATTGCAGGTAATCCAGCGTATCAGGTGAAAGGGCAAGTTCGGCCCATCTTTCTTTAAGGGAGACAGTCAGTTCGGCAGATGCTTTAGGAAGTGTTTTTACGATCATATTAAAGCTTTGGTGCAGATCGGGGCCGATTTTGAGCCCGCCGATCAGAACGATGCCGATAATAACAGTCAGGGTGACGATCAGGCAGACCGGACGTTTGATTTTTTGAGGCCAGTCTGAAGAAAAGCGTACAAACAGCTTTTGCCAGAGACGTTCGATATGCACCAAAGGAACATTGACGATAAATGCCAGGCAGCCGCCGATGATAAAAGGCATGATTAAATTGCAGAAGAAGCCGAGCAGTGCCAGCGCCGCTTCATAACGCCAGAGGACCCAGATAAAGAGAATGACTGCCAGCAGCGGCAGTAATCGTTGACGTTCCATTGTTTTTGCTCCTGTATAATATTTATAAACTGCTTTTATTTTATCACATAACCGGCAGCCTATAAAGGGCATTTGTCTTAGTATTGTGAACATTTGGCAAAGTTTCGAGCCTGGTGAGAATACATACCCTTGTGGTATAATAGCACTACGAGTTTAAAAAAGTTGGTGAAAAAATGATAGTTATCAGCAAAGCGATCTTGCATATTATGGATTTTAATTCAGGGGCTACCATCTATTCCGGGGCAGAGCTGGATATGGGCGCGCCCGGTACTTATGATTTTTTAGCGGGCCATATCGATAAATTATTCAAGGACGCGTCGGCTAAAACGGGACAATTTCTGCCGGAGAGCATTTTCAGCCAAACAGCATCAAATTATTTAGATGAGCATATCACTTTCTCTGATTTCAGTGCCGGTATCTGCAAGGATCTTGATACCTGCCTTACTGATGCCGGTGAGACAGATATCGTCGATGTCGTAGTTTGCGATTTTACGATCGAAACGGAGCGTTATTTGGGAGTGATGCTTTATGGCAGCCGGCCAGCTTATACGCATCAGGTAGTCAATGATGGCACTGCCGTACGCAATGAGATCATCCGCCATTATGCAATCCTGCCCAATCCGGTGCAGAAGGTCAATACTTTTGCTTTAGTCAATGCTGCCAGCGGCGAGCTGCGTTTTGCCGATAAAAAACGCAGTATCGGCGGAGAAGATGTCTATATTTTGCCGCAGCGTATTTTACAGTGCAGCACGAATACCTCAACGAGGGAAACAGTGAAGCTGGTAACGGAAATGGCAGGGCAGATCGCTGAAAACTACGGGTACAGCAGCACAGAAGCCGTTGCCAAGGTCAAAAGCTATCTGGCGGAAACAGCTGAAACTGACAGTAAGCTGGAAACAGCAGCGTTGGTAAAAGAGGTGTTTTCTGATTCAGAGGTGCTGCAGCAGGAGCTGCAAAAAGGCCTGGAAGAAGCTAAGCTTCCTGAGCAGGTACCGGTTGATAAAAATTATGCTCTGCGCATGAGTAAGTCAATGAAGATCAAAACCGATACTGGGATCGAGATCATCGTGCCGGCTGAATGCCTGGAAAATAACGATTATATCGAATTTGTCAGCAACCCTGATGGAAAGATTTCTATTTCTATAAAAAATATAGGTAAAATCTTGAACAGATAAAAAAACCAGTCCATATGGACTGGTTTTTCTTATAACAGTTATGCTTTGGTTTCTGTTTTTTCAGTTTCAGCAGCTTCTGCTTCGGCAGGAGTATCCACAACTTCAGCAGTTTCTGCTTTGGTTTCGTCGACTGTCTCTGTCAGAGGCGCAGCTTCTTCTTCAACGGGTTCCGGTTCATGGACCGGCATTTTACCGCCGCATTCGCCGCAGAATTTTGAGTTGAGCGTCACCTGAGCGCCACAGGACGGGCAGGATGTTTTCGGTTCTTCTCCGGCAAAGGCAGTTGCTTTGATTTTGGCAATAGCGACTTTGTGTTCATCGATTTTGGTCAAAGCTTCACTGATAGCAGTACAGTGTTCCTTGAATTCTTCAGGTATTTCTTCGCCTGCTTCAAATTTAGCCCACAGGATCTCACCGATTTTTTTGTGGGTATCGCTGATTTTACTGCGTTCTTTATTGACTTGAGAGTTCAGGCGCTGGATTTCGAGGGCAGCTTCTGCTTTCTCACCAAGAGTTTTAGTGAGTTCTTCAGTCTTTTCAGCGGCGGATTTAACTATTTCGCCAAGTTTGTTTAAAAGTGCCATGATATTTGCCTCCTGATACATAAATTTTTGTTGTTCATATTTATTATAGCATAGAAAGCGTGCAGATAATATATTTACGATAATATTGAAGCCCGGTTTTTAAATAAAAAAATTCTTAGGATACTTTCTTAAATACCTGTAATCGTGATACAATGCAAAGAGAGTCAGCAAGAAAAGAGATGAGCAGAATGAAAATAAAAATCGATGTTTTTGGTTTGAAAAAATGGTACAAGCAGCTGCTTGACGAAAATTTTTATAAATTTTTGATCTCACTGGGTCTTTTGGCCAGCGCACCCGTGATCGCCAGGGTATTATTTGATTGTATAGTTCTTTACGGCAATGGCCGCTTCAAGGCAGGTCTGCTGTTGGGCATCGTTCTGCTGCTGCTGTTCTTGTTATTGAGTTTTATCAGTATTGCGATCTGGGCGGCAATCAACAGCAATACTACGGGTCAGCGGCGTATGATGCTTATTATCAGCGCCTATCTGATGATTTGGCTGGCCTTCGGCAATTTATATTATTTTTTCAGCGACACCGAAAATTTTGTGGCTACTAATGCGACCAGTGTCGAAGGATTGGAGGAGGAGTGGGACGGCGATATGCATGTTACTGAACTGCAGGAAAGTACAGTTTTGCGTAATGTTCCGCATTTTTGGGAGTTGGTGCCGCATAAGGACAGTGGCGGCAACGAACAATTGCTGCCGCGTACTGTTAATCGTCTGAATGGATATCTTGATTGCCTGTATTTCAGCGGCGTCAGTATCTTGACTATCGGTTACGGTGATATTGTGCCGGAGTCGCGGTTTTTAAAAATGCTGGTTTTGCTGGAGGGTTTTTTAGGGCAGTTTATTAATGTTGTGGCGATTGGCTTGTGGCTGTCAGGTGTTAAGGGCAGCGACGATCTGAAAAAACAATAATTACAGCTGGTGAAAGAAGGCAAAAAAAGTGCATAAATTTTTGTGTTGTTTACTGTCCGGGTTGCTGGCTGTTGCTGCGGTCTGCCTGCCGATCGGAAGTTCGGTGGCCGCAGAGCAGCAGATATCGAGAACCGGCATTACTATTCCAGAGGATACTGTGCTGCAGTTAGAGCTGATGAATTTTCTGGAAAGTAAGAGAAATAAAGTCGGCGATACTGTTTCTGTAAAATTATTGGAAGCTGTCAGTGTTGCTGATGAGGTCATCATTCCTAAAGGAACTGTTTTGGAAGGGTACCTGAAAAAAGTGCAGAAAGGCAAGCTGCTGTCACAAAAGGGCGTGATCAGGATGCGGCTTAAAGATTATTATCTGCCCAATGGTTATCTGCTCAGATTGAATAATGAGGAAATAAAATTTTCAGGAGATATGAATTATACTTCGCTGGCGGCAGGTGTGGCTGTTCCTTTTGCAGGTCTGGCTTTTAAAGGCAAAAATGTCAGCTGTAAACCGGGGATGCAGTTTAAGTACAAACTGGCGCATGATGTGGCGGTAGAGCGTTATTGATATCAGAATCGATGAAAAAGTAAAACCTTCAGTACAGAGTGTTAAGTTTCTGTGCTTAAGGTTTTATTATTATGTTTTATTTGGAAGTTTTATTTTTTCAGGCTGATGCTGACTTCCATTGCGGCCTTTAGTTCTTCCAGTTTGTTTTCCAGCATGATGGTGACAGTACCGTTATCAATGGCTGTGATAGTACCGGGGAAAGTTTTTTTGAGTACAGCGGCCTCGGCAATTACTTCCTGACCTGTTTTTAAAGCTGCGGCCTGCTGCGGCTGCATTTTCAGATTTACCTGGCATTGTTCGGTTGCGCGGATAGTCAGGATATGTTGTCCCTGAGCAGCTGTATCTCCGCTGCTTAGCAGTTTTTCCGTCACTATGCCGGTACAGGGGCTCTGGGCTTCGTTGGCCTGCTGTTTTTGCAGCAGCTGTTGATAATGCTGTTGTGCCTGTAGTGCTGCTTGCTTTTGCTGTTCGATAGCTTCGGGTGAAGCTTTGGCTGTCAAACGTGTCTGATGCGCTTTGGCGGCTTCCAGGTTGGCTTCTGCTGCCGCCAGTGCTGCCTGTGCCTGTTCCACTTTGATCCTGGCGATAGCGTTTTGAGCGTAAAGAGAGGCCATTTTTTGATAGTTCTGCTCCGCCGCCTGATAAGAGCTCTCGGCACTCTGCAGTGAATAATCAGCAGCGGCTATGGCCTGTTCACCGCTTCCGCTTTCCAGGTTAGTAAGCTCAGCATCGGCGCGGGCCGCTTCGGTAGCAGCGTCTTCAACAGCGGCGTCAAGCTCCGGCTGTTCAATTGCAAATAAAGGCTGCCCTTTACCGATACGTTCGCCAGATTCAAGGATCAGTCCTAAGATTTTTCCGGCGGCAGGCGCTGTTATTTTATAAGCTGGGATATCGACACTGCCGCTGCCGATAACAGTGGGCAGGGTAGCAGCCGGTTTACCGCAGCCGGCCACAAGCAGCAGGCTGCAGAATAAAAGCAGTAATTTTTTCATGTAAAAACTTCCTTCGTTATCTGATATCATCTTTTACTATATCATAAGCTGAAACTTAGTAAAAGTGAAGGATCGGTGAATTCAATGCAGATATTGTTTCAGGAACGGTAATGTTTTTGCGGCAACAGCACCGGTCAGTAATCCGAAAGGCAATGATAAAAGGAGCAGTAACGGCAGCAGGGAGAATAAAGAGAAACTTTGCATTATCAGGGAAGCAGTCAGGATCTGACCTGTATTATGTGCGGCAGCCCCCAGGATGCCGATACCATAGGGTGAAAAAAGCTGACTGCGCCGTCCTGCTTCCATCAGCAGCAGGCTTAAAAGCGTTCCTCCAAGGCCGATAAGAAAACCAGGTGTAAAAAGGCCTGTGCTCAAAAGTCCGACCAGAAGAACGCGGACAGTTAAAAAAAGCCCGGTCAGGCGCAGACCGAACAAATATAAACATAAAATAGTAATAGTATTGGCCAGCCCCGGACGAATTACGCCCAATTGGACAGGCAGGGGCAGCAGGTTTTCTCCCAGACGCAGCAAAACTGCCAGCGCTGCCAGCAGTGCCAGGACAAGCATGGTTTTAGTTGTCGTATCAGTGGAGGAGCGCATCAGAAGAGTCTCCTTCTTTGGAAGTTATTATTTCAATAATAACGCCTTCGGGAATGCAGACGATAGAACCGCTGCCGGTAATTGGGCCCTGCTTTTCGCAGAGCTTATCAGGGCAGGGAGCCTCGCTGACGCGAAGGCTGCTGTTTGCTTTGGTGATCGTCAGGCTGCCGTGTTCAGTTGGCAAAAGATACTGATCGGGAAAATCACGCAGTGTTTGCTGCAGGATAAGCTCGTGGTGCCGGGTGATGCGTACAACGGCATTGCTGTCCGCAGCAGTGCTGTCTGAATACCAGAACCCGCACAGTGCTGCTGTGATGATGACTAAACAAAGCAGATAATCATTACGGCGCATAATCATATTCCTTTGGCAGGCTGCCAGGTTTGCTGCAGATTTTCGGAGACGAAAATACTGCCGTCATTTTCGACAATGACTACGGCCAAATCTTTGGCAGCAGTAAGCCTGTTTTTGATTTCCGTTGTTGGCAGTAAAAAGAACAGTGTAGAATGATAATCAGCGTCCAGCGCCGATGGCGCGATCACTGTTACAGATTGATGCAGACGGGACGGCTGCCCTGTTTGCGGATCTAAAATATGATGGTAGCGAATGCCGTTCAGTTCGTAGTACCGCTGGTAATCGCCGGAAGTTGCGGCGGACTGGCCGTCATGGAGCATCACCGTACCTAAAAAGGCTTCAGGATCACGGGGGTGCTGGATGGCAACGCGCCAGGGCATGTTGCCGGGTTTATTACCAATTGCTTTAATATTACCGCCGGCGTTGATCAGGGCGCAGGTAATACCAGAATGTTTTTTCAGCGTTGCCGCCGCCGCGTCAACGGCATAACCTTTAGCGACAGAACCCAGGTCAAGTTTGACGTCAGGATCATTGTAGCTTAGTGTTTGTGCGGCAGCGTCAAAATGATATTTGTCTTTACCTGTATGGCGTAAGGATTCCTGTAGTTTTTCCGGAGCGGGCAGTCTGTTCTGGCTGCGGGCCAGCTGCCAGAGGTCAACGACAGGAGCGATGGCAATATCGAGCTGCGCATCCGGTTGATGGTCCAGATAGTTCAGCAGTCCGGCAAGCTGTGGAGCCAGCGTAACCGGGGCCGCTGCAGCTTTGCTGTTGGCTTCGTATAAGGAACCGGGGCCGCCGTCGTTAAAACGGTCCGTGACCTGGGCTGTTTTTTGGAAGGTCTGCATCGCGTCGTCTATAGCCAAGCGGGCTTCTCCGGGTTTATCGCTGTAGGCGTCTATTTTGACGAAGGTATCCATAGAAAAGCGGGTGTCGGTGACTTTGATCTGTTCTTCTTCGCCGCAGCCGCTGATGCTGAATGTTAAAAGCAGTATCAGAAAGAGCAGATATTTTTTGCAGTAACTTTTCATTGTTTCTGGCCGCAGCTTTCTCCGAGCGGGCAGGATGTGCAGTTGCTTTTTTTATTCGTAGCAACGGTGCCGTGCTCGTGTTCGGTAGTAATGGGATCTAATTTATGCAGGCAATGACGCGGACATTTCTGAACACAAAGGCCGCATTCTATACATTTACTGTGGTCGATAACAGGCAGACTGCCGTTGGCATCTTCGCGCATGGTAATGGCCTGCACGGGGCAGACTTTTGCGCACATGCCGCAGCTGATGCAGGAAACGCTGCAGTCTACCATAGCGGCTTTCCCTTTGTCGCGGTTATTGCATTTTAGATGGATCTTAGTGCTGGCGCTGGTAATATACAATACCATCTGCGGGCATTGCCGCGCGCAGATACCGCAGCCGCTGCATTTACCATAGTCGATAACAGGCAGACCGTTTTCGCTCATGGAAATGGCATGAAAGGGACACATTTTTACGCAGGAACCAAAACCAAGACAGCCAAAGTTACACTTGCCCGGTCCGCCGTAGTATTTGGCTACCAGGTGGCAGTCTTTGATGCCGGTATAATTGTACAGCTTGGGCGCATTTTCTTTGCAGCCGTTGCAGGCGACGCGGGCGACCTTACGCAGGTCGGGCGATAAAGGTATATCGCCGGTAAAGCCCATGATGCGCGCTATTTTCTTTTTAGAATCAGGCGAGCAGGCCAAACAGGGTGAAACACCGTCGCGTCCGGCAACGATGGCTTCAGCCAGTACGCCGCAGCCGGGATAACCGCAGGAGCCGCAGTTGGCGCCTGGCAGCAGATTGGTGATCTCTTCGATACGGGGATCGGTATGTACGGCCAGCTTGCGGCCTGCCACAGCGAGAATAGCGCCGAACATGCCGCCCAGGCCTGCTACTAAAGCAACAGATTTCCACATGGTGTTCTCCTTTTAGTGTATGCCGGCAAAGCCCATGATAGCGATCGACATACAGCTGGCCGTGATCAGGGCAAGGGGCAGGTTTTTCATACATTCCGGAGCGTCGCTGTCTTCCAGCCGTTCGCGGATGCAGGAAAACAGTACCAAAGCCAGAGTATAACCGACAGCGGTGCTGACAGCGTTAAGCAGACTTTGCCAGAGCGTATAGTTTTTTTGGATATTGATAAGGGCAACGCCTAAAATAGCACAGTTAGTAGTTATGAGCGGCAGAAATACGCCCATGCTTTTATGCAGTGCCGGCAGCATTTTCTTGATGAACATTTCTACCAGCTGCACTAAAGACGCGATCGCCAGAATAAAGACGATGGTCTTTAAATAGGTCAGGTCATAGGGAGCCAGGAACATATAATAAACCAGCCAGGAGATCAGTGAAGCCAGTACCATAACGAAGGCAACGGCGGCGCTCATCCCCAGCGCATTACGCAGGCTTTTGGAAACACCCAGAAAGGAACAGATGCCCAGGAATTGTGATAAAACGATATTGGAAATAAAAACTGCAGAAAAGATAATGGCGAAATTACTGTCCATGGTTTACCTCCCGCCTGGCTTTGATATAGTTGAGTGCCCCAAACAGCAGCCCCATGGTCAGAAAGGCGCCGGCAGGCAGGATCAGCAGCAGTACGGGCTGCGTTCCAGGCAGTGCTACGGCATGTCCGAGCAGGGTACCGGCTCCGAAAAATTCACGGCAGGCACCGATAGCGCTGAGAGCAAGCGTAAAGCCGATACCCATACCGACAGCGTCCTGAAAGGAAAGCCACAGGCCGTTTTTAGAAGCGAAAGCTTCGGCCCGTCCTAGAATGATACAGTTAACGACGATCAGCGGAATAAAAATACCTAAAGATTCATAGATCGCCGGCACATAAGCATTCATCAGCATTTCGGTCACGGTAACCAGAGAGGCGATGACGACGATATAGGCTGGTATCCTGATGTTGGCGGGGATAAATTTTTTCAGTGCGGAAATAATCAGGTTAGAACCGATCAGAACCGCAGTAAAAGCCGCGCCCATGCCAAGAGCATTAGTTAAAGAAGAAGTGGTCGCCAGGGCCGGGCAGACGCCTAAAAGCTGAACAAAAAGCGGATTTTCCCTGATAATACCTTTTGTAAATTCTGGCAGCATGGTTACACTCCTTTCCCTGCGGCGGCTTTGCTCACGCCGAAATGTTCCTGATAATGTTTGCGGGCAGAATTGATGCCTTTGACAACTGCTTTGGAGGTGATGGTTGAAGCAGTAATAGCCTGGATCTCCTGCGGTTGGGAAGCATTTTTGCTGACAGTCAGATCATGGCTGAGCTCCTTACCCAAAAATTGGTCTATAAAAGCCGGTTCTGTACATTTTGCTCCCAGACCGGGAGTTTCATTTTGCTGCAGGATTTTTACACCGCTGATGCGGGCGCTGGGATATTCGATACCCAGCATGATAACTACTTTACCGCTGTAGCCGTCCGGATTGACTGTGTAGATATAGCCGTTGGTCTGGCCGTCTGTTTCAGAACGTTTGACAGCGACGATATGCTTTCCTGCTGCCGGTTCATCAGTGAGCTGACCGGCGTCTGGCAGTACTTGCTTATAACCTTCGCGGACAGCGTCTGCTTTGCGGGCTTCGATCAAAGGTGCTGTCTGGTCGTGGGCAGTACCGACGCAGGCTGCGGCAATACCGCAGATAACGAGCAGGATAGCCGCCAGCCGCAGAATATCTTTACTCATGGCGGGCACCTCCTCCGAAGGGGACGTTAGTTATATAACGGTCAATCAAAGGAGTGACCATATTCATGATCAGGATCGAATAGCAGACGCCTTCTACATAACCGCCGCGCAGGCGGATCAATGCTGTAAGGATGCCAAGACCGAGTGCGTAGATCAGCCGGCCTTTTTTGGTGATCGGGCTGGTGACCCAGTCAGTAGCCATAAAAAAGGCGCCGATGATCAGCCCGCCGGAAAGCAGATGATAAATGGCAAACCAGGTCGGATATTCGCGCAGCCAGCCGTAAATAGCAGTAATAACGACAACCGTGCCGATATAGCCAGCAGGGATACGCCAGTCGATGTGTCCTCGCCAGAGCAGATAAATTCCGCCTAAAAGCAGCGCCGGGACACATGTTTCGCCTAAGGAACCGCCGACATTACCCCAAAACAGTGCGCTCAGTGAGGGCAGGTCGACATTAAGCCCGCGCTGCCAGGCGCTTTCGGCCAGGCGCAGAGCTGCCAGCGGTGTAGCGCTGCTGACAGCGTCGGTATAAGGTGTGGCTTTAGTAACTGCTTCTGCGGCGGCAGTGTTCCAGGGCATGGTCCAGGTCGTCATCTGTGCCGGGAAGGAAGCGAGCAGGATGGCGCGGCCTAAGTGGGCAGGGTTAAAGATATTGCTGCCCAAGCCGCCAAAGACCTGCTTACCGATAACGACAGCACAGAAGCTGCCGAAGGCTGCCAGACCCAGTGATAATTCGGGCGGCAGGCAAAATGCCAGCAGCAGGCCGGTTAAAAGGGCACTGCCGTCACCGACGGTAATCGGCCTCTGCATGAGCTTTTGACATAACGCTTCACAGATGACAGCCGAGAGGCAGCAGGTAAGGATAACGCTGAGCGCCGGCCAGCCGAAAAAGTAAACAGCGGCGGCCAGAGCCGGCAGAAGTGACAGTAAAACATCGCGCATAGCGGCGCTGATAGTACTGCCGCAATGGATATATGGCGATGACGATATAATGACTAAAGGCGCAGGAGCTTTGACCGGTTCCATAAGAGTCTTCCTTTCTATACGTGCACAAGATACTTATTTTTTATAGTAAGGGTTATGACCGCCGAAGCCGTCAGTAAGGATAAACTGTTTGCCCATGCGGATATACTGGACAAGGGGGATATGGGCTGGACAGTTATAGGCGCAGGAGCCGCATTCGATACAGGTACCAACGTGGCCGGCCAAAGCTGCCGGCCAATCACGACGTTTGACTGCTTTGAAAAGCTGGGTCGGTTCTAAAAACATCGGACAGGTATCGACACATTTTCCGCAGCGAACACAGGGATTTTCAGGCGGCAGCTTGGCCAGTTCAGACTGGTGATCAAAAAGCAGCAGCCCGCCAGTGCCCTTGAGAACAGGAAAATCAAGCGAATGCAGGGAAAAGCCCATCATCGGACCGCCGGAAATGATGCGGGCCGGATCGTTTTTCAGGCCCTGGGCACCCTGCTCGACAAGGTGGCTGTAAAGTGTCCCGATGCGGACACGATAATTACCCGGTTTGTGAACGGCGTTGCCGCTGACAGTGACGATACGCTCATAACAGGGCAGGTCGTCTTTAACTGCCAGAGCCGCCTGCATTGCAGTGGCTACATTATCGACGATTACGCCAACAGCCGAGGGAAGGGCTCTCTCAGGGACAACGCGGCCGGTAACGGCATAGATCAGATGGCGTTCGCTGCCCTGAGGATATTTTTCGGGACAGACAACGACGCTGATATTAGGATCGTCAGCAGTAAGCTGATTAAAAAGCTCGATAGCCCGTGGTTTATTATCTTCGATGGCAATGATGCCTTTGTTGGCTAAAGATGCTTTCAGGAAATATTTCAGGCCGCGAATTACTTCATCGGCATGTTCGATAAGAATACGGTAGTCGGCGGTAATAAAGGGTTCACATTCGATACCGTTTAGGATAACTGTGTCAATGATGCGGCCGCTGCTCTGCGGCGCGTATTTGACATGTGTCGGGAAGGTTGCGCCGCCCATACCGACGATCCCTTTTTCTGCCAGAAGCTGTCTGATCTCATCAGGCGGAAGTACCAGGCCGCTTTCACGCGGTGTGATCGTGGGGTCGAGCGTGTCCTGGCCGTCATTTTTGATGACCATACAGGCCGCGACGGTGCCGTTGGGAAGAAAGCGTCTTTCGCTGCCAACGACCATGCCGCTGACACTGGCATGGATATTGCTGCTGACTGCTCCCTGGGCTTCGGCGATCTTTTGTCCAAGATATACCTTTTCGCCAGGCTGTACCAATGGTTTGGCAGGAGCTCCGATATGCATAGAGAGCGGCAGCACGACTTTCTCGGGTGCGGGGATAGCCTCGATCGGCAGTTCCGCAGTTAAATTTTTAGCAGCATCGATATGAGTGCCGCCTATAAAGGTATGTAGACGGGAAAACATGTTGTCACCTCGTTAAAAACAAATAGTGTATACTAATAAAGATTTAACATATATTATAAGGCGTAACTGCAGAAATAGCAATTGTTTCAGCAACATTTTCAAGTAATATTGCCAGGTATCAGAAAAATAGTAAAGAATGTAATAAAATGCAAGTCAACTATATTTGTTGTAAATACAATGCAGAGAAAAACGATTGTCTACAAAAAATGTGAAGTACCTGAAAAAAGTGCATTTTCCCTGATAATACACTGAATATTTGCTATAAATTTAACAAAAAAAGCAGATTTATTTTACACTTTAGCCATATTTTCTCAAAAAATTCACGAAAAACTACTGCGGAATACTGTAAAATAAGTTATAATAGGTATCGTAAAGTGTATTATAAGTTGCTTATTACGAGCTTAAAATCGCTTTACTGTAATCCTGGCAGTCATCAAGTTGAGTATTTTTGATACTGCCGGTACAATTTAGGATACCGGGAGGTATACATGTTTTTTGACTCTTATGACACTCCTGTCTTCCGTCCGCCCAGTGAAGCCCGCAGTTTTATCCTGCGTGTGACCCGCGGCTGCGCCCATAACAAATGTACTTACTGTAATATGTACAGAAGCGTGCCGTTTCAGGTACTGACTGAGGACGAGGTCGCCAGACAGATCGAGGCTGCTGCCGTTCACGGCAGAAATTCGGTTCGTAGAGTGTTTTTAGCCGACGGTGACGCTTTGGTACTGTCGACGCCGCGTCTTTTAAAAATTTTAGACGCGTTATATAAAACTTTTCCGAAGCTCCAGAGGGTAGCGGCTTATTCCGCTCCAAAGGATATCCTGCGTAAATCGCATGAAGAGCTGGTCGAGCTGCGCGAAGCAGGTTTGAAGCTGCTTTATTACGGCATGGAGACAGGTGATGATATTACCTTGCAGGCCGTGAAGAAAGGCGTCAGCGGCGAAGAGGCTGTTGAAGCAGGCCGGAAGGTTATTGCGGCAGGCATGAAGCTGTCGATGATGATTATTCTGGGACTGGCGGGCAAACCAGGCAGCAAGCGCCATGCGGCGGAAACTGCCAAAGCGATCAATGCTATCAAGCCGACGATGCTGAGCGCGTTGTGTTTGATGCTGTACCGCGGCAGCGAGCTGCTGGATCAGTTTGAACGCGGAGAATTTGAACCGCTGCCACCACAGGGTTTAATGGAAGAATTGTATAGTATTTTAGCTGCTGTCGAACTGCCGGAAGATCATCCGTGCATTTTCCGCAGTAACCATGTTTCTAATTATGTTCAGCTGGCAGGGACCCTGCCGAAAGACAAGGAGAGGCTGCTGGGCGAGATTGCCTGGAGCGCTTCCGAATTAGGTAAGATCAAGGACTGGGACGTTTATAACAATACGAGATATTGAGTGTGCAAGGAAGGGGATCGATGGTAATGAGGAAAATGACCGCATTGCTGACCTTTGTGCTGATAATCTGTCTGCTGCCTGCCGCAGCTTTTGCCAAAACCTTTAAAGAGGGTGACAAGGACTGGAAAATCATGGTCACTCAGCAGAAGCTGAAAACTTTGGGATATGCTACTGACCGTACCGACGGTAAGTTCAGTAAAGCAACTGCCGACAGTTTGAAAAACTTTCAGAAAAAGCATAAACTGAAAGCGAATGGACGCCTGGACGATAAAACCTATAAAAAGGTCACATGGGAAGCCTTTAAAAAGGAAGGGATTACCAATGTCAAGGGCAGGGATGTCGTGAAAACGGCTTCTAAATATAAAGGTACTCCTTATAAATTTGGAGGGACAACGCCTAAAGGCTTTGACTGCTCGGCCTATGTGCAGTATGTTTTTGGCAAGCACAGGGCGCAGCTGCCGCGTACTGCGGATGTGCAGGTCTTAGAGGGTGTTTTTGTCCTTAAAAACCAGCTGAAGGAAGGCGATCTGGTCTTTTTCTCGACTTATGAGCCGGGCGCATCTCATGTTGGAATTTATGCCGGAAAAGGCATGTTCTGGAATGCATCGACGTCTCGCGGCGTAGTACTCGATTCACTGGACAATACTTATTGGAAATCCCATTATTATGGGGCGCGCCGTATTCTTGTCGATAACGGTGAAGTGTAATATTCAACAGGTGCTTTTATGATATTTGATGAAATCGAGGAGGGGTCTGAATAATGATCCGTGAAAAACGTAACAAGGAAAAACTGGCTTCCTATTATCGTAAGTTTATGGAAGACGGTGTCATCGATCCGAACGTCCATCCCTGGGTGGCTGAGTCCTGGCAGCGCTGCCGGGCGATGAAACTGCCCCATGAAACGATGCCTAAGCTCAATAAACTGAGCCGTGAGGAGATCGTTGAACATCAGAAGACCCATGAGTTTATCGTAAAGTATGTCGACGGTTTGTATGAACAAAGCAAACAGCATTTCAATATTCATAATCTGAGCATGCTGCTGATCGATGAAGACGGTTATGTGATCAAAAATTATGCACTGCCCTTTTTTCAGAGAGTGATCGAAGATATCCAGGGGATGCGCGTACTGGAAGAGGACGTAGGCACCTCGAGCATCAGTATTGCGCGTGAGCATAATGTACCGTTTTTAATGTTTGGCCCGGAAATGTGGATCAAAGACAGTCATTCCGGCGATGCCTGCAGTGCGCCGATCTGTGTCAACGGCAAGATCCGCTACATTATTTCCTTCTTTTCGCTGGATCAGAACGATCTGCCTTATGACCTGCTGCTGTCGCTGCTTTTGACAATGAAATATTCTATCGAGCAGCATCTTTCCATGCTGGAATACTGGAGCATTTATCAGCTGATGATGAATGAACTGCCGGTGGCCGTGTACTGGATCGGTCAGGACGAGCAGTTGAAATACTGTAATAACAATGCGCAAAAGCGTCTGGATGGCAAAAAGAACCTGGAAGACGTCTTTTTGAATTATGAGCATATTCCCATCAAAAAAGCCCTGCAGGGTGTACCAACGCATCGTCGTGAGATCACCTGGATCACGCAGGACCGTACCTATGAAGATATTACTACAGTCATGCCGATCAAAGTTGGCAGTGAGGTCGAAAGCGCTTTGGTGATGTCGATGTCGATCGAAGATCTGAAAACTACGATTGCCCATGCTACCGGCTACAGCTCCCGCTACAGTCTGTACAGCATGGTGGGCGAGACCAGCGAATTTTTGGCTTTGCAGCATAAGGCTTCGCGTATCGCCCGCAGCGATAATAATATTCTGCTTCAGGGCGAGCCTGGTACAGGCAAGCAGCGTTTGGCCCATGGTATCCACCAGGCCAGTCCGCGTGCGGCTGCGCCGTTGATCGTTGTGAAGTGTTCGAATGCGCCGATCGAGGCGCTGGAAGAAGAATTTTTCGGCAGTGTAGACGGTGACCGTCAGCCAATGGCCGGTAAACTGGAGCTGGCACTGGGCGGCACACTCTTCCTGGACGAGGTCGAAAAGCTGCCTGTGGAAATGGGTGATAAGCTGGCTGATGCCCTGAAAAATGGTTTGGTAAACCGTGAAACCGGTGTTCGCAAGAAGTTAAACGTGCGTGTGATCGCTGCCTGCGATTCTAATTTGAAACGTTTGTCTGATAAGGGGCTTTTCTCAAAATCCTTATATGAGCTGGTATTGGATACGACAATGCGCGTTCCGCCTCTGCGCGAGCGTGTGAAAGATATTGAGGTCATCGCTTCCCATATTCTGGCTGAAATGTCGGCGCAGCATAATCTGCCGCCGAAACGTTTGTCGCCGGAAGCGCTGAATCTTTTGACAGGCTGCAGCTGGCCAGGTAATATCAAACAGCTGCAGGGCGTTATCGAACAGGCTTTCTTCCATACTCCCGGCGCGATCATTGAATCAGATAATATCAAGCTGCCTGGTGACCGGACGCTTGAAAAATCCTGGAAATATGATAAAGACGCTTTTATTGCGGCCTGGAAATCTGCCGGCGGTAATATCAGTAAACTGGCAGGAATGCTTGATGTCAGTCGTGTTACCCTGTACCGTTATTTGAAAAAATATGGACTGGGACCTAAAGTCGGCAAAGAGGATTAATAAAAATTCGAAAAATAAATAAAAAACAGAGTGCATTTGCACTCTGTTTTTTTATTTATTGAAAGCAATTTTAGAATTTCATTTCTGCGCCGACACGCCACAGACGTCCGTAATATCCCATATCGGATAAATCTTTGTTAAATACATTATCGATACCGGCGAAAACACGGTATTTATCACCCCAGCGTTTAGTAACTGTAAAATTGAAGGTGTTAACGCTGTAAACGGTATCAGAGTCGTATTGGAAGTCAGTGTACCATTTATTCCAGGCCGTGATGTTCCATTCTTTTTTGATTGGTTCTGTCCACATCAGCTTCGCCATATATGTGTTGCGGGCGTTATAATTTAGACGTTCGCCGGTGGTATCGTCAACAGAATCAAGCCAGTTGTAGTTGCCGACCAAAGTAAAGCCCTTGCCGAAGTCGTGTTTGATTTCAAATTCAACGCCTTTAGAAGATGTGCTGTCAATATTATAAAATTTACCCATTTGGCTTGGGGAAGCCATTTCGATTTTGTAAGAAATAGCGTCTTCTTTTTTATTGTCAAAATAGGTTAATTTGGCAGAAGTAGTATCCCCGAATTCCTGCTCGTAAGAAATTTCCCAGCCTTTGCTTTTCTCAGGTTTCAGATCAGGATTACCGACTATGGCCATACCGCCCCAAATTCCGCCGTGCGTGAAAGCTCCGTAAAGTTCATCAACAGAAGGCGCCCGATAGGAGGTACCATAATTTGCTTTAAAACGCGACTTATCGCTGATGAAGTAGGTTGCTCCTAGATTTGGTGAAGTATGACTGCCGAAGGATTTATGATAATCGTAACGTATGGCTGGTGTAAGCAATAATTTATTATCTACTCGGTATTCATCATATAAATACAGGGAATATTGGTCAGTATTTTTGACAGTGTTGTCACCACTGTAGATGCTTGCTTTGTCGCCTCGGTATTCGCCGCCGAAAATAAGCTTGTTATTGTCGGAGGTACGAATTGTATCGCGTGCCTCTATGTTCCAGCTTTTGTATTTTTTTTCATTTGTGCCAGGCGTATCTGCAGCATAGGGGTCTCTGTTTAGTTGGCTGTATGATGCCGATAAGCTGTAGTCGCTGTTACTGTTTTTACCATCATAGGTCAGGGCTATGGTTTTTCGTTCGGAAGTAAAAGAAGTGATGGGATATTTTAAATCATCAGGAGCTGATGAACTGACTGAAAAATCGCGCATCCTGGTTTCCAGATTATCCTTGGCATAATCAAGCATTAAATTCAGGTTGTTATTTTCATCCATCTCGTAATCAAGATTTAAATTATAAGCTTGCTTAGGGCCATGCAGGAGATTTTTCCCGGCTTTGCTGTCAATATTACGAAGCTTACTGAAATTAACATCGAAATTGACACTGACTTTACCATTTTTACCAGTATCGTAATGGTAGTAATTGCTCATTTCGTTTGTTCCTGTTGCGACACCAACGGAAAATTCAGGCTTTTCGGATTTTTTGGTGATGATATTGATAACACCGGACATAGCACCGGAACCATAAATAGCACTGGCCGGACCACGCAGGATCTCAATGTGATCGACGTTACTGAGGTTCAACCTGTCTAAGGCATAAGCGTTGCTGCCCTGTGACATAAAGTAGTTTTCTCCTGCAACTCTGCGGCCGTTTACTAAAATTAATACACCATCGGTATCGCCGCCGCGAATACTGATATTTTCGCCGCCACCGTGGTTTACACTGACAATATCAATGTTAGTGGCAGTACGTAAAGCATCCCTCACACTGATCGCGCCGGTGTTTTGTATATCCTCTTTAGTGATGACTTCAACACTGCGGGGATTTTCTTTCTGCGTCAGTTCTGTTTTGGTAGCAGTAACTACAACTTCGTCCAGACTATAAGTGATCATATCACTTTTTTCTGCAGCATAACCGCTGCTGCTTATGGCGCTTAAAATACAAAGAGTCAGTGCCAGACTGCTCTTTTTAGAAAATTTCTGCATGGTTTCACTCCCTCATCATTCGTTAGTTAGGTTTAGCTAATATAATATTTAAGTTAGCATAGACTAACTACAATTTATATTTATATCACATTTCACAAATTTGTCAATATGTCTTAGAAAATTAAATTGTAAATCTTGGGTAAAAGCAGGGTTTAAAATAGTTATAAAGGGTGCAGAGAAGGTCTGTTCTATTGCACTTTTAAAATAATCTGGTTAAGTCTAAGAAAAAAGAAAGTTTATGAAGTACAGTTTTATTGCCAAGTAAAATTTGAGCGATTATAATAAAGCCAACTTAAGTATGAAAGCAGGTGTTGACAATGTTCAAGAACAAATTAGCGGCCGTTATTATGGCTGTTTTCACAGCCATAACATTTTCTGTTGCGGCTCAAACGGCCGAAGCCAAACCGGTACGGCCAGCTCCGGGACAAGTACTGGTTCCGCCGCAGGTACGTGAAACTGCAGAACTGCAGAAGATCAGTAAACGTTTTGATATTGATGCGTCTGTTCTGCAGACGGAGTTTGAACGGGGCTGGGGTTTTAAAGAGCTGCGCCACGCTGCTCTGCTGTCACTGGCTTCCGGGAAAAATATCAATGAGATCCTGCGTCTGAAAGAAAACAACAGCTGGCCGAGGGTAGAATATTTAACGGGTATCACGCCCAACGATATTAAAGCGGCACGTGATAGAAATGATGCCCGTTATTTTGCCGCTGCACTTGGCTTGAAAGAAAAGGACATCCTTCCTTACCTGCGTCAGAATTACTCGCTGAATGATGTGCTGCATGCCGCACTGCTGGCACAAGCTTCTGGCAGCACGGCAGAGAGCATTTTGGCTGCTCATCGTCCGCCGACGCATGACTGGAGTTATGTGGCTTATGAATTGGATGTCAGTCGTGAAAAGTTAGATGCGATCAGGGAAAAAATAGCCAGCGTAAAATGAATTTATTGTTAAAATAGAAAAAGTCTGCTGCTGCCGCGGCAGGCTTTTTTTATTTGTACAGGGTATTGGCAGCAGGTGTAAAAGGTTTTTCTGGTTACAATACAATGGTAATTTTTTATAAAAATGATGATTAGAACTCTATTATGTTATATAATATAAATTGGATTTGTATTTAGATTTTACAAAGGCGGGTCAGTATGAGACTAAGAAAAAAACCATGGATCGAAGAAGCAATGCAGGATTTAAAAGGTGAATATGTTTTGATGCATGATTTGGAAAATTATAAAGGACGCTGGCAGGAACTGTTTCCCGGTAAGCGTTTATGTCTGGAGATTGGCTGCGGCAAAGGCCGCTTTATTATCGGGATGGCGGAGCTGCATCCGGAAAAGGCTTTTATTGGTGTGGAAACGCAACACGATATTGCTTATTATCCCGGTAAAACTGCCAAAGAAAATAAGATGGATAATATCAAGGTCATCTGCGCTAATGCAGAGCATATGGAGGACTGGTTCGAGCCGGGCGAGATCAAAGAATTATATTTGAATTTCAGCGATCCGTGGCCGAAAGCGCGTCACGCCAAACGCCGGCTGACGCATCGTAATTTCTTGGCGAAATATCAAAGACTTTTAGGAAAAGGCGGACACCTGCGCTTTAAAACGGATAACAGAGCGCTGTTCGATTTTTCAGTTGAGGAATTTAAGGAATTTGGCCTGGAGATCATTGCGTTGAGCTATGATCTGCATAACTCAGATTATGATAATGAAGTGCAGACGGAATATGAGCGTAAATTCAGCTCTTTGGGGACACCGATAAATTTTTGTGAAGTGGTATTTTAAGAGAGGCTGTTATGAAGAAACGATTTTTGATCTGGGATAATCCCAAGGATGCGATCATCAGCCTGACTTTACTGCTGATGCTCGTGGGCTGTATCAATGTGTTCAGCGCCAGCTTTGTCGAAGCGCGGGATATGTTTGAGGATGGTTATTATTATCTGAAGCGGTACTTGATTTTTGGCGCAGCCGGACTGATGCTGATGCTGTGGCTGGGATTTCGTGCGCCTTCGTATAAAACGTGGCTCAACGATTTTTGGCTGAAAGCCATCTATTTTGGTGTCGGCAGCCTGCTGCTTTTAGTAGATCTGATCGGTACGACTAATAAGGGTGCTCAGCGCTGGTTGTATGTGGGCGGAATTTCTATTCAGCCTTCAGAGCTGGCGAAGATTGCCGTGATCCTTCTGGGGGCAGCTCTGCTTGGTGAAATGCTGCGTAAGCGTCAGTCGATCAGTCTGCTGAATAAGGATACCGTCTGGCCTTTTGTGGGGACGGTGATCTACGGCATTCTGGTTTTGAAACAGCCGGATATGGGTACGGCGGATATTATCGTAGCGCTGATGGTGGGTCTGTATATTTTGGCAGGTCTGCGTCTGCGTGAGGTAGTAGGTCTGTTGGGGATTTTAGGCGCAGTGGCGGTGGCAGGGGCGATTATGGCCCCTTATCGGCTGCAGCGTGTTAAAGTATGGTTGGACCCGTGGAGCGATGAGGCTAATACGGGCTATCAGATGGTACAGTCGCTGATGTCGATCGGCAGCGGCGGTCTGACAGGTTTGCCGTGGGGGCAGGGCAGCGGCAAGTTCTTTTATCTGCCTGAGGCGCATACAGATTTTGCATTTGCTATCTTTTGTCAGGAATGGGGACTGCTGGGTGCGGCGATCCTGATTTCGGTGTTTCTGTTACTGGCTGCGGCATTTTTTCGTATTGCTATGAATACTAAAGATGAACGGGGCTTTATTCTTGTTTCCGGCGTCAGCCTGCTTATCGTGGGACAGGCGGTTGCCAATATGGCAATGGTGTGCGGACTGCTGCCTGTAATCGGCGTGCCTTTGTCCTTTATCAGTTATGGCGGTACTTCGATGCTGATAACTCTGGCTTCGATCGGACTGGTGCTTTCAGTTTATCGCGACGAGTGTAAACGTGAAAAGCTGGAGCGGCTGTCGCCCGATACACGCAGGACGCAGATGCGTGTCGTTTCACCCGCTGAGGGGAGGTGGCAGCGCTGATGAAGAAGTTTTCGCTGCAAAACGGTAAAAAACGTTTTGCCATTATCGGCCTGCTGATCTTTTTTGGTTTTGGAACGGTGTTTTTGCGGCTGATCTGGCTGCAGGTCATTCAAAACGAAGAGCTGGCCAGACGTGCTGCCAATCAGGTTACCGGCAAGGTAACTAAATATTCGCCGCGCGGAGCCATTTTGGACTGCAACGGCGAGGAGCTGGCAGTCAGCATTATGTCTAAATCTCTGTATGTCGACCCGGTCGAGATGCAGGATAACCCGACGAAAAAGGGCGAGAAGCCGGAACGTGACGTCAAGCGGCTGGCCGCTGATTTGCTGGCCGGAGTGCTGCAGATGAAAGCAGACGAATTATATGCTGATTTTACAACAGAAGCACGCTTCATCTGGCTCAAACGAACGATGGAGCCTAAAGAAGCGGCAGAAGTAGAACGGATCATTCGTGAGAATAAGCTGCCCGGGCTGCATTTTTTAGAAGAAAGTAAACGCTATTATACAAAAAAATCAATGGCGGCTCAGGTGCTGGGTTTTGTCGGTACGGATGATAACGGTCTCAGCGGTATCGAGCTGGCTTTGGACTCGGTAGTCAAGGGTGCGGAAACACAGCAGCAGGAGGTCGTCGATGCGCTGGGGCGCCCCATGGGTGACAGCGGTTTCAATAAAGCCAGGCCGCAGAAGATGGCTTCAGTCTATCTGACCCTGGACAGCAAGATCCAGTTTGTGCTGGAGGATGCGCTGGATAAGGCGATGAAGGATACGAAAGCCGCCAGTGCGGCGGTCATCTTGATGGACCCGAATACGGGCGCGATTCTGGGCATGGCCAATCGGCCCAGTTTTGACCCTAATACTTTTTATAAATATCCGGCTACCAGCTGGACTAATCGCGCGGTTTCGACTATTTACGAACCGGGCTGGGTTTTCAAGCCGATTGTGGGCGTGATGGGACTGACGGAAAAAATTATTACGCCGACCACGATGATCAATGATACGGGCAGTATTCAGATCGCCGACCGTACGATACGCAATAGGGACGGGGAAGGCATGGGACTGGTACCGTTTCAGGATGTTATAAAATTTTCTATCAATACGGGTATGGTACAGCTGGGGATGCAGCTGGGAGCACAGCGGATGATCGATTACAGCAAGAAGTTCGGTTTCGGCAGTGTGACCGGTATAGAGCTGCCGGGTGAAGAAGAGGGTATCCTTTATAATCCGGATCATATGTATCAGCCGGATATTGCAACCATGTCTATCGGTCAGGGCATTGCCGTAACGCCGCTGCAGATGCTGCGTGCGATCTGTGCTATTGCTAACGGCGGCGAGCTTTTGCAGCCGTATATCATCGATAAGATCGTGATGCCGGATGGACGCGTTCTGCGCCAGGGGCAGAAAAAAGTGGTGCGCCGGGTGATGAGTGAGGAAGTTGCCGCACAGATGCGCGGAATGATGGAGCAGGTTGTCGCTGCCGGTGGTGGTAAAGCAGCAGGGATCAAAGGCTACCGTATTGCCGGTAAGACCGGTACCGCCGAAAAGCTTGCGGAAACAGGCGGTTATGCAGCCGGTAAATATATTGCTTCTTTCGTGGGCTTTGTACCTGCTGATAAGCCGCAGTATGCGATGCTGATCATGCTGGATACGCCGCAGGGAGCTTTTTACGGTTCGCAGGTTTCGGCGCCGGTATTCCGCGATACATTGCAGCAGATCCTTGTAGCTAAGGGCATTCAGCCCAGCAGCAGTGAAGGACTGCCGTCATTTGAGCAGCATGTACGGAATAATCCCGCTGTTAATTCGACAGTGCCGCCTCCGGCTAAGATGCCGCAGATGGAGATACTGGCAGACGGTAAGATCAAACTGCCTGATTTCAGCGGGCTGGATATGCGGCAGACGGCTGAACTGATCCAGCAGGGACGTCTGGTACTGGTGCCGCATGGCAGCGGTCGGGCGCGGAAGCAGTCGCAGCCTCCGGGAACAGTAGTTTCCGAAGGTACGAAGCTGGAAATCTGGTTTGAATAAAAACATTTAAATGTATACATTAGGTTGCTGTCAGAGCAGCAGGAAAAAATCTGTCGGCACAGAAGATATACAAGATGGTTCACAGGTATAAGTGAAGAGGAGGGCGTTTATTTATGTTATCAGATATTGAAATTGCTCAGCAGGCCAAGATGCTGCCGATCACGGAGGTTGCCGCTAAGCTCGGCATCGGCGAAGAAGACATTGAAATGTATGGCCGTTACAAGGCTAAATTATCTATGGATCTGATCCGCCGCATGGAAGATAAACCGGCAGGCAAGCTGGTTTTGGTAACGGCTATTACGCCTACGCCGGCAGGCGAAGGCAAGTCGACTACTACCGTAGGACTGGCCCAGGGCCTGGCCAAAATTGATAAAAGCGTTATCGTAGCTTTGCGCGAACCTTCTCTGGGACCCTGCATGGGCGTTAAGGGCGGCGCAGCCGGCGGCGGTTATTCTCAGGTGGTGCCGATGGAAGATATCAACCTGCATTTTACAGGTGATTTCCATGCGATCACATCTGCACACATGCTGCTTTCGGCAATGGTAGATAACCATGTGCAGCAGGGCAATGCTTTGAATATCGACCCGCGCCGGATCGTTTGGAAACGTGTTGTTGATATGAATGACCGCGAGCTGCGTAATATTGTTGTCGGACTGGGCGGCAAAGCGCATGGCGTACCGCGTCAGGACGGTTTTGATATTACCGTTGCTTCTGAGGTCATGGCTATTTTGTGCCTGGCCAGCAGTCTGCACGACCTAAAAGAACGTTTAAGCAAGATCATTGTTGCTTATGATTATAACGGCAACCCGGTTACCGCAGGGCAGATCAAAGCCCACGGCGCTATGGCTGCCCTTTTGAAGGATGCTGTGAAGCCTAATCTTGTGCAGACACTGGAAAATGTGCCGGCGATTATTCACGGCGGGCCGTTTGCCAATATCGCCCACGGCTGCAACAGCGTGATGGCAACTAAGACGGCTATGAAGCTGGCTGATTATACGATTACAGAAGCAGGCTTCGGCGCTGATCTGGGCGCTGAAAAATTCTTTGACATCAAATGCCGTTATGCCGGGTTGAAGCCGGATGCTGTTGTGCTGGTTGCTACAGTGCGCGCATTGAAGATGCATGGCGGGGTGCCGAAGACGGACTTGACTGCGCCGAATGTGGACGCTGTGAAAAAAGGTATCGTCAATCTGGAAAAACACATTGAAAATATTAAAAAATTCGGTCTGCCTCTGGTAGTAGCCATCAATATTTTTGCTCAGGATACACCGGAAGAGCTGGAAGCTGTACGTGCCCATTGTGCTGCACATGGCGTCAATGTTGCATTGTCCGATGTTTTTGCCAAAGGCGGCGCCGGCGGCGTGGAGCTGGCTAAGGAGGTTGTTGCGCTGGCAGAAAGCGGCAAGGCTGATTTTGCTCCTATCTATGCTTCCGAGCTGACCTTAAAGGAAAAAATCGCAACTGTGGCGCGTGAGATTTACGGTGCCGGCGATGTAGTTTATGCTAAAGAAGCGGAAACTGCTTTGAAGGATTTTGAAAGTCTGGGTTATGGCAATCTGCCGATCTGTATGGCTAAGACCCAGTATTCGTTTTCGGATGATCCGACGTTGCTTGGTCGTCCCAGCGGTTTTACCATGACGATCAAAAACTGCAGGATCTCTGCTGGCGCAGGCTTCGTAGTCGTGCTGACAGGTGATATCATGACGATGCCCGGCCTGCCGAAGGTGCCGGCAGCAGAGAAAATCGATGTCAGTGATGACGGCGTCATCAGCGGCTTGTTTTAAGGGGAGTTGTAGCAATGGAAACTTTGTTGATGAAGGGCAAGCCCGTTGCCGATGCATATAGAGAAACTGTTTCAGCCAAAATCACAGCCGCAAAGGAAAAAGGGATCAAAGTTACTCTGGCGATCATTGTGGTGGGAGATGACCCTGCTTCGCATGTTTATAAAGACCGTCTGGTAAAATTGGTAGAAAGTCTTGGCGGTGAAGCCAAGGTGCTGGCAATGCCGGAAACAGCAACACAGGAAGAAGTTATTGCCGCTATCAAAAAACTTAATCATAACCGCTATGTTACCGGTATCCTGCCGATGATGCCGATGCCGAAGCATATCGACGGCGATGCTGTCGGTGCCGCTATCACTATGAGCAAAGACGTGGATTGTTTAAACCCTAAAAGCGTCGGAGAAGTCTTTTTAGGGCGCAGCCGCTGGGCACCGTGCACTCCGCGGGCCTGTATGGCGACGCTGTCTCATTACGGTATTGAGTTAAAGGGGAAAAACGTCGTTGTTGTCGGGCGCAGTAATGTAGTTGGCAAGCCTGTGGCGCTGCTGCTCCTGCAGGAGCATGCTACGGTCACTGTCTGCCATTCCCGGACCAGGGATATTGCGGATGTGCTGCGCGGTGCTGATGTCATCGTTGCCGCTGTGGGTGTACCGGCTTTCATTAAACCTGAAATGGTCAAAGAAGGCGTCGTGATCGTCGATGTTGGTATCAATGCTGTCGAAGGCGGTCTGGTAGGTGACGTTGACCCTGCCGTCAGCGCCAAAGCCAGCGCTTTTACGCCTGTTCCAGGCGGTATTGGCATCGTCAGCAATATGATGGTCATGGATATGTTAAGCAGAAATTTATAAGGCGAGGTAAGTAAGACCGTGAGAAGATTTGTATGGCTGCTTTTACTGATCGTTTTTGTAGCTTTTATTTTTTATAATTCTTCTATGCCGGCGGCAGAATCACACCGGGCCAGTGAACTGGTCGGCTCGATTCTGACCGGTATGGGGAAATGGTTCGGTATTGATGTACCGCAGCAGAACCTGGATTATAATATCCGCAAGCTGGCACATTTTTTGGAGTTTGCTATCCTGGGCGTGATCCTGTGCAATGTTTACGCGGCGTTCGGTGTCAGTCATCGTACAGCGACAGGGTATATTTTTTTTTTATGTTTGGCAGCAGCCGTTAGCGATGAATATATTCAGCTGCATGCTCCGGGGCGCAGTGCCTTGGTTACGGACGTGATCCTGGATTTTTCAGGGGTCTTTTTTATCTGGCTGACACGTGAGGTCTGGAGCTGGGCCAAGCGGTAGTCAAAATGCAAAAACACTGTTACGTATATACGTAACAGTGTTTTTTGTTATTTGATATAAGCTGCCAGAGTTTCATAGAGTTTCTGCGGGTCGATAGGTTTGGCAATATGGGCGTTCATACCAGCTGACAGCGCATTTTTAATATCTTCGGCAAAAGCGTTGGCAGTCATGGCAATAATAGGGATCGTTGCTGACTGTGGATGTATACTGCTGCGGATAGCCTGGGCGGCTTCATAGCCGTTCATGACGGGCATCTGGATATCCATCAGGATAGCATCGAAGCTGCCCTTTGCAGATCCAGTGAAAAGCTCTGTGCACTGCAGACCGTTTTCAACGATCGTGACTGCCGCACCCGTTTTTTCCAAAATCAGTTCGGCGACCTTTTGATTGATCGGATGATCTTCTGCCAGCAGAAGCGATTTCCCTGAAAAATCAAAATCAGCACTGCCAAAAGTGTGCGTTGGTTTTTCAACAGGATGTTCAGCTGCAGTATCGAAGTGCAGCGGCAGTGTAACAGTAAAAGTCGTACCTTCACCCTGCCTGCTGGTTACGGAAATCGTACCGCCTTTATAATCGACGATATTTTTGACGATGGCAAGTCCCAGTCCGGAACCTTCGATATGCTTGCTGATGACGTCGCTGCTGCGGAAAAAAGGATCGAATAGATGCTGCAGGCTTTCGCTGTCGATACCGATACCGGTATCGCTGATCGTAAATTTATACCAGCCGAGCCGCTCATTGTCTGAAGGGAGCTCGCAGGCGCTGAAGGTAACAGTGCCACCCGGAGGTGTGAATTTACAGGCGTTGCTGACAAGGTTATCCCAGATCCGCTGCAGCTGTGCGGTATCACCGATACAATTGCAGTGAAGAAGTTCTGCGTTATGCAGGAAGTTAAGGCTGTTTTTATCCATCAACAGCTGGTAACGGCTGCAGAATCTGTCTATTTCGACGGACAAGTTGAACGAGGTACGCGCCAGTTTCAGTTTGCCTTTTTCGATGCGGCTCATATCCAGAATGTCATTGATCAGCGTCAGCAGATGTGACGAAGAGCTTTTGATAATATCGAGATATTCGCTGAGATGCTGTCGGTTATCCAGATCGTCAAGTGCCAGATCCGTCATACCGATGATCGCGTTCATGGGCGTGCGGATGTCGTGGCTCATAGCGGAGAGAAAATCTGTTTTGGCGCGGTTGGCTTCCTGAGCCAGATCCAATGCATTTTGCAGTACGGATCTGGAATTTTTTTCGGCGCTGATGATATCAGTAACATCACATCGGACAAGACAAATCGTATGATGACCTTCGTCGCCCCAAAGGACGTTGATCTGTTTGTTCTTTTCGCTGCCGTCATTAGCAAGATACGGCAGCGTAAATTCGTAACCCTGCGGTTTCTCTGCCAGCCTGCTGAGGATGACCGGCAAAGAAAATTTTTCTGCCGCAGTTTCATCCGCTGCCAGTTTAGTATAAGGAAGGCTGAGCTTGTGCAGTGCTCTGTTAAAGTCCGCGCATTTATAGGGTGACAGATTTTGCAGTACAGATTTGCGGGTATACATTGTAAATTCTTTTGTCACCAGATTGATGATACTGAGCTGCTCAAAGGTATAGGCCAGCGTATTCAGCAGCGCTCGCTGTTCCCGTACGTAGTCTGTGATATCGGCTCGGGCCATACCGACTTTATTCAGCCGCTGATCGATCAGGAATACGATCATATTTTTAGTATAGATATGTCCTTGTTCATCCTTCAGTGAATAATGGAAGGAGTAGGAATTTTCGTGATACAGCCGCCGCTGCATATTGGCGGGATCAAACATTTCCATACAAAATTCCCGATCTTTGGGGACAGTGAAGGTCTGCAGGAAGGCGACGATATTTTTGCTGTAGCTTCCCTGTTCAGGCGGCATTAAATTCGCTTTGCTGTTTGTGAAAAAAAGCTGATAGCTATCGCTGTTGAAATCACAGGTAGCGATAAAATCATAATGGGCGTGCGCCAGATGCATCGATATCTGGTCGTTGATCTTAAATTGTGTCAGATCGAGCACGGAAAGTACGCCGATCGTGTGGCCGTTATCCGGTGATTCTATCATATTGATGACACATTTAAGGTAATGACCGCTGTTATCATGAGACATACGGATAAAGCATTCTAGTTCCTGACTGTTGATGCCCTGAGCAAATTTTTCCAGCAGCGGGGCATTGAGGAAGGTATTAAGGAAGTGCTGTCGTTCTTCCGGGCTTTCGATAAGAGTGGCCAGCCCCTTGAAAAAGTTCTGGCGCTCGAAACCAAATTTTTGCAGGGGATCGATACCTGTTTTGTCGTAAATACGCAGGATCCTGTTGGCGGTTATATCGCAGTAACCGCTGAGAATTTCGTTAGAAAGCGGATAGTTCTGCTGACGAAGTAAAAGATCATTGTATTTTTGGCGCAGCTTGTTCTGCGCTTCTATTTCTTTGGTGATATCACTGTAAACTGCATAAATAAGCGGTATTTCGTTTGGGCTTAAAATGAGTGAAGAATTGTTTTTGATCCAGATATAACTGCCGTCTTTTTTGCGCAGCCGGTAGATACTTTCGCAGGTATCAAGGTGCTTCTTGAGATGCTGATTCAATCGGCCAATGATATAGTCAAGGTCGTCCGGATGGACGCCAGCTGTGGCATCGTTTTTGTAAAGCGCGTAAGCTTCGTCAGTGGACATACCTGTCATGGCGGCGAAACCCTCGGAAATATATTCGGGGAGCATTTGTTTTTTTGCCATATCAAAACGGATGACTGCAATGCCGCCAGGAAGATTCTGGACAAGGGTCTGATAAAACTGTTCCAGTTGCTCGGTTTTTCGCGAACTGGTTATTTTATCGGTAATGTCGTTAATAAAAAGCGTGTAAGCAGGCAGACCGTTCCATTCAAGTTCTTTGGCACGGATCTCGTAGCTTTTGCCGTTTGCGAAGGTAAGCTCCTGTGGTTTTTCGATATTTTTGATCATTGATAAAGGGCAGAAGGTACAGGGAGTCTGTTTGTCGTGCAGGGCGGTGTAGCATTTTTTACCCCAGGCATTGTTTTTACCTGTTAAAAAAAGTTCTACGTTTTCATTGTAATACAGCAGGTCATGGTTCTTTTTATCAATGACATAGATACCCTGGGCCGCTTCGTTGCTGATCTGCTGGAATAATTTGGCTTCATCGGACATACCGGTAAAAACGGCATAAAAGATGCCGTTGATAGCTTTGCCATTCAGATGGACCCATTCCAGTACCTGATCTTTTCGGGTGATACGATAAGAAAGATCAAGAGTGTCACTGCTGATGAACATATGCTGGAAAGCATCGTAGACCCGCTGATAGTCTTCTTTAAAAACCATACTCCAGGGATTGGCCGCATAATGCTGCAGATCAGCTGCGTCACTGCAGCCGAAAAGTTTAGCAACACCATCGGAACAAAACAGACGCCGGGGATTCTGCATATCATTAAAATCATAGGCAGCAATGCCGCCGGGAATAGAATTGATGACGTGTGCCAGCTCTTCTCGGGCCTGTTTGAAGGCGGAAATATTGTGGAATACACATTGCAGAAGGGGATGTCCGCCGTCTTCGCCTATTTTCCGGGCGTGAACATTGACCCAGACGATGTGTCCGTCGCGATGCTGTTTGCGGAATTCAAAGCTTGCCGATTTTCCGGCTTCCAGTACCTGGCGTATCTTCCGAATGACCATAGCGGCATCTTCCTGATAGATAAGATCAGCAGCATCCTGTTTTATGAGCAGGTCATATTCATCTCGGCTATAGCCGGAAAGAGCGGGTACGCCGTCAGAATAGTAAACCGTTTCAAAGATGTCGGAAACTTTATAGATTGCGACGCCGCCGGGAATAGCGTTAATGATATCCTGGGCATTTAGTTTTTTGTCAAAGCGTTTCATTGCAGATCCTCCCCCTGATAAACAGGACGACAATAAATAATTTTTTATATTAAAATTATAACATTTTTTAAATGAATATAAAAATAAAAAGTTAAATATATTAATCGAGAAAAATATAAAACCTGGATTATTGTTATTTTTGATAACAGCAATCCAGGTTTTATATGTTGTGTGTGAAAATTAAAATAAAGCCAGCTGGGATTTTAAACTATTTT
>OGJV01000319.1_pt1 | contig 29248 bp, 27 predicted proteins | sample 1572271 | NCBI WGS metagenome assembly OGJV01 (sample SAMEA2582107, study PRJEB24529) | metagenome | biome: Human gut stool | place: China | collected 2011
TTTATAGGATTGCCAAATATTCAGCCTATTACAGCTATGTTTTTTGTGGCTGTTCTTTATTTGGGTTTGGTAGATGGTCTATTGATTATGGCTTTAACCATGTCCATCTCAGGATTCATCTTTGGTTTTGGTCCCTGGGTCTTTAATCAGATTCTGGCCTTCGGCGTCTTGATGGCTCTTTGGAGTTTGATGGCACCTAGGTTATCACTTGTCTGGCAGATTGCTTTGGTAACTCTTTTGTCCTTTTTCTATGGGGTTCTCCTTGATTATGGGTATGGTCTTCTATTTAAAAGTGGGATTACCTTTGTTATTTCTGGTCTACTTTACGACACCTATCATGCAGTATCGACGCTTCTATTTTATCCATTCATCCAGTCTATTTTTAGGAGGTTTTTGAAATGAAAAAATTATTAACTTATCTCTTTCTTGCCTTATCACTTGTTACCCTAGCAGCCTGTGGAAAAAATGAGGCAGCTAAACTTACTAGTAGCACAAACAATCATCAGTCTAAGGTTCAAGGTCAAGTGACTTTGATTTTGAAAACAGATAAGGAAAGTAAGAAAAAATCAGTAGAAATCCAAAAAGGGGATACAGTGCTTGATGTCTTGGAAGAGGTATATCCTGTTCAAGAAAATGATGGCTTCATCACTGAGATTGATGGTATTTCTCAAGATAAAGATAAGGGCATCTATTGGATGTTTGATGTTAATGGGAAACTTGGTGAAAAAGCAGCCAACCAACTTAAGGTTGAAGATGGCGATGAAATCAAATTCTATCAAGAAAAGTATAATTAAGATTCTGAACTCTGTTTCAGAGTCTTTTTTTAATAAAGTTCGGAAATAGACTTAAAAAATTGTTTGAAAAAGTCGGAAAATTGCAAAATAACTGACGATTTAAAGGAAAATAGTTTACTTTTGTTTTAAAAGTGATATGATAAAAGGGTACTACATAAAGTAAGGAGAATACGGTTTGGCTTTTAACAAATTGGAAAGCAGTAACAACCAGGAAATCATCTCTGAAGAAGTTGGTATCTTGAAAGAATTGTTGGATGATGCAACACGAGGCATGGCTGGAGAGCAAGGTCTCACAACAATCCAACATTTGGTTGAACTTTATGATGAAGGTGACTATGTGGCTCTAACACAAGTCATTTCAGAAATGACAAATGACGATATGGTCGTTGCATCACGTTATTTCTCTTTGTTACCTCTCTTGATTAATATCTCTGAGGACGTGGATTTGGCTTATGAAGTCAACCACAAGAACAATATTGATGAATCTTATCTAGGTAAGTTGTCTGAAACCTTTGATGTTGTCGCTGAAAGTGATAATGCACGTGACATTCTTGAACATGTCAATGTCGTGCCAGTTTTGACAGCACACCCAACTCAGGTTCAACGTAAAACTATGCTTGAATTGACTAACCACATTCACGAACTTCTCCGTAAGCATCGTGACGTTAAGGCTGGTCTTATTAACAAGGATAAATGGTATGCAGATTTGCGTCGTTATGTAGAAATTATGATGCAAACAGATATCATTCGTGAGAAAAAACTTAAGGTTAAAAACGAAATCACTAACGTTATGGAGTATTACAACTCCTCATTGATTAAGGCGATTACAAACTTATCACATGAATTCAAACGTTTAGCAGTTGAAAAAGGTATTGAACTTGACAATCCAACACCTATTACTATGGGTATGTGGATTGGTGGTGACCGTGACGGGAACCCATTTGTAACAGCAGAAACTCTTAAACTTTCTGCAACATTGCAAAGTGAAGTTATCCTCAACTACTATATCGAAAAAGTTGATAATCTTTACCGTTCATTCTCCCTCTCATCACGCTTGACTGAGGTTTCAGATACAGTAGCAGAGATGGCGAAACATTCTCCAGATACATCTGTTTATCGTGAAAATGAACCTTACCGTCGTGCTTTCAGTTACATCCAGTCTAAGTTGATTCAGACACTTCTTTTCTTTAAAGAAGGAAACTTTAGCAAGGAAAGAGTTGCTAAACGTCTTTCTGAAAATGTTCGTCTGGGTTCAGCTTCAACAGGTGAAGTAGTAGCTGATTACGTGCAACAACGTCTCAGCCAAAGTCTTCAAGTTGTCTCACAACAAACAACAGAATTCTACGAAACAGCAGATGCCTTCCATGATGATCTTTTGGCAATCAAAAATTCACTTCTTGAAAACGACGATGCTGTCTTGATTTCAGGTGATTTCGAAGAGCTTCTTCAAGCTGTAGAAGTCTTTGGTTTCTATCTTGCTACAATCGATATGCGTCAAGATTCAAGTGTTCATGAAGCATGTGTAGCAGAGTTGCTTAAATCTGCAAATATTGTTGATAACTATAGTGAATTAACAGAGGTTGAAAAGGTTGCTGTTCTTCTTAAAGAATTGCAAGAAGATCCTCGTACCTTGTCATCAACTAATGTGCCTAAGTCTGAAACACTTGAAAAAGAATTGGCAATCTTCCGCACTGCTCGTCTCTTGAAAGACTATATCGGTGAAGATGTCATCAAACAACATATCATTTCTCACACTGAGAGCGTTTCTGATATGTTTGAGTTGGCTATCCTTCTTAAAGAAGTTGGTTTGGTTGATACTGAACGTGCGCGTGTCCAAATTGTTCCACTTTTTGAAACTATCGAAGACTTGGAAAACTCTAATGATATCATGAAACAATATCTTGGTTATGATATCGTTAAACGTTGGATCAAGAATAGTAACAACTACCAAGAAATCATGTTGGGTTACTCAGACTCTAACAAAGATGGTGGTTACTTGTCTTCAGGTTGGACGCTTTACAAAGCTCAAAATGAGTTGACTAAGATTGGTGAAGAGCGTGGCATTAAGATTACCTTCTTCCATGGCCGTGGTGGTACTGTCGGTCGTGGTGGTGGCCCATCATACGATGCTATTACGTCTCAACCATTTGGTACCATTAAGGACCGTATCCGTTTGACTGAGCAAGGTGAAGTTATCGGTAATAAATATGGTAATAAGGATGCTGCCTACTACAATCTTGAAATGCTTGTTTCAGCTGCCCTTGACCGTATGGTAACACGTCAAATTGCCGACCCAGATGAATTGGTTGATTTCCGTGAAATTATGGACGGTATTGTTCATGATTCTAATGTTATCTATCGTGATCTTGTCTTTGGAAACGAACATTTCTATGATTACTTCTTTGAAGCAAGCCCTATTAAAGAAGTCTCAAGTTTGAATATCGGTTCTCGTCCAGCGGCTCGTAAGACAATTACTGAGATTTCTGGTCTTCGTGCGATTCCTTGGGTATTCTCATGGTCACAAAATCGTATCATGTTCCCAGGTTGGTATGGTGTGGGTTCTGCCTTTAATCGCTTTATCCAAGCTGAAGAAGGCAACCTCGAGAAACTTCAACATATGTTTGAAACATGGCCATTCTTCCGTTCACTTTTGTCAAACGTGGACATGGTGCTTTCAAAATCAGACATGAATATCGCCTTCCACTATGCACAATTGGCAGAGAGTGAAGAAGTACGCAGTGTCTTCAATATTATTTTGGATGAGTGGCAGATGACTAAGGATGTTATTCTTGCCATTGAAAAACATGATGGCTTCCTTGATGAGAGTCCATCGCTTAAAGCAAGTTTGGACTTCCGTTTGCCATACTTCAATGTCTTGAACTACATCCAAATTGAATTGATTAAACGTCTTCGTAACAATGATTTGACCGATGACGAAATTAGCCTTATTCACATTACCATCAATGGTATTGCAACAGGTCTTCGTAACTCTGGTTAATAAAGTAAAGTAAAGTTCATCACTTTGGTGGTGGGCTTTTTGTTATGGTGAAAATTCTGTTATAATAAAACCATGATTGCTATGGAAACGATTGAAAAGCTGTCCAAAGAAAAGCTCCCCATGATAACGGTCTTGGCGGGCGAGGATTTAGGGCAGTATAGTCAAGCAAAAGAAAAATTTTTAAAACAAATTGGTTTTGATCCGAGTGACTTAACCTATTCTTATTTTGATATGTCTGAGACTGATTATCAAGATGCTGAGCTCGATATAGAAAGCATGCCTTTTTTTGCAGATGAGAAGGTGGTTATTTTTGATCATTTCGCAGATATGACTACTGCTAAAAAATCATATCTGGATGAGAAAGAGTTGAAGCGCCTTGAAAATTATCTTGAGTCTCCTGTTGAAACAACACGTCTTGTCTTGATGTCTGCAGGAAAGCTAGATGGAAAGCGTCGTTTAGTCAAACTTCTCAAACGTGATGCCATGGTGCTTGAAGCCAGTCCCTTAAAAGATGCAGAACTTAGAACCTATTTTCAAAAGCAGGCGCATCAAGAGGGGCTTACATTTGATACAGGAGTCTTTGAGGAACTTTTGATTAAGTCAAATTTTGACTTTTCAGATGTTCAAAAAAACTTAGCTTTTCTAAAGGGATATAAAACGGAAGGAAATATCTCATCGCAAGATATTGCTGAAGCCATTCCGAAAAGTTTGCAAGATAATATTTTTGATATGACGCAACTACTTTTGCGAGGTCAGATTCAGAGTGTTCGTGAATTGGTTCATGATTTACGGCTTCAGGGTGAAGATGAGATTAAGTTGATTGCTGTGATGTTGGGACAATTTCGTACCTATTTACAGGTTAAACTCTTATCTGCTCAAGGAAAAAGTGAGCAGCAAATTGTTTCAAGTCTGTCAGATTATTTAGGGCGTAAAGTTAACCAATTTCAGGTTCGTTTTGCACTGAGAGATAGCCGTCCTTTGTCAGTAGCATTCTTAAAAATGACGATTAAGATTTTAGTAGAGACAGATTACCAGATAAAAACAGGAACTTTAGATAAAGATTACTTGTTTGATTTAGCACTTCTAAAAATCGTATCAAACCGCTAGAGATTTAGAGTCTTCTTTGATTTTGTAAGCAAAATTTTTGAAAGCTCTACCACTTTACGGTAAAATGAAGAAAAAATGAAAAGAGGACCTTTACTATGGCAATTATCCTTCCAGACCTTCCTTACGCTTACGATGCTTTGGAACCATACATTGATGCTGAAACAATGACTCTTCACCACGATAAACACCACGCAACTTATGTAGCAAATGCTAATGCTGCTCTTGAAAAACACCCAGAAATTGGTGAAGATCTCGAAGCACTTTTGGCTGACGTGGAACAAATTCCAGCAGATATTCGTCAAGCACTTATTAACAATGGTGGTGGACACCTTAACCATGCACTTTTCTGGGAACTCTTGTCTCCTGAAAAACAAGAACCAACTGCAGAAGTAGCAGCTGCTATTAACGAAGCTTTCGGCTCATTTGAAGCCTTCCAAGAAGCTTTCACAGCAGCAGCAACAACTCGTTTTGGTTCAGGTTGGGCATGGCTTGTTGTTAACGCTGAAGGTAAGCTTGAAGTTGTTTCAACTGCTAACCAAGACACTCCTATCTCAGACGGTAAGAAACCAATCTTGGCACTTGATGTTTGGGAACATGCATATTACCTAAACTACCGTAACGTACGTCCAAACTACATCAAAGCTTTCTTTGAAATCATTAACTGGAATAAAGTTGCGGAGCTATATGCAGCAGCTAAATAAATTTGAAATTATCCTCAATAAAAGAGGATATTTTTTTTGTAATATGATTGTAAAATTTCCTTGATTTTTAGTGAATTATAGCTTAAACTATAATTGTTATGAAAAAAAAGGAAAAACATTCAAGCAAAAAGTATAGTGGCAATCGCCGAAAAACTAAAGACAAGAAAAAAGATTCGTTAAAACAAGACCTTCAAAAAGACACTAATAAAGATGTCAAGAAAGGCAACAAAAAAGAAGTAAAAGAAGATACTAAAAAGACTTCTAAAAAATCAGTAGACCAGAAAGCAACTGAGGAAACAGTAGTACCAGTAGAGCACAAGGAAAAAGAAGCAAAAACTGAAACCTTGGCACTTAGAAGTAAGCGCTCTAAGAAATCTAGATCAAAATCATCTCGTGATGATAAAAAAGCATATCTTATCTTAGCCTTCCTAGGTGTTTTGGTAATTCTTTTGTTTGTTGCCATGCTTGCTTTAGCAGGACGTGGTAAACAAGCTAGTAACACCGGTAGCCTTGGAAATATCTTCGGTTCTAATTCTAAAGTCACTAAAAAAGAAGACAAAGAAAAAGAGGAAAAGGTAACTCCAACTAATAAATCAGCCGAAGCTAAACAAGCAGTCATGGAAGCAGATGCAGATACCATGTATGGTAATGGATTGTATTATGATTATGCTAACATGACATTGAGCCAGGTAGTTGAAGCATTTATGGCTGACCAAGGTATTGAGTCTAGCCAAATTGCCTTTTCATATAAAAATACCAAGACAAATGAGCAATACTCTATGAATGATACTCAGCCAATGACTGCAGGATCAACTTATAAATTGCCATTAAACATGCTTGTCATGGATGAGGTTAATAAGGGTAAACTTTCTTTAACTGAACGTTTTGATATTACTAATACTGAGTATGAATACCAAGGTGAACATGATAATTATGTTGCTGCTTTCGGTGGTTCAATGACTATTCCAGAGATGCAGGAATATTCTCTAGTTTACTCAGAGAATACACCAGCCTACGCTTTGGCAGAACGCCTTGGTGGTATGGAAAAATTCTATGGCATGCTCGATAAATACGGTAAATCAAAAGGTGAAGTGAAGACTATCCAAATGCATGGTAATAAGACAACAACGGATTATTATATCCAAGTTTTGGATTATCTTTGGAAACACCAAGAGGATTATAAAGATATTCTCAAATATTTGGGAGAGTCTTTCCCAGAATATTATTATAAAACATATAATCAAGGATTGACTATTTATCAGAAACCAGGTTATGTCCGTGAAGCCTTAAATGTTGATGCTATCGTGATGGAAGATACACCGTATCTTATAGCCATTTATACACGTTACCTAGGAGGTTCTAACGAAGAAACTTCAGAGGTTAATAATGTGGGATTACAACAATTAGAGATGCTCTCTTATGTCATTAATGAGTGGCACCGTGTTAATATGAACTAATAAAGAAAAGCCGAGGTTTATCGGCTTTTTTCTATCACAATTGAACAAAAAGTAAGGAGTACTATCCCGAGAAAAAGAAATGGAACAAATGCGATGTATTCCTTGAGATTTCTTCGTAGAAGGAAGTAAGCTAGTCCTAATAGGCAGGCAATTTCAATAATTAGTAGTGTTTTTGAAAGTGGGAAAATAAGTGAGGCACTAGCTAAGTAGAGAAAATCGCCTTCTCCAATGTTTAAACGTTTAATATAGGATATAATTGCTAATATGAGTCCTAAGGTAAAAGTGAGATAGTGGTTTCCCATGAATAGGAGCGGGAGTGTTCCAACTATCCAAATCAGAAGCGGATAGGATTTATGCTTCAAATCAAAAATTGATAAACAAAGGCTGAAGTAAAGAAAGTAGGTTACTTCAAGACTCAAAAAGTCATAGAAATATAGCAGGCATATTACTCCACAAAATAGTTCCATAAAGAGGTAACGAAGAGGTATAGAAGTCTGACATGATCGACATCGAGATCTTAAGAAAAGTTGTGAGAGGATAGGGATCATCTCGAAAAAACGCAACTGATGCTTGCAATGACTACAGTGACTACTAGGAAAAATAATCGACTTCTCAGGGAAACGATCACAAATTAGTCCGATGAATGAACCAAAAGAGGCTCCTAGAAAAAAATAAATAATACTTAACATACCTAATTATTCGAAAAAGAGTGAGAAAAAACATTTTGCTTGCATCTTATTTAGAAATATTCTAAAATAAAAATATAAATAATAGTAATTCTAAATAAGGAGAATTAATATGGTAGATTCAATTAAAGAAACAATCAATGAAACAGTTAACCAACAAGCTGAAACACCTTCATATACAAAAACTAAAGCAGTTTTGAATCAAGCAGTTGCTGATTTGTCTGTAGCAGCTTCGATCGTTCACCAAGTTCATTGGTATATGCGTGGTCCTGGTTTCCTCTATCTTCATCCAAAAATGGATGAATTGATGGATAGTTTGAATGCTCACCTTGATGTTGTTAGTGAACGTTTGATTACTATTGGTGGGGAACCATACTCAACTTTGGTAGAATTTTCATCCAATTCAGGCTTGACTATATTTTCTATTACTAATGATAAACTAACTACTGGTACATTTGATAAACCAATGTCTGATCAAATCCAATTATTGGTTGATACATACAAATATTTGTCAGTATTGTTCCAAGTTGGTTTGGATATCACAGATGAAGAAGGAGATGCTCCTTCAAATGATATCTTCACTGCAGCTAAATCTGAAATTGATAAGACAATCTGGATGTTGACTGCTGAGCTTGGACAAGCGCCAGGCTTGAGATAAGCATTTTTGAGTTAAGATGATTGTCAAGAGTTCCTCTAAAAGTGTATAATAGACGTAAAATACTTTTAGAAGAAGGGGGGGTGGCGATATGTCTGTACATCGACGTAGTCTAGGCGTTTATGAAGATGTCCTAAATCAGTTAAAAGCTAAAGGAATTCGGTTGACGGAATCTCGTAAAGCTGTTATTCGCTATTTGATGATGTCTGATCAACACCCTAGTGCAGATGTGATATATTATGACCTACTCCCTGACAATCCTGGGATGAGTTTAGCGACGGTCTATAACAACCTGAAGGTGTTGGTTGAAGAAGGGATTGTCTCTGAAATCAAGGTTAATAATGATAATACAACCTATTATGATTTTATGGGACATGACCACTTAAACATTGTTTGTGAAAAATGTGGTCACATTACTGACTTAGACTTACCGATTCCGTCTTTCAAGGAAGAGGTAGAATCACAAACAGGATTTCGCATTACTCGTGAACAGATGATTTTACATGGGATTTGCCCGAATTGTCAAAAACCTGAGTCTAAATGACTCAGGTTTTTTTGAAGTATACAATAATCTGTAAAGGTTTTCAAAACTATCTTGTCATGGCAGAAGCTTTTTGCTAAAATATTGCTATGAAAACTTTATATGACGTTCAACAGTTGTTGAAACAGTTTGGCATAGTAGTTTACCTAGGGAAAAGGCTTTATGATATCGAAATGATGAAGATTGAGTTAGAAGCCCTCTACCAGAATGGTTTGGTGGATAAGGACAACTATCTTACTGCTGAAATGATTTTACGACGTGAACATCGCATTGAAATGGAGAAAGAAAATGAGTAAAAAACTCTTGGGAATTGACCTTGGTGGAACAACTGTTAAATTTGGTATTTTGACTTCAGAAGGTGAAGTGCAAGAAAAATGGGCGATTGAAACAAATACGCTTGAAAATGGTCGTCACATCGTCCCTAACATCGTGGAGTCTTTGAAACACCGTTTGGAAATGTACGGACTTACTGCAGAAGATTTCATTGGAATTGGTATGGGTTCTCCAGGAGCTGTTAATCGTGAAAATAAAACGGTCACTGGTGCTTTCAACTTGAACTGGGCAGAAACTCAAGAAGTTGGATCTGTCATCGAAAAAGAACTCGGTATTCCATTTGCAATTGATAATGATGCTAACGTTGCTGCCCTCGGTGAACGTTGGGTTGGTGCTGGTGCTAACAATCCTGATGTTGTCTTTGTGACATTAGGAACAGGAGTTGGTGGCGGCGTTATCGCTGATGGTAACTTGATCCATGGTGTTGGCGGTGCTGGTGGTGAAATTGGCCACATTATCGTTGAGCCTGAAACAGGGTTTGAATGTACTTGTGGAAATAAGGGATGCTTGGAAACTGTAGCTTCTGCAACAGGTGTCGTACGTTTGGCACGTCATTTAGCAGAAGGATATGAAGGTGACTCTTCTATTAAAGCTGCTGTAGATAATGGTGAGCAAGTAACAAGTAAAGATATTTTCGTTGCCGCTGCCGAAGGCGACAAATTTGCTGATAGCATCGTTGACAAAGTCTCTGAATACCTCGGACTTGCAACAGCAAATATCTCAAATATTCTTAACCCAGATTCAGTTGTCATCGGTGGTGGTGTTTCAGCAGCTGGTGAATTCTTGCGTAGCCGTGTTGAAGGATACTTTACACGTTATGCATTCCCACAAGTTCGCCGTACAACAAAAGTGAAATTAGCAGAACTTGGAAATGATGCTGGTATCATCGGAGCTGCTAGTCTTGCACTTACAATTGATAACTAATGAATGACAGAAGGTGTGTCTGACCAATTATAGGTGGACAGCACCTTTTTCTTGTTGAAAAACGTTTACAATTAGCTGAGCTCTGCCATTTTGTTGAAAATGTGGTATACTTTAAAAGTTGAAATAAAAATTAAAGAGGAAAAAATGACTAAACTTAGAGAAGATATCCGTAACGTAGCCATCATTGCCCACGTTGACCACGGTAAAACAACACTTGTTGATGAATTGTTGAAACAATCACACACTCTTGACGAGCGTAAAGAGCTTGATGAGCGTGCAATGGACTCAAACGATCTTGAAAAAGAACGTGGTATTACAATCCTTGCTAAAAATACTGCAGTTGCTTACAACGGTGTTCGTATCAATATCATGGATACACCAGGTCACGCGGACTTCGGTGGAGAAGTTGAACGTATCATGAAAATGGTTGATGGGGTTGTCCTTGTTGTCGATGCCTACGAAGGTACAATGCCTCAAACACGTTTTGTGTTGAAAAAAGCACTCGAGCAAAACTTGACACCTATCGTTGTTGTTAACAAGATTGATAAACCATCAGCTCGTCCTGAAGAAGTTGTTGATGAAGTTCTTGAACTCTTCATCGAGCTTGGTGCCGATGATGATCAGTTGGAATTCCCAGTTGTCTATGCGTCAGCGATTAATGGTACATCATCATTGTCAGATAACCCTGCTGATCAAGAGCACACTATGGCTCCAATCTTTGACACTATTATTGACCACATCCCAGCTCCTGTAGATAACTCAGATGAGCCTCTTCAATTCCAAGTGTCACTTCTTGACTACAATGATTTCGTTGGACGTATCGGTATCGGACGTATCTTCCGTGGAACTGTAAAAGTCGGTGACCAAGTTACCCTTTCAAAACTTGATGGAACAACAAAGAACTTCCGTGTTACTAAACTTTTCGGTTTCTTTGGTTTGGAACGTCGTGAAATTGAAGAAGCAAAAGCTGGTGATTTGATTGCCATCTCAGGTATGGAAGACATCTTCGTTGGTGAAACAATCACACCAACTGATGCTGTCGAACCATTGCCAGTTCTTCGTATTGATGAACCAACACTTCAAATGACTTTCTTGGCTAATAACTCACCGTTTGCAGGTCGTGAAGGTAAACACGTGACATCACGTAAGGTTGAAGAGCGTCTCTTGGCAGAGTTGCAAACAGACGTATCTCTTCGTGTTGATCCAACTGATTCACCAGATAAATGGACTGTCTCAGGTCGTGGGGAATTGCACTTGTCAATCCTTATCGAAACAATGCGTCGTGAAGGATACGAACTTCAAGTATCTCGTCCAGAAGTTATCATCAAAGAAATTGATGGCGTGAAATGTGAGCCATTTGAACGTGTTCAAATTGATACTCCAGAAGAGTACCAAGGTTCTATTATCCAAGCCCTTTCAGAACGTAAAGGTGATATGCTTGATATGCAAATGGTTGGTAACGGTCAGACACGTCTTATCTTCCTCGTACCAGCTCGTGGACTTATTGGATTCTCAACTGAATTCTTGTCTATGACACGTGGTTACGGTATCATGAACCATACTTTCGACCAATACTTGCCAGTTGTTGCTGGTGAAATTGGTGGACGTCACCGTGGTGCCCTCGTTTCTATCGATACTGGTAAAGCGACAACTTACTCAATCATGCGTATCGAAGAACGTGGTACAATCTTTGTTAACCCAGGTACTGAAGTTTATGAAGGTATGATTGTTGGTGAAAATGCTCGTGAAAATGACCTTGGTGTCAATATCACTACAGCAAAACAAATGACAAACGTGCGTTCAGCAACTAAGGACCAAACGGCTGTTATCAAGACTCCACGTATCTTGACTCTTGAAGAATCACTTGAATTCTTGGATGACGATGAGTACATGGAAGTAACGCCTGAATCTATCCGCTTGCGTAAACAAATTTTGAATAAAGCAGAGCGTGATAAAGCCAATAAACGTAAGAAAAAAGCAGCAGAAGCTGAATAATATATAGAGAGGAGAAGAGATGTTTTATCTGATTGTTGCTATATTGATTGCATCATTCTATTTCTTTATTGCACCAAAGTCGGTAAAAAACACCATGAATCTTCTCTTTGTCATGGCTACCTTAGCATTGCTCCTACTTTTAGCAGTGCTATCAATCATTAAATTCTTCAGTTTACCTGGTGAGTTCTTTGTTACGGTGGGAATGCTTGTATTGAGCTATTTCACCTTGAAAGATTTTTTCGCCATGTCAGAGCTTAATCATGAAAAAGCTGAACATGAAGATAAATAAGTAGCATGAGATTAAAAGTCAATCGAATAGATTGGCTTTTTCTTTTGCCAAGAAGAGGTAACTCCTTGAAATAGCTTGGGATAAAGGGTAAAATGATTATGATACAATTTGAGAGAATGGACGAATTATGAAATCAGTAACACAATTTGAAAATAAAAAAGTTTTGGTCCTTGGTTTGGCTAAATCTGGTGAAGCAGCTGCCCGCCTATTGGCTAAGTTGGGTGCTATTGTCACAGTAAATGATGGGAAACCATTTGAGGAAAATCCATCAGCACAGGCGCTTCTTGAAGAAGGGATCAAGGTTGTCTGTGGCGGACATCCTCTTGAACTTTTGGATGAAAATTTTGAATTAATGGTGAAAAATCCTGGAATTCGTTATGACAATCCAATGGTAGCTCGTGCACTTGAAAAAGGCATTCCTGTTTGGACTGAAGTGGAATTAGCTTACCTATTATCGGTATTACAGGCTCAAATGGTAAGACAACAACGACAACTATGATTGCTGATGTCCTAAACCATGGTGGCAAATCGGGTGTCTTGTCTGGAAATATCGGTTTCCCTGCGTCAGAAGTTGCACAGTCAGTTACTGCTCAAGATACCTTAGTTATGGAATTGTCTTCTTTCCAATTGATGGGGATTGACAGCTTCCATCCACATATTGCTGTGATTACTAACTTGATGCCGACACATATTGACTATCATGGTAGTTTTGAAGAATATGTGGCTGCCAAATGGAATATTCAAAATCAGATGACTGCGGATGATTTTGTTGTTTTGAACTTCAATCAAGATTTGGCTAAGGAATTAGCTACACAAACTAAAGCACAAGTAGTTCCATTCTCAACAGTGGAAAAAGTAGATGGTGCCTATCTTGAAAATGGTGGCCTCTACTTCAAAGGTGAATTGGTGATGCAAGCTGATGAGATTGGCGTTCCTGGTAGTCATAATGTTGAAAATGCCTTGGCAACTATAGCTGTAGCAAAATTGTCAGGTATTTCAAACCAAGCTATCAAGGAAACCCTCGCAAGCTTTGGTGGGGTTAAGCACCGTCTCCAATTCGTTGACACTATCAATGAAGTAAGATTCTACAATGACAGTAAGTCAACAAACATTTTAGCGACACAAAAAGCACTTTCTGGGTTTGATAATAGTAAAGTCATTTTGATTGCCGGTGGTTTGGACCGTGGTAATGAATTTGATGAACTCATTCCTGACATTACTGGTCTTAAGAAAATGGTGATTTTAGGGGAATCAGCTCCTCGTGTCAAACGTGCTGCTGATAAAGCGGGCGTGACTTATCTTGATGCCAAAGATGTGGCAGATGCGACACGTATTGCCTTTGATCAAGCCAGTGCAGGAGATGTTGTCTTGTTGAGTCCTGCAAACGCAAGCTGGGATATGTACAAGAATTTCGAAGTGCGTGGTGACGAATTTATCACAACTGTTGAGCAATTGAAGGGATAGTCTATGGCAAAAGCGAAAAAGATTGTTTTTACCGGTGGTGGAACCGTTGGACATGTGACTTTAAATCTTATCTTAATTCCAAAATTTCTCAAAGATGGATGGGAAGTGCACTATATCGGTGATAAGCACGGGATTGAACATGAGCAGATTGATAAATCTGGCTTAGATGTGACTTTCCATAGTATTGCTACAGGTAAACTACGTCGTTATTTTTCATGGCAAAATATGTTGGATGTCTTTAAAGTTGGTTGGGGGATTCTACAGTCTATTGCAATTGTTGCCAAGATTCGTCCCCAAGCACTCTTTTCAAAGGGTGGATTTGTCTCAGTGCCACCGGTAATTGCTTCTAAATTATTAGGGGTTCCTGTCTATGTGCATGAGTCTGACCTCTCTATGGGCTTGGCCAATAAAATTGCCTACAAATTTGCGACTACTATGTTTACGACTTTTGAACAATCAAAAGGATTGGCGAAGACAAAACATGTAGGTGCGATTACAAAGGTAGGAATGGCGACATCTAATCAGTCTGATGCCTTTGATAAGATTAAAGAACAGTTTGATGACAACTTAAAAACTGTCCTTTTTATTGGTGGATCAGCTGGTGCAAAGGTATTTAATGATTTTATTAGTAATACTCCACAACTGACGGAAAAATATAATGTCATTAATATTTCTGGGGACTCTTCATTGAATACCTTAGAACGTCATCTTTATAGAGTTGATTATGTGACAGATTTGTACCAACCTCTTATGGATACGGCAGATTTAGTTGTAACTCGTGGTGGCTCAAATACGATTTTCGAATTGTTGGCTATGAAAAAACTTCATTTAATTATTCCTTTAGGGAAAGAAGCTAGCCGAGGAGACCAACTTGAAAATGCTGCTTATTTTGAACGAAAAGGTTACGCACGTCAATTACAGGAAACAGAATTAAGTTGGGAAACCTTAAATCATGAGCTTGAACAACTTGTTGAACATGCAGAGACTTACAAAGAAGCTATGGCTAAATCTGAGGAAATCACTTCTCCTGATGATTTTTATAACCTATTAGTGACTAGTATTTCAAAAAAATAAAGGAATTTCATGGCAAAAAAGGATCAAGAATCACAAGAAAAACAAGTTCTCACAGAGTGGCAGAAGAGAAACCTCGAATTTTTGAGAAAAAAAGAAACCGAAGATTCTGAAGAATTTGCGAATGGAAAGGTCGTGCATTCAGAAGAAGCGACTTCAAATGAGAACCAGCCACCAGTGAAAAAGAAGGTTAAAAAGAAAAAAAAGACCAAAAGGAAGAAACGAAAAAAAGGGAACACGGCTAGTAATATTCCAATTGCACAACAAAATCTTGCAGGACTAGTTATTTTTATCGCTGCACTCCTAATCGTATTTTCACTTTTCTTTATTTCACCTTGGTCAAAACAAAAGGTTCTCACTGTATCAGGAACAAAAAATGCTTTACCAGAAGATGTGAAAGTTGCAAGTGGTATTCTTGATACAGACTATATCACTCATGTCTTTTTCAACCAAGGAAAGATTGCATCAACTGTTGAAAAAACCAATGCTTGGGTTAAAAAGGCTACAGTAACATATAGTTTTCCAAATCAATTTAATATTGCAGTAAAAGAATACCCAATCGTGGCTTATCGTCAAACTACAAATGGTTATGTTTCTATTCTTCAAAGTGGTAAGACAGGAGGAACAGTTTCAACTAGTAATCTACCTGATAAATTCATCACCTTAAAGATGGATGACGAGAAGAAAATTGAAGAGTTAGTAAAAGAATTAAATAAACTTGATACAAAAATCAAGAATAATATTCAAATTATTAATCTTACGCCTACTAAAGCAACTTCAGATTTACTAACGATTGAGCTGTATGATGGCAATTCCATTCGTGTTCCACTTTCTCAATTAACAGTTAAGCTTCCTTACTACGAGAAAATTAAGAGTCAACTTTCAGATGGAAGTATTGTAGATATGGAAGTTGGACTTTATACAACGACTCCTGAAGTTGAATCATCAAAAACTGATGGGGATAAAAAGAAAGATAAAGATAAGACTGATAAAAAAGAAGAAAATGCAACTTCTGAAGAAGGTCAAGATACTACAACATCAATGGAACAGCATTCTGAGGAAGAGTCTAATTCTGAAAATCCGGGTATTCAAGGACAAGAAAATCCAACTGTTGGTCAAGAAACAACTCATCGGACTTCCCCTGCTCAAGGCTAATATTGAATAATAAAAAACGTAAAATGCTGACATTTTACGTTTTTTTATGGTACAATAGTATCCGAATAATTCTGTTTTTATACAGTTTACAAAGATATTGAATGGAAAGATTGAGAGGTCGAGTGAATGGCTAGAGATGGCTTTTTTACAGGATTAGATATAGGAACTAGCTCGATTAAGGTTCTTGTTGCTGAGTTTATTGATGGATCAATGAATGTCATCGGAGTAAGTAATGTTAAGAGTTCTGGTGTGAAAGATGGCATCATTGTTGACATTGACGCTGCAGCGAAATCAATCAAAACAGCTATTGAACAAGCAGAAGAAAAAGCTGGGATTGTTATTGAGCAAGTGAACGTTGGGCTTCCAGCTAATCTTCTTCAAATTGAGCCTACACAAGGTATGATTCCTGTAACAAGTGAATCAAAAGAAATCAAAGATGAAGATGTTGAAAGTGTTGTTCGCTCAGCCTTGACAAAGAGCATTACACCTGAGCGTGAGGTTATCTCACTAGTTCCTGAAGAGTTTATTGTTGATGGCTTCCAAGGAATTCGTGATCCTCGTGGAATGATGGGGATTCGTCTTGAAATGAGAGGTCTCATTTACACAGGTCCAACAACGATTCTTCACAACCTTCGTAAGACAGTTGAACGTGCGGGTATTCAAGTAGAGAATATTATCATCTCTCCTCTTGCAATGACACGTGCTGTTCTAAATGAAGGTGAACGTGAGTTTGGTGCTACTGTTATTGATATGGGTGGCGGTCAAACAACTGTTGCAAGCATGCGTGCTCAAGAACTTCAATTTACCAATATTTATTCTGAAGGTGGCGAGTACATCACTAAGGATATTTCAAAAGTTTTGAAGACTTCAATGCAGATTGCTGAAGCACTTAAGTTCAATTTTGGTAATGCAGATATTGAAGAAGCAAGCGAAACAGAAACTGTCCAAGTAGAAGTTGTAGGTGAGAATTCACCAGTTGAGATTACAGAAAAATACCTTGCTGAGATTATCTCAGCTCGTGTGAAGCATATCCTTGATAGAGTTAAACAAGACTTGACTCGAGGACGTCTACTTGATTTGCCTGGTGGCATTGTCCTTGTAGGTGGAACAGCTATCATGCCAGGTGTGGTTGAAGTTGCTCAAGAAATTTTTGAGACAAATGTTAAACTTTACGTGCCAAATCAAGTTGGTATCCGTAATCCAATGTTTGCAAATGTGATTAGTCTTGTTGAGTATGTTGGTCTTCTTACAGAAGTTGATATCATCGCACAACAGGCTGTGTCTGGTGAAGAGTATCTTCGTCGTAAACCAATCGACAATGAGGCTCCTGCCTTGAGTTTTGATAGAACTCCTACTCCAGCACCTCGAGTGGCTCCTCAGCCAAATCCTGTTCCAGTTGAGAACACCATTGAGGTACCTCTGCCAGTTGAAGAAGAAAATCATGAACAAAAACAAAAACTTGGTGATCGTGTTCGTGGTATTTTCGGCAGTATGTTTGATTAATTGAATCTAGTAAAAGCGAGGAAATAAAATGAGTTTTTCATTTGATAGCGCATCAGTTCAAGGTGCGGTAATTAAAGTTATCGGTGTCGGTGGAGGTGGCGGAAACGCCATCAACCGAATGATTGAAGAAGGTCTTGCTGGTGTTGAATTTATTGCAGCTAATACTGATATTCAAGCACTCAGCTCTTCTAAAGCAGAAACAGTAATCCAATTGGGTCCTAAATTGACTCGTGGCCTTGGTGCCGGAGGTCAACCTGAAGTTGGTCGTAAGGCAGCTGAAGAAAGTGAAGAAACACTTACAGAAGCACTTACAGGAGCTGATATGGTCTTTATCACTGCTGGTATGGGTGGTGGCTCTGGTACAGGGGCAGCACCAGTTATTGCACGTATTGCGAAAAGCTTGGGTGCATTGACAGTTGCAGTTGTGACACGTCCATTTGGATTCGAAGGTAACAAACGTGGTGCCTTCGCTGTTGAAGGTATTCAAGAGCTGCGTGAGCAAGTTGATACCCTACTTATTATCTCAAACAATAACCTTCTTGAAATTGTTGATAAGAAAACACCACTTCTTGAAGCTCTTAGTGAAGCAGATAATGTTCTTCGTCAAGGGGTCCAAGGTATTACAGACCTTATCACTAACCCAGGTTTGATCAACCTTGACTTTGCCGATGTGAAAACTGTTATGGCAAATAAAGGTAATGCACTTATGGGTATTGGTATTGGTTCAGGTGAAGAACGTATTGTTGAAGCTGCACGCAAAGCAATCTATTCACCACTTCTTGAAACTACTATTGATGGTGCAGAAGATGTCATCGTTAACGTAACTGGTGGTCTTGATATGACCCTTACAGAAGCAGAAGAAGCATCTGAAATTGTTGGTCAAGCGGCTGGTAACGGTGTTAACATTTGGCTTGGTACATCTATCGATGATACATTGAAAGATGAAATCCGTGTAACTGTTGTTGCAACTGGAGTTCGTCAAGATCGTGCTGAAAAAGTATCTGGTATGAAAGCTCAGCCACGTAAAGTGACTACAGCTCCTTCACACCCCTCAGCTCCTACTCAGCAAGTTGCTCAAGGAGAGCAACGTCCAGTTTCTCAACCTTCATTTGAACGTCAACCAAATTTTGACTATAATGAAACACCTTCAATGCCACAACCAGGAGTTCGTCCTGCAGCAGCAACTCCTCAACAAGAGCAGTCAGCTTTTGGTAATTGGGATTTGAGACGTGATAATATTTCTCGTCCTGAAACTGGTCAACTAGATAGTCAATTGACTATGTCTACATTCTCAAGTGATGTTGAAGATGATGATGAATTGGAGACACCACCATTCTTTAAAAATCGTTAATAATGACTATAGAAGAGAATAAAAATAATGTTTATCAGGCGGTAAAAAAAGCTTGTGAAAAGGCTAATCGCTCTAGCGATGAAGTCAATATTATTGCCGTAACCAAATATGTTTCAAGTGATGTCGCTGAAGAATTGGTTAAAACGGGAATCAAGCACATTGCTGAAAATCGCGTTGATAAATTCTTAGATAAGTATCAAGCTTTAAAAAATTATGATTTGACTTGGCACCTCATTGGTACCCTGCAACGTCGTAAAGTAAAGGATGTTATTAATTTAGTTGATTATTTTCATGCTTTGGATTCTGTTAAATTGGCAGAGGAAATTCAAAAGCGTGCCGACCACACCATTAATTGCTTCCTACAAGTAAACGTTTCAGGTGAAGAGTCAAAACATGGTTTTTCTCCAGAAGAACTTGATACTGTTCTAAAACAAATTGAAAATCTTGATAAGATTTGTATAGTTGGACTCATGACTATGGCTCCATTTGATGCAGATGCTCAAGAACTTGATAAGATTTTTGCTGAGACAAATGAACTTAGAAAATCAATTCAAGAGAAAAAACTAAAGAATGTTCCTTGTGATCAGTTAAGCATGGGGATGAGTCGAGACTATGACATGGCTATTCAGAATGGATCAACCTTTGTCAGAATAGGCAGTGCATTCTTTAAAGAGAACGGAGAATAACCTTATGGCATTAAAAGACGCAATTGATAAAATTGTTTCATATTTTGATACTACATGCGGAAAAGAATAACAGATTATGAAGATGCTGCTAAAGAAGAGGCCAAAGAACGTCCAGTGAAAGCACAGAAACCTGTGCAGACACCACCTCCTCGTCAGCAACGTCAACCTGAGCGTTATCAGGCTACAGTCCCTCCTCGTCGCCAACATGTTCATTCAGACTTACAGGAAACTCAAGTCCTTCGTAGTTTACCTCTGAGTCGTTCACAAGCAAATCAGGGACCACAACAAATGAATACAACTAAAGCAACAATTGCAATTAAATATCCTAAAAAGTATGAAGATGCTCAGGAAATTGTAGAACTATTGATTGAAAACGAATGTGTTTTAATCGATTTTCAATATATGTTGGAAGCGCAAGCTCGTCGTTGTCTTGATTTTATTGATGGTGCTAGCAAGGTGCTTACAGGCAACTTGCAAAAAGTTGGTTCTTCAATGTATTTGCTTACGCCAATTAATGTCGTTGTTGACATCGAAGAGATTGGGTTGGCGCATGGCAACCAAGAAGCTAATTTTGACTTCGACATGAAGAGACGTTAAGCAATGTCTGTATTACTTTATGTTATTTGGGCACGTGTTGTTAACGTGATAGAGATTCTTCTTGTAGTCTATGCGTTCTTATCATGGTTCCCAGGGGCCTATGATACTAGCCTTGGAAGAATCATTAGACAAATTGTTCAACCGATTCTCGCACCATTTCGTCGCCTGAATTTAGCTTTTGCTGGTATTGATTTTTCAATATTGGTAATTGTACTTCTACTAAACTTTTCACTTAGAATTCTTAGATTTATTCTACTCTGATGTCAGATATTAAAAATATTGAACAGCATTACTCGTTAGATGAACGTCCTTTTCTAGAGAAGGTTAGGGGATTTTGTCAATTAGTTGATGATAGGTACAGTCCTTACTTAACTGATTTCTTGAATCCTCGTGAAATTCAGATTGTTGAAGAGTTAGCTCATTACTACAATTTAAAATTTTTTGTGAGTTCTACTCTTGAATCTGAAGAGTATGGAAGAGTTATTCTTGCTCCCGAATATTACGAGCTTGATGACGATGACTTTGAAATTAAACGACTAGAAATCTCTTATGCGAGACAGTTCAATAAATTGACACACCCAAAAGTTTTGGGAGCACTGATTAATCAACTTGGTCTTGACCGTCAAGTATTTGGAGATATTATTCTTGATGAAGAAGGACGCGTTCAATTTTCCATTGCTTCTCATTTAGCAAGTTATGCGATAATGACTATTACTAAGATTGGTAATGTTTCGGTTACTCTAAAAGAAGTAAGTAAAGACGATTGGATTTCAAATCAAGAAAATTATTCACAATCTTTTGTCTTACTTTCCAGTATGCGTCTTGATAATGTGTTGGCGACGGTATTAAACCTATCCCGTTCTAACGCCTTAAAACTTATTGCTTCTGGAAAAGTTAAATTAAATTATAGACAAATTGAGAAGGCTAATCAGACGGTTATGATTGGTGATATGATTTCGGTTAGAGGTTATGGTCGATTTCGACTAGCTCAACGAGACGGATTTTCAAAGTCCGGGAAAGCTAAAATCGTTATTGAAAGTCTGTTAAGACGGAGAAAAAAGTAGTTATTTAATTTAAACCATCAGATATGGTAATGAAAAATAAAGGAGGCCTGTAATGGCTATTACAGCACTTGATATTAAAGATAAACAGTTTACAACTAAATTTCGTGGATATAATGAGCAAGAAGTTGATGAATTTCTTGATATTATTGTAGATGATTACGAAGATTTGGTTCGTGATAATCGTGAACTTGCTGCTCGTGTAAAAGAGCTTGAAGAAAAATTGGCTTATTTTGATGAAATGAAAGAATCATTGAGTCAATCAGTTATTTTGGCTCAAGAAACAGCTGAAAAAGTTAAAGCTTCAGCGGCTGACGAATCAGCTAACTTGATTAATAAGGCTAACTTCAATGCTACTCATTTGGTTGAAGAAGCTAAATCTAAGGCATCTGAAATTCTTCGTGATGCAACAGATGAAGCCAAACGTGTTGCCATCGAAACGGAAGAACTAAAACGTCAAAGTCGTGTCTTCCACCAACGCCTATTGGCTGCAGTTGAAGGTCAACTTAGCTTAGCAAGTGCTCCAGAATGGGGTGAATTGTTGCAACCAACAGCTATTTATCTTCAAAATTCAGATGCTGCCTTTAAAGAAGTTGTTGAAAAAGTTTTGGATGAGCATGTACCTGATTCAAATGACGCAGCTTCATTTGATGCAACTCGTCAATTCACTCCTGATGAAATGGCTGAACTTCAACGTCGCGTTGCTGAAAGTAATAAGCAAGTTGAAGATTTCTCTAGTCCAGAAGTTGATGAAACAAACGAAGTTGTCTCAACTCCAGTTGATTTTGGTATTCCAGATACTTTCGAGAGTGAAGTGGCAGATTTCCCAACTTCAGCACCAGTAGATGAAGATTTTGATTTGCAACCTGAGTCAACAGGTGAAATTAATCTTAACGAAACACAAACGTTTAAATTGAATATTAGCGAATAAGAAAAATACAACTTACCAAGTATATTAACAGCGAGTGGGAGATGGTGTGAGTCCCACATTCCCTATTTGGATAGTTATCATTTTCAAGCATTCTAACTGAACTAAGTAAGTTAGAAGGATGGTCCTCCTTACGGACATATGAGGGAGCAAATGTTTTTGCTCTGAATTAAGGTGGTACCACGAGCTTTCGTCCTTTTTGATGAAGGCTCTTTTTATTTAGTAAATTAATTTAAAGAGGAGATATAATGAAACTCAAAGAAACCTTAAATCTAGGTAAGACAGCCTTTCCAATGCGAGCTGGACTTCCTAACAAAGAACCAATCTGGCAAAAAGAGTGGGAAGATGCTAAGATGTATCAACGTCGTCAAGAGTTGAACCAAGGTAAACCTCACTTCACTCTTCATGATGGTCCTCCGTATGCCAATGGTAATATTCACGTTGGACATGCGATGAATAAAATTTCTAAGGATATCAATGTTCGTTCAAAATCAATGTCTGGTTTCTATGCTCCTTACGTTCCTGGTTGGGATACGCATGGTCTTCCAATTGAACAGGTGTTGGCAAAACAAGGTGTGAAACGTAAAGAACTTGATCGTGCTGAATACCTTAAGATGTGTCGTGATTATGCACTTTCACAAGTTGACAAACAACGTGAAGATTTCAAACGTCTTGGTGTTTCGGCTGATTGGGATAACCCATATGTTACTTTGACACCAGACTATGAGGCTGCACAAATCCGTGTCTTTGGTGAGATGGCTAAAAAAGGTTACATCTATCAAGGTGCAAAACCAGTTTATTGGTCATGGTCATCAGAGTCAGCACTTGCTGAAGCCGAAATCGAATACCATGATTTAGTTTCAACTTCACTTTACTATGCCAATAAGGTTAAGGATGGTAAAGGAGTACTAGACACAGATACATATATCGTAGTTTGGACAACAACACCATTTACAGTAACAGCTTCACGTGGTTTGACTGTTGGTGCTGATATTGAATACGTTCTCGTAAAACCTGCTGGAGAAGACCGCAAATTTGTCGTTGCTTCTGAATTACTTAATAGTCTTTCTGAGAAATTCGGTTGGACAGATGTGGAAGTACTTCAGTCATACCGTGGTGAAGAATTGAATCAAATCGTCACTGAACACCCATGGGATACACAAGTTGATGAGCTTGTTATCCTTGGTGATCACGTTACTACAGATTCAGGTACAGGTATCGTCCATACGGCTCCTGGTTTTGGTGAGGATGACTATAACGTAGGTATTGCTAATGGCCTTGAAGTTGCCGTAACCGTTAATGAGCGTGGTATCATGATGGAAAATGCTGGTCCTGATTTTGAAGGTCAGTTCTACGATAAAGTGGCTCCAATTGTTATGGAAAAACTCGGTGATTTGCTCCTTGCTAAAGAAGAAATCTCACACTCATACCCATTTGACTGGCGTACGAAGAAACCAATCATCTGGCGTGCCGTGCCACAATGGTTTGCCTCTGTTTCTAAATTCCGTCAAGAGATTTTGGATGAGATTGAAAAAGTTAAATTCCATTCTGAGTGGGGTAAAGTTCGTCTCTACAACATGATTCGTGACCGTGGTGACTGGGTAATCTCTCGTCAGCGTGCTTGGGGTGTGCCCCTCCCAATCTTCTATGCTGAAGATAAAACACCAATCATGACCGAAGAAACAATCGAACATGTGGCTAAACTTTTCGAAGAGCACGGTTCAGTTATCTGGTGGGAACGTGATGCCAAAGATCTTCTTCCAGAAGGCTTTACACATCCAGGTTCACCAAACGGAGAGTTTACTAAAGAAACTGACATTATGGACGTATGGTTTGACTCAGGTTCATCATGGAATGGTGTCGTTGTTAACCGTCCTGAGTTGACTTATCCAGCTGACCTTTATCTTGAAGGTTCAGACCAATATCGTGGATGGTTTAACTCATCACTTATCACATCTGTTGCAAATAATGGTGTTGCACCATATAAACAACTCTTGTCTCAAGGTTTTGCGCTTGATGGTAAGGGTGAAAAGATGTCTAAATCCCTTGGTAATACTATTGCTCCTAGTGATGTTGAGAAACAATTTGGTGCTGAAATTCTTCGTCTTTGGGTAACAAGTGTTGATACAACTAATGACGTTCGTATCTCAATGGATATCCTTAGCCAAGTATCAGAATCTTATCGTAAGATTCGTAACACACTTCGTTTCTTGATTGCTAATACATCTGACTTCAATCCAACAACTGATGCAGTAGCCTTTGAAGACTTGCGTTCTGTAGATCAGTACATGACTATTCGATTTAACCAATTAGTTAAGACTATTCGTGATGCCTATGCAAACTTTGAATTTTTGACTATCTACAAAGCCTTGGTTAACTTTATTAACGTTGAGTTGTCTGCATTCTATCTTGATTTTGCCAAAGATGTAGTTTACATTGAAAGTGCAGAATCACTTGAACGTCGTCAAATGCAAACAGTCTTCTACGATATTCTTGTCAAGATTACAAAACTATTGACACCAATTCTTCCTCACACTGCAGAAGAAATTTGGTCATATCTTGAATTTGAAACAGAAGACTATGTTCAATTGTCTGAGTTGCCAGAAGCAGAAGATTTCGCTGGTCAAGATGCACTTCTTGAAAAATGGAATGCCTTCATGGATTTCCGTGGCCAAGCTCAAAAAGCTTTGGAAGAAGCGCGTAACGAAAAAGTTATCGGTAAATCTCTTGAAGCTCATTTGACCATTTATCCTGATGCTGAAGTCAAAGAACTTCTTGAAGGTTTGAATACAAACCTTGCTCAACTTTTGATTGTTTCAGCATTGACTATTGCTGAAGGAGATGCTCCTGAGTCTGCTGTAAGCTTTGAAGGTGTAGCATTCACAGTAGAACGTGCTGAAGGTGATGTCTGTGATCGTTGCCGTCGTATCGATCCAACTACCAAAGAACGTAGCTACAATGCGACTATCTGTGATCACTGTGCTAGCATTGTTGAAGAAAACTTTGCTGAAGGTGTAGCAGAAGGTTTTGAAGTAAAAGCAAAATAAAATAAAAAGAGTTCAATTTGAACTCTTTTTCTATTTGTTTTTCGAATATAGTATTGAACACAATAAAAAAACTAGCTCAGCTAGTTTTTCTTATAGTCCGTAGTTATAATCATCATCTTGCATGGCTTCAACAGTCCCTAGAAGGTAACCATTACCAACTTGAGAGAAGAAGTCGTGGTTAGATGTTCCTGTAGAAATACCATTCATAACGATTGGGTTAACATCGTTCGCACTATCAGGGAAGAGTGGATCTTGTCCCAGGTTCATGAGAGCCTTGTTGGCGTTGTAACGAAGGAAAGTCATAACTTCCTCAGTCCATCCAACACCATCATAAAGAGATTTAGTGTAGAGCTCTTCATTCTCATACAATTGGTAGAGAAGATCATACATCCATTCACGGAAACTTTCTTGCTCTTCTTCAGGCAATTCGTTGAACCCTAGTTGGAATTTATAGCCAATATAGGTTCCGTGAACAGATTCGTCACGGATAATGAGCTTGATGATTTCAGCGACGTTAGCCAGCTTGTTATTACCAAGATAATAGAGTGGAGTGAAGAACCCTGAATAGAAAAGGAATGTTTCAAGATATGTTGAAGCAACCTTTTTCTGAAGAGGCGTTCCATTTTCATAGATATCGTTAATGATTTTCGCCTTGGTTTGGAGGTATTCGTTACTGTTAGTCCACTCGAAAATTTCTTCAATTTCAGATTTAGTATTCAAAGTTGAGAAGATTGAAGAGTAAGATTTCGCGTGAACAGATTCCATGAACTGAATGTTGTTCAATACAGCTTCTTCATGAGGTGTACGGACGTCTGCACGAATGGCTTCAACACCAGTTTGAGATTGCATGGTATCTAGCAAGGTTAAACCACCGAAAACTTTTCCAACCAAATCCTTTTCTTCAGCTGAAAGTTTACGCCAGTCATCAAGGTCATTTGAAAGTGGGATACGTGTATCTAGCCAAAATTGTTCGGTCAATTTTTCCCAAGTAGATTTATCAATCGCATCTTCGATTTCATTCCAGTTAATGGCTTTGTAGTAAGTTTCCATTAGAAACCTCTTTCTTTATTGATATCGTTACTATTTTATCATAATTCAAAATCATGATATAGTTTTTTGAGTTGATCTATTAAAAAAGTCGGCGAACCGACCTTTTAATGCATTTTGTAAATAAGAGTAGTGAGGTTGTTATCGTTAAATCACCATCTTAGATGACACAGCTTTCACATTGGTTAGAACCAACCTCTTCACCGTCATCTGTATAAGTACGGATGTAGTAGATTGATTTAATTCCCTTGTTAAAGGCGTAGTTACGAAGGATAGAAAGGTCACGAGTCGTTTGTTTATTTTCTGTTTTCCATTCGTAAATTTCTTTTGGTAACTCACTACGCAAGAATAGGGTTAATGACAAACCTTGATCAACGTGTTCAGTCGCAGCGGCATAGACGTCGATAACTTTACGCATGTCCATGTCGTAGGCTGAAGTGTAGAAAGGAATTGTGTCTGTTGAAAGACCGTTGGCTGGATAGTAGATTTTTCCGATTTTCTTTTCTTGACGTTCTTCAATACGTTGTGTGATTGGATGGATAGAAGCCGAACAGTCGTTAATGTAAGAGATTGAGCCATTTGGCGCAACAGCCAAACGGTTTTGATGGTAGAGTCCATCTTTCTTAACGAGTTCACGGAGTTCTTCCCAATCTTTAGCTTGTGGGATGAAGTGGCCATCGAAAAGTTCTTTGATACGGTCAGATTTAGGAACGTATTGGCCTGTAACGTATTTGTCAAAGTAAGAACCATCAGCATATTTTGATTTTTCAAAACCGACAAAGGTTTCTTGACGTTCACGGGCAATGTTGTTAGATTCAACTAAAGTCCAGTAGTTCATAAGCATGAAGTAGATATTAGTGAATTCAACAGATTCAGGGCTACCATACTCGATATGGTGTTTAGCGAGGTAAGAGTGAAGCCCCATAGCTCCCAAACCAAAGGTATGAGCTTGTTGGTTACCATTTTTGATAGATGGTACAGCATCAATACTTGAGCTATCTGTAACAAAGGTAAGCGCACGTGTCATTGCTCTAATCGAACGACCAAAGTCAGGTGAAGTCATCATGTTAAGGATATTAGTTGATCCAAGGTTACATGAAATGTCTGTACCGAGTTTAACAAACTCTTGTGCATCGTTAAGTTCACTTGGTGTTTGAACTTGAAGAATTTCAGAACAGAGGTTGGACATGATAATCTTACCATCGATTGGATTGTGTCGATTGGCTGTATCAACATTGACGATATATGGATAACCTGATTCTTGTTGGAGTTTAGAAATTTCAGTTTCTAGCTCACGGGCATTAATCTTGGTTTTTGTGATATTTGGATTGGCAACCAACTCATCGTACATAGCTGTAATATCAATGTAGTTATATGGTTTACCGTACTCTTTTTCGACTGAGTAAGGACTGAAGAGGTACATATCTTCATTATTACGTGCCAACTCGTAGAATTTATCTGGAACTGTAACACCAAGTGATAGTGTCTTAACACGCACCTTCTCATCAGCATTCTCTTTCTTAGTAGAAAGGAAGGCAAGAATATCTGGGTGGAAAACATCCAAATAAACAACACCAGCACCTTGACGTTGGCCAAGTTGGTTTGAGTAAGAAAAGCTATCTTCGAAGAGCTTCATAACTGGTACGACACCAGAGGCTGCCCCAGCATATCCTTTGATAGGAGCACCTGCTTCACGAAGGTTAGACAAGCTAATACCTACCCCACCACCAATACGTGATAACTGGAGGGCAGAGTTGATAGAACGTCCGATAGAATTCATGTCATCCGTTACTTGAATAAGGAAACATGACACGAGCTCACCACGACGGCTACGTCCAGCATTTAGAAATGAAGGAGTAGCAGGTTGGTAACGTTGGTGAATCATTTCGTTGGCAAGGTCACTAGCTAGGTTTTCATCACCATCAGCAAAGTAAAGGGCGTTGAACAGAACACGATCTTCAATACTTTCGAGGTAAGACTCGCCATCGTTTGTTTTGAGGGCATATTGTTGGTAGAACTTGTAGGCTGCCATGAAAGATTGGAAGCGGAATTTTTGAGAATGAATTTCTGCAGACAATTTTTCGATGAAAGCAGGTTCGTATTTACCGATGAATTCAGACTCAATATAATCGTTCTCAATCAAATAATTAATTTTATCTGTGATGCTGTTGAATGCCATTGAATTTGGCTTAACATTTTCAAGGAAGAAGGCACGAAGCGCTTCTTTATCCTTATGCAAAGGAATTTGACCGTTAACAGGACGGTTAATTTCGTTGTTGAGGCGGAAGTATGAGACATCGCCAAGATTTTTTAAAGACATAATACAGATACCAGGCTTAGTTTAATAGTAGATTAAGGTTAAAACATTAAACTAAGCAAACAAGTTCCTTTCTATTTAAAAACTTGATAATTAAAGGATTTCTTTAAGTTTAGCCGGTTGAAAACCTGAAAAGACGATATCGCCGGCTTCAATAACTGGAGCAGCAGTAAAACCGAGGCTTTTTACGTAATCGATTTTTTCGGGCTGTTCATCAATGTTGATTTCTTCGAAATCAGCACCTTCCTTTTCCAAGAATTTTTTAGTCATTTTGCACTGCATGCAGTTGTTTTTAGAAAACAATGTAATCTTTGCCATTGCAAATACTCCTTTATAAAAAGATTATAAGTGGCCAAGAGAGCCACTTTTCAACTCTAATAGAATACCCAAAATATTGGGAAAAATCAAGCTTAATATCTCGAGGAAATACAAGATTTTGTGTTTAGTATTAAAACACAACCCTATATCTTGTGTTTTAAAGGCTTTTTTTAGTTCTCTAAATTAAATAGAATTTGTTTATGAAAATGGCTAAAAAAGAAAT
>OGJV01000329.1_pt1 | contig 28770 bp, 22 predicted proteins | sample 1572271 | NCBI WGS metagenome assembly OGJV01 (sample SAMEA2582107, study PRJEB24529) | metagenome | biome: Human gut stool | place: China | collected 2011
GCACGCGCTGCGCAGTGTGGGTGCGGTGTACATGGCTTCGCCATGAATCTTCTGCGAGTCGTTACGTGTTGCAGCCGCGCCTTACTCCGTGAGGCGCGAGTGACGTTAGAACGGCGGCAGACTGCTTACCGAATGCGGCATTGCTGGCGCTCGCCGCATTGTGGAGACTGGAGGTAGACGGAAATTAGGCTGTACTCCTACAAGATCAGCAGAGCGGCAGCGGATAATAGGAGCAAATCAAATCGTATAGCAAAACCAATGGCGGCGAGCGTTAGCAATGCCGCCACGCAGGCACTTTCACTCCGGAGGCATGAAAGTTGTTCGAGCTCCAGATTGCCAATCAAAGCCTTTCTCTTGGGGGTCAAAGGGGGATATTCTCTTTCCGTGGAAAGAGAATATCCCCCTTAATCGTCCCCCTACACGGTGCAGGGAAAACCCCGCCCTTTCGGGCGGCCTTGATTCATTGTGCCATATCGGCACGAAAATAAACCGTCTGCTCTGGCAGCGATAAGATCAGCGTATACTCGCTGCTTTTCCCGCCCGCAGCATCGGTGTATTCCGTGACGCCGACGAGGGCGGTGCCGGTCTCAGTGTCCAGCGTAAGATCATAGAGAATGTCGTTCGCGTCGCGCTGGGTGAGGGTGTAGGTGCCGCTTTGCGTGCTGCCGTCTGAATCCGTGAGCGTCAGCGAGCCGTCCTGTGCGGCGCAGGTGAGGACGGAGAGGTCGAGCGGCTGTCCCGCGCTGTCGATGGCGTTTGCGTATGTCCAGTCGTGGCCCTCGATGGTCAGGCCATCGTTCGTTTTGCCGCAGCCGACGAGTAGAAAAATGAGCAGCAGCGGCAGTAAAACTTTAATCTTGCCCGTCATGTGTTTTTCCTTTCCACCTCTTGATTTTCAGCGCAAGCAGCACACCAATCCCCACGGCAAAGAGCAGCAGCGCGCCCCAAAACAGATAAGTGGGCAATTTGCTGATGGTATAGATGTACGTTGTGGTATCAGCGTAACCGATAATCGCGTTGGGCGGAACCGGTTCCTCTGGAATGAATGGCTCGGCAGTAAAATGCTGCACCGCGCACCAAATGAGTGTTGGTACGCTGATAGCCAGCAGAACCCATGCGCCAATGCGCAGGGTCTTTGTGCGCTTATCGCGTGTTTTCTCCGATATGCTTGCGGGAGCGTTCCCATCCGGCGTGCCGGTCAACTCTGCGAGCGGAACGCCGAAAAAGCCCGAGAGTGCGAAGAGATTCGCCGTGCTCGGCAGCGACGAGCCGTCCTCCCACTTCGTCACAGCCTGCCGCGAGACTTCGAGTGCCTGCGCCAGCGCCTCCTGTGACAGCCCGCGCTCCTTTCGAAGCGTGCGGATACGCGCGCCGAGTTCGTTGTCCATGATCGTGCCTCCTTTGCCTTGATGGCGCTATCGTAGCAGTTTTTGGCGCAAAAGTCCACCAAGTATTCCGCTACTATCGGTAGCGAAACGGAAATAGCCGCCCGAATGGGCGGCTTTTCACGCGTATTTACTTCTTGCGGCAGCTCAACTCGCCGTTTTCGGCGTCGAGCACGAGCGTGCTGCCCGCGGCGAGGTCGCCGCGCAAAATCTCCTTGGCGATCAGCGTCTCCGCCGCGCTCTGGAGGTAGCGCTTGAGCGGACGCGCGCCGTAGATCGGGTCGAAGCCGCGCTCGATGATGAGGCTCTTGGCCGCATCCGTGACTTCGAGCCTCAGCGTCTTGTCGGCAAGGCGCTTCTTGAGACCCTCCATCAGGATGTCGATGATGCCGCTGAGGTTTTCCTTCGTGAGCGGCTTGAACATGATGATCTCGTCAAGACGGTTCAGGAATTCCGGACGGAATGCGCGGCGCAGCTCGCCCATGACGGCGGTGCGGGCGCTCTCGGAAATGCTGCCGTCCGGCTGGATGCCGTCGAGCAGCTCGGAAGAGCCGAGGTTCGAGGTCAGGATGATGATCGTGTTCTTAAAGTCCACCGTGCGGCCCTGCGAATCGGTGATGCGGCCGTCGTCGAGAATTTGCAGCAGGATGTTGAAGACGTCCGGGTGCGCCTTTTCGACCTCGTCGAACAGCACGACACTGTACGGCTTGCGGCGCACGGCCTCAGTGAGCTGGCCGCCCTCGTCATAGCCGACGTATCCCGGAGGGGCACCAATGAGACGCGAGACGGAGAATTTCTCCATGTACTCGGTCATGTCGATGCGCACGAGGTTGTGTTCATCGTCGAACAGGCAGTCGGCGAGGGACTTTGCAAGCTCCGTCTTGCCGACGCCCGTGGGACCGAGGAAGAGGAAGCTGCCGATCGGGCGGTTCGGGTCCGCGATGCCTGCACGCGAGCGCTGGATGGCCTCGGTCACGAGACGCACAGCCTCGTCCTGACCGACGACGCGCTTGTGAATGATCTCGTCGAGGCGCAGCAGCTTTTCGCGCTCACCCTCCATCAAGCGGCTGACGGGGATGCCCGTCCACTTGCCGACGATGTCGGCGATCTCGTTTTCAGTCACGGTGTCGTGCACCATGGAGTTGTCGCCCGTGTGCTTTTCGGCCGCGGCCTCGGCGTCCTTGAGCTGCTTTTCGAGGGCAGGGAGATCGGAGTACTTGAGCTTTGCGGCCTTTTCGTACTCAAGGTTCGCCTGCGCGCGTTCGATCTCGCCGTGCATCTGCTCGATCTGGCTCTTGAGCTGCTTCACGCTGTCCACGCCGCTCTTTTCCGCTTCCCAGCGGGACTTCATGGCGTTGAACTGTTCCTTTTCATCGGCAAGCTCTTTCTTGAGCTCCTCGAGACGGTCACGGGAGAGCTGGTCGTCCTCTTTCTTGAGGGCCATCTCTTCGATCTCCTGCTGCATGATCTTGCGGCGCAGATCGTCGAGCTCTGCGGGCATCGAGTCGATCTCCGTGCGGATCATCGCGCAGGCCTCATCGACGAGGTCGATGGCCTTGTCGGGCAGGAAACGGTCGGTGATATAGCGGTCGGAGAGCGTCGCGGCGGCGACAAGCGCGTTGTCGTGGATGCGAACGCCGTGATAGATCTCATAGCGCTCCTTCAGGCCGCGCAGGATGGAAATGGTGTCCTCGACCGTCGGCTCGTTGACCATGACGGGCTGGAAGCGGCGCTCGAGGGCGGCGTCCTTTTCGATATACTGGCGGTACTCGTCGAGCGTGGTCGCGCCGATGCAGTGCAGCTCGCCGCGAGCCAGCATCGGCTTTAAGAGGTTGCCGGCATCCATGCTGCCCTCGGTCTTGCCCGCGCCGACGATGGTGTGCAGCTCATCAATGAAGAGGATGATCTTGCCGTCGGACTTCTTGACCTCGTTCAAAACGGCCTTTAAGCGCTCTTCAAACTCGCCGCGGTATTTCGCGCCCGCGATCAGCGCGCCCATGTCGAGCGAGAAGATCGTGCGGTCCTTGAGCCCTTCGGGCACATCGCCGCGCACGATACGCTGGGCAAGGCCCTCGGCGATGGCCGTCTTGCCGACGCCCGGCTCGCCGATGAGCACGGGGTTATTCTTCGTCTTACGCGACAGGATGCGGATGACGTTACGAATCTCCGCGTCACGGCCGATGACGGGATCAAGCTCCTTCGTGCGGGCGCGCTCGACGAGGTCCGTGCCGTACTTCTTGAGCGCGTCGTAGGAATCTTCGGGATTGTCGCTCGTCACGGGGGAGGTCTTGACCTTCGCAAGCTCATCGGAGAAGCGGCTTCTCGTGATGCCGTGGTCGGAGAGCAGCTGGCGCACGCTCTGCGAGCCCTCGGAGAAGATGGCGAGCATCAGGTGCTCAACGGAGAGATACTCGTCGTGCAGCTTTTCGGCGGTCTTTTCGGCAAGGTTCAGGATCTTGCCGACCTCGGGCGAGGCGTACACCTCGCCGCTGCCGCCGGAGATGCGGGGCAGATTGCGGATCAGCGTGTCGAGCTCGGAGAGTAAGCCGTCGCAATCGACGCCCATCTTACCGAACAGTGACCCAATCAGTCCGCCGTCCTGATCGAGCAGGGCATAGAGCAAATGTTCGGTCGTTACATACTGGTTGCCGTTTTCCTGCGCCATGTTCTGCGCGGTCTTGACGGCTTCCAAAGCCTTTTGCGTATATTTTTCAGCATTCATTCAAGTTCACCTCAAATTCGTGTTTTTTACAATTAAGTGATTAAATCAGCAGCGTTCTGCTTCGCAGATCGCCGCGGTAGGCCATTTCAACATCGCTCGCGGAGAGCGAGCCGTCGAGATAGCCCTTGAGCAGCCGGTCGAAGAGCTGGACATAAGCGCTGATCGCACCGGCGACATCATCGGCAGTCAGCGCCTTTCCGCGCGGCATCGCGAGCGGACGAACGAAGCGCCCGTCGTACAGCGCGCAGGAAATGGAGCTGCCGAGAAGCGGTGCGAGGCACTTGTCTTCGATTTGCACCCAAAGCCGGAAGAAGCTCGTCATTGCGGAGATCAGCGCCGCCGACTGCGTGCGGAAGACGATGTTCAGCGAGCCCATCGTCTGGCCGTCGCCATTGCTCAGATCGACCTCGTACTTGACCGTGGGGCGGTACTTATACGATAGGCTCGATTTGAGCGACATCGTGGACGAGCCGGGGGCAAAGAATGGCACCAGCTCGCGCGTGGGCGTCATCAACTCTTCGATGGCCTCAAAGATATCGTTCCAGCGGCGTTCAGGCGTCGGCACGGAGACGTACTCGGCCAAAATCTGGTTGACGAGCGCCGAACGGTTCGTGCCCATCCGGTGAGCCAGCGCGTCGACCTCGCGCACCACATCATCTGACAGCGTCAAACTGTACAGGTTCTTTTTCATCATGCGCCTCCTTGGGGTTCTTTTCTTTTCTGGATGCTATCATAGCACGTGAACAAATTTTGTCAATAGATTTATATAAATATATTTACGAGTTATATGCGAATTTACACAGAGTTCATAATTGCGAAGGAAGCGGAAAAAGGGAAAAGCCGCAGTGAATTCACTGCGGCTTTTCCCTTTTGAGAGATATGAGAGATGAGAGAATAGCAAATTTACAGCAGGCCCTGGAGCAGAATGACAATGATGAGCAGGGGCAGGACATAGCGGAAATAGGGGCGCAGCCAGCGGGGGAGCTTGGGGCCTTTTCCGGTATTGGCCTCCGCGAGGTAATTTTCGAAGCCCCAGCCCCAGCGGCTGACGCAGAACAGCAGATACACGAGCGAGCCGATGGGCAGCAGGAGGTTGCTCACAAGGAAGTCCTCGCTGTCGAGCACGTCCTTGCCGAGAATGGGGTGGAAGTCGCTCCAGATGTTGTAGCCGAACACGCAGGGAAGACTCAGGAGCATCAGCAGCACGCCATTGATGAAAACGGCCTTCTTGCGGCTCCAGCCGAAGGTATCCATGCAGACGGCGAGGATGTTTTCAAACACCGCCAGCACCGTGGACATGCTCGCGAACATCATGAAGAGGAAGAACAGCGTGCCCCAGAAGCGGCCGCCGGACATATTGACGAACACCTGCGGCAGCGTGACAAAGAGGAGGGACGGGCCATTGTCGGGCGCTACGCCGTAGGAGAAGCACGCGGGGAAGATGATCGTGCCGGCCATGAGCGCAACGAACGTATCGAGCGCGCAGATGCGGATGGACTCACCGGCGAGGGTGTGATCGTCGGACATGTAGCTGCCGAAAATCTCCATCGCCGCAATGCCGAGCGAGAGGGTGAAGAAGGCCTGATTCATCGCGTCGGTGATGAGGCTGCGCAGGCCGTTTTCGCGGATGGAATCGAGCGAGGGGAGCAGGTAGAACTTCATGCCCTCCGCCGCGCCGGAGAGCGTCAGGCTGTGACCGGCGAGAATGAGGATGAGCGCGAGCAGCGCGAGCATCATGACCTTGGACATGCGCTCAAGGCCCTTTTGCAGGCCGAACGAGCAGACGATGAAGCCGACGATGACGATAGCGACTGCTAAAATACCCATTTCGACTGGATCGGACAGCAGCTGGCCGAACACGGCGGACGCGTCCTCCGCGGGCATGCCGGAGTAGAACTTGCCGGTCAGGAACCTGCCAAAGTAGCTCACCATCCAGCCGGAAACCGTCGTGTAGTACATCATCAAGAGGTAGCAGCCGATCAGGCAGAACCAGCCGTGGATGTGCCACTTGGACTTGAGCTTTTCGAGCGTCTTGTAGGCGAGGATCGCGCTCTTGTGGCTCGCGCGGCCGACGGCCAGCTCCATCGTCAGCACGGGAACGCCCATGATGAGCAGGCACAGAATGTAAAAGAGAACAAAATAGCCGCCGCCGTTTTTGCCCGTCACATAGGGGAAGCGCCAGACATTGCCGATGCCGATGGCGCAGCCCGCGCTGACGAGCAGGAAGCCCAGACGGGAGCGGAACGATTCGCGTTTCATGTTGATCGACCTCATTTGTAAAAGATTTATGAACGATGTGCTTATCTTACCGCAGGAAGATGGGCTTTACAAGACCGATTATCGGATGATATAATAAGCAAAACTTATGTTATGAGGAAATGAGTACATGAATCGCAATCAGCTACGCTATTTTGTCTCCGCCGCGGAGCACCGGAGCTTCACAAAGGCGGCGGAGCAGTATTACATCTCGCAGACCGCGGTGACGCAGCAGATCCAGCAGCTTGAGCAGACGCTCGGCTGTGAGCTCTTCGACCGCAGCACACGCCCCGTGAGCCTGACGAGCGCGGGAAAGTCGTTCCTTTTGGACGCAAAAGCGATCTTAGAGCGCATGAGCCGCGCACAGGAACGCGTGCATGACGCGGCGACGGGCCTGACCGGCACACTGCGCGTCGGCTACGTGCGCGGCTATGAGCGCAGTGACCTCTCGGTCCTGATGCGCCACTTCCACCAGAAAAACGGAAACGTGCTCATCTCGTTCTACCGCTGCTCGACGGATGTGTTGGCCGCGGGGTTACTGCATCAGGAGTATGACATCGTCTTCACTTGGGACTCGACAAACCTGCGCACACAGGAGGGCGTCACGTTTCAGACGGTCGAAAAGGCTCGGCTCGTTGTCGCGCTCTATGCGGGCCATCCGCTCACGCAGCGCCGCCAGCTCACGCGGCAAGAGCTGCGCGGGGAGAACATCTTATATATGTCGCCCGACGCCGCGCCCGATTCCTACGGCGACGCCTTTTTCATGCAGCGCTACGCCGAGGCGGGCTACAAGCCGAACATTCTCTTCCGCTCGGCGGACACCGAAAGCATCCTGATGATGGTTGCGGCGGAGGAGGGGATCTCGCTCCTGCCCGACTACTGCACCAACCGCCTTTACAATGCCGACAACCTCGTCTTCGTCCCGCTCGTGGGCGAAGGGGAGGAGGAAGAGATCATCGCCGCCTGGCAGAGCGGCAACCAGAACCCCGCACTGGGACGGTTTTTGACAGAGCTCAATCAAAAAGACCCGCCTTACTGAGGCGGGTCTTTTTGGCGCAAGATCGCGTCAAGCGCTGGAAAATATTTCTTTACCGGGATCGGCAGACCTTCTGCATTGAGGAAGCAGTGGACGGATGTCGCAGTCGCGGCCAAAACATTCGAAGAGTTGAGAATACTTCTCTTCGCCGGAGAGGTACTGGTAGAGATCGCATTCCACTTTATCGAGAACCACGCAGCGCGGCGAGTAAACAGGCAAAACAGAACGGTATTCATAAAAAGGTCGCTGATTTGCCATGAAGAAGACGTTGATGTAAGTCACCCTATATGCTATGCTTATTAGTGAGAAGTCGTTGGCAAACCGTGAGTTGTGAAGGTGAGAACAGATGAAGTATTTAGTTTTATTAGCAGGCTGTGGCCTCGGTGATGGTTCATGTATAGAAGAAGTAGTTCTGACGTATGTAGCGCTTGATAAATATGGGTGTGATTATACGCCTGTCGCAGAAGATGTTTCCGTTCAGTCTGTGAACCACCTGACAGAGCAGATAGCAGAAAAGCGGAATATCCTGATAGAAGCAGCCCGCATCGGCAGGGGACGCATTAAAGATATTCGAGAGGTTGATTTTGCAGAATACGATGCATTGATCATACCCGGTGGAATCGGTTTATTGAACAATTATAGAGCTTCCAATGTGATAAAAACGTGCGTCACACATTTTATTAACGAAAAGAAACCTGTCGCTGCCATGTGTGCGGGAATCGACTTTCTCCGCCGCTTCTATGGAAGTGATCTATTGGCACGTAAGATGGAAGAACTAACTGCTGAAAAATTCTGCTTTGATGCTGAAAATAATGTTTATTACACGCCTGCTTTCAGAAAAACCAACAATAGCTATACGACACTATTAGGTATCGATTCAATGATTTGTGCGTTGAAGCAGGCATAAACATCTCAATGAAATTCTGTTTTGTGGGTTTAATTTTGGCTTAATTATTGAACAGAATAGCTTACATTCTGTCCGCTGGCTATGTCGTATGTGCAATGCACGGCATGTCGCTTTGCAGCAAAAAGGGCACACCATCCAGACGCTGTAAATGCCTGAAGGGTGTGCCTTCTATTTGTCGTTATCGGCTCAGTTCAGGAAGTCCTTGAGCTTCTTGCTGCGGCTGGGGTGACGGAGCTTGCGCAGCGCCTTGGCTTCGATCTGGCGGATGCGCTCGCGCGTGACGTTGAACTCCTTGCCGACCTCTTCAAGCGTGCGGGGACGGCCGTCCTCGATGCCGAAGCGCAGCTTCAAGACTTTCTCCTCACGCGGGGTGAGGGTGGAGAGCACGTCGACGAGCTGCTCCTGCAGCAGCGTGAACGACGCGGCCTCGCTCGGCTCGCTCGCACCCTCGTCGGGGATGAAGTCGCCAAGGTGGCTGTCTTCCTCTTCGCCGATCGGCGTTTCGAGGGAGACGGGCTCCTGCGCGATCTTCAGGATCTCGCGCACCTTGTCGACGGGCATGTCCATCTCGGCGGCGATCTCTTCGGGAGAGGGGTCGTGGCCGAGCTCCTGCAAGAGCTGACGGGACACGCGGATGACCTTGTTGATGGTCTCGACCATATGAACGGGGATACGGATGGTGCGCGCCTGGTCAGCAATGGCGCGAGTGATGGCCTGACGGATCCACCACGTCGCGTAGGTCGAGAACTTGTAGCCCTTGGTGTAGTCGAACTTTTCGACGGCCTTGATGAGGCCGAGGTTGCCCTCCTGAATGAGGTCGAGGAACAGCATGCCGCGGCCCACGTAGCGCTTAGCGATGGACACGACGAGACGCAGGTTTGCCTCGGCCAGGCGCTGCTTGGAGCGCTCGCCCTTCTTGACGGCAGATTTGAGTGCCTTCATTTCCTCTTCGCTCAGCTCCGTGCCGTTCTTTTCGGCCTCTTCGAGCTTCTGCTTGGCCTCCACGCCCGCGGACATCGCGGTCGCAAGCGAAATTTCCTCGTCCGCCGACAGCAGCGACACCTTACCGATCTCCTTGAGGTACATGCGCACGGGGTCGTCAGTCGAGAAGCTGTCGACCAGCTCGTTCGGGTCGACGAGCTCTTCCTCTTCGATCTCGGCGATCTCCTCCATCGGCGGCTCCACATCGTCGATGCTGCTGTCGATGGCCTCGGCGGTGCCGATGTCGATGCCGAGCGTTTCGAGCGAGTCGTAGATCTGGTCGAGCTGCTCGCTCTCAAGGTTCATCTCGTCGATGGTCTCCATCAGGTCGCTGGAGTTGAGCTTGCCCTTGGCCTTGCCCTTGGCAAAGATCTCCATGAGCTTTTCGCTGCCCTGCAGCAGCGCCGCCGCGGGCAGGGAGGCGACCAGCTTTTCATCCAGCGGGGGATACTTCTCCGCGGGCTTTTCCGCCTGCGCGGTATCCTCGTTCGCTTTCTTGGCCGCTGCGGCCTTTTTCGCTTTCTTCGGCAGATTGATCTCCTCAAAATCCGCCTCGGCGAGCAGCGCGTTGGCCTGTTCCTCCAGCTCTCTGCTGGTCAGCTGTTTTTCTTCCATGTTTGCTTTCCTCCGTTACCCTTATATTTATTCTTTTCCATCGCGGCCATCAGGGGATCTTCATTGACGGCCGCGCGCTTGTGCGCTTCGTCTAAAATGATATTGCAGTAGTCCTTCAGCGCCTGTGCGCCGTTTTTGAGCGATTCCGGCTTTTGCAGGATACCGATCAAGTGGCTGATCTCCTCCGACGTGAAAAATTCCGCCAGCGCTGGGATGTTCACCTGCCCGCTCTCGCGCAGCTGCGCGCGCAGCGCCGTGAAGAACCGGCCCAGGAGGGGGGAGGAGAAGTCCTCTTCCCGGATCGGCGGATTCTCGCCAAAGAGGGAATCGTCCAGCGTCAAAAGCCGCAGCACGCCTTCTTCGGCAAGCGCCGAGCGAAGGTCGGTGTAGCGGATTGACCGCTCGCGCGGCTGGGCGGACGCCGCGGGATTCAGGTCCCGCCGCTCCTGCTCGCGCTTTTCCTTGTAGCGGGCGCGTTTTCGCGCGCGCTCGACCTCGAGCTTCATCGCGTCGGGCGTGATGCCTGCGGCCTCGGACGCGCGCACGGTGTAAATTTCGCGCTCAACCGCGTTCGGCACTGTGGAGAGCAATCCTGCTGCCGCTTCGGCAAAGCCGATACGTCCCTCGTCGCTTTTGAGGTCGAACTTTGACTTGAGCTGCGCCATGCGGAAGTCCATCCCGCTCTCGCTGCCGGAAAGCAGATGCTCAAAGGCGTCCTTGCCCTGGAACTTGATGAAGTCGTCCGCGTCCTGTTTGATGTACTCTCCGTCGACGAGCCGCTTGGGAAGCTCGAGCACCTTGACCTGAAGGTCGGTGTTATTGAGAAGCGTCAGCGCCTTCTGCGTCGCGACCTTGCCCGCGTCGTCGTTGTCGTAGCAGAGCACGATCTCCTTCGTGTAGCGACTGAGTAATTGCAGCTGCTCCGTCGTCAGCGCTGTGCCCATCGAGGCGCAAGCATTGTCGAATCCCGCCTGATGCAGCATCACGACGTCGATGTTGCCCTCGACCAAAATAATGTTGCTGCGCTTGCTCTTTTTGGCCAGGTTCAGCCCGTATAAAACGCGCCGCTTGCTGTAAACGATGGTCTCGGGCGTGTTCATATACTTCGCGCCCGGATCGTCCTTGCTGATGATGCGCCCGCCAAAGCCCAGCACATCGCCGCGCACGTCGATGATGGGGAAGATGAGGCGCTTGCGGAATTTGTCGTACAGCCCGCCGTTTTTGCCGCGGATGGCAAGACCCGAGGCAAGCAGCTCGCCGTCGCCATAGCCCTTTTTCCGCATCGCGGTCAGTAAGCCGTCCCACTCGTCCGCCGATGCGCCGAGGCCGAAGTTCGTTGCATTGCGCCGCGTGATCTTGCGGTTTTTCATATACTCGAGCACCGGCGCACCCTTGGGCGAGTAGAGCTGATCGTAGTAAAAGCGCGCCGCGTCGCGGTTGAGCGACAGGATGCGCGAACGCAGCCGGCTCTCGTCGCTGTGCTCTTCTTCCGGCACGGGCATGTTCGCGCGCCGTGCGAGAAAGCGCACCGCATCGGGGAAGGAGAGATTCTCCTCCTCCATGATGAAGTTGATGACGCCGCCGCCTTTTTTGCAGCCGAAGCAGTAGCACAGCTGCTTGTCCGGCAGCACGTGGAACGAAGGCGTCTTTTCGCTGTGAAAGGGGCAGCAGCCCCACAGGCTCCCGCCGCGCGGCTGGAGCGAGACATAATTGCTGACAACGTCGACAATGTCGTTGCGGGCGATGAGCTCGTCCAAAAACTGACGGTCAAAGGCCATGGCGTCCTCCTTTCTCACTTCTGCGCACGGAACTTTTTGTTGTCAATGGATATATACGCCGAAAATAGTTACTTTCCTCTTTTTGGACGGAAAAATTTCAAAAAAATTTTTCTACGCGGAGAAAATTTGACAGACCGTGCCATTTCTCCTATAATTTCCGCAGGAATCGCTGCGCAAAGGGGGCGGAACATCGTGAATATCCGGTTGTATGCGGTAAAATCAGATCGACCGCTCTCAGAAGCGGAACGGTCCGCGCTCGCGCGTTTTCTGCCACCTGAGCGGCAAGACCGCATCAAAACATCGGAACCCCTCTGCGCCTACGCGCTGCTCTGCCGTGCACTGCATGAACTTTACGGCTTGGAGGACTTACCGCAGCTTTCCTACGGCGAGCACGGCAAGCCGTACTTTGCTTCGCATCCGGACGTTCACTTCAGCCTGAGCCACACGCGCGGCGCTGCGCTGCTGGCTGTTCACAACGAGCCAATCGGCGCGGATATCGAGTGTCTTCGCCCTGTGAGCGGCGCGATGCGCACGCGCTTTCACGCGGCAAATGACGCCGATTTCTGGCGCCTCTGGGTGCAGCGGGAGAGCCGCTGCAAGCGCGCGGGGATCAGCGCCGTCGCATTGCGGGACAGGGAAGTGCCGAGCTTCCCGAATGAGCGCGTTTTCGTGCTCGAACCGTTCCCCGACTACATCGCCGGCGTCTGTACCTGCTCTGACGCTGACGTTGACAAGCCGATATACCTTACAGTAAAAGAGCTCATATAAAAGGTTCCGAAGAAGTCTCTTCGGAACCTTTTTTGCTTGATTTTTCCTCTTACAGTTCCACGACGATGGGCTCGTGGTGCACTTTCGGCAGCAGCATATTTTTGATGTCGCTCGTTTTGAGCTTGATGGTCGAGGTGCAGAGGCACGGGTGGCAGGAGAAGTACTCCGCCTCATAGGTCTCCTTGTCGATGAGCAGCTGCACGCGGTTTTCATCATCGTTCATCAGGCCGAGGATCGTCGCTGAACCCGGCGTGCAGTGCAGCAAGTCCCAAAGCTGCTCTTCCGGCGCGAACGACAGGCGGGCCGAGCCGATCTGATGGCTCAAGTCCTTCGTATGAAACGCCTTGTGCGGCGGCATACATAAAAGGTAGAAATTCGTCTTCTGCCGGTTGCAGAGGAAGAGGTTCTTGCACACGTCCACGCCGAGCACAGCGGAGACGTCGTCGCATTTTTCCATCGTGTCGGCCAGCTCGTGGGTCACGCGCTCATAGTCGATGCCGAGGGAATCCAGAAAGTCGAACGCTGCCGCTTCCTGCGCGGGCAGCTTACCCTCGGGGCGGGAATTGTGATAGATCGGGGAGATTTCCATGTTGCTTTATTTCTCTTCTTTCAGCAGTTTTTCGCCGGCCTTGAATATATCGCCCGCGCCGACGGTCAAAATAAGGTCGCCCGGGCAGGCGATGCGCGCGAGCGCGGCAGTCACCTTGTCGAGCGTAGGGCAATAAACGGATCCGGGGATTTCGCGGCTCAGGTCCATAGACGAAATGCCGATGTCATTCTGCTCGCGCGCGGCGTAGATCTCTGCCAGCACGACGACGTCGGGTACGCGCAGCTCCTTGACAAAATCGTTAAACAGCGCCTTCGTGCGCGTGTAGGTGTGCGGCTGGAATGCGCAGATGATGCGCTTGTAGGGAAGCGTCTTCGCCATTTCGAGCAGCGCGTGCAGCTCGCCGGGGTGGTGGGCGTAGTCGTCGTAGACGTCCGCGCCGTGGAAGCTTCCCTTGTACTCAAAGCGGCGGCCCGCGCCGGTGAACGTTGCAAGGCCGAGGCCGACGGCCTCGCCGCTGACGCCGAGAAGATATGCGGCGCTCGCCGCGGCCAGTGCGTTCATCACGTTGTGCTTGCCGCCCACGCGCAGGGAAACATGAGCGTAGTAACTGCCGCGGATATAGATGTCAAAGCTCGGAAGCCCGTCCGTCCAGACGACGTTTTCCGCGCGGCACTGCGCGGCGGGATCGTCATAGCTGAACCAGAAGATCGGCTGGGAAATGCCCCTGAGCGCATCGCGCGCACCCTCATCATCCATGTTGGCGACCACATGTCCGCCGATGGGGACGAGCTCTGCAAAGCGGCGGAACGAGTGCTCCACATCCGCTAAGTCCTTGAAGAAATCGAGATGGTCGGCCTCCACGTTCAAAATGACCGCGACGGTGGGGAAGAAGCTCAAAAACGAGTTGCAGTATTCGCAGCTCTCGGCAATGATCGTATCGCCCTTGCCGACGCGATAACCGGAATGAAGCAGCTGTAACGTGCCGCCAATCATGACGGTCGGGTCTTTCTGCGCGGCCATGAAGATGTGCGTCGCCATCGAAGTGGTCGTCGTCTTGCCGTGCGTGCCGGAGATGCAGAGGGCGTTTTTGTAGCCCTTCATAATAGCGCCCCAAGCCTGCGCGCGCTCGAAAACGGGGATGCCGCGCGTCACCGCGCCGGAGATCTCGGGATTATCGTCGTGGATGGCGGCGGTGCGGATAACAAAGTCGCACTCGCCGAGGTTGTCCGCCGCGTGGCCGATGGCCACGGGGATGCCGAGCGAGCGCAGATGCTCGACGGACGGGCCGTCGTTCATGTCGCTGCCCTGGACCTTGAGGCCCATGCCGTGCAGCACCTCTGCCAGCGGGCTCATCGAAACGCCGCCGATGCCGGCCAGATGCGCGCACTTGCCGGGGACGAGATAGGAGAAAATATCCTTCTGATTAGTCATTGTATCAAATCCTTTCCTTGTGCGGAGCACAGGAGATTTACTTTTTATGGATTTTCTATTATAATATAGCGGTGAACGGAGTGCAATGCTAAAAATTTGATTTTTTGTGAGGGTTCCATGCTCTTTTTACCGAAGGAAGTCGAAACGGTCATCACCACGTTGCAAGGCGCGGGTTATTCGCCGTACCTGGTTGGCGGCTGTGTGCGCGAAATGCTGCGAGGCAAAGCGCCGTCCGACTACGACATGACATCCGACGCCTTGCCGCAGGAGGTGCTGCGCCTCTTCGGCGAGTGGGCGCACCCGACGGGATTACAGCACGGCACGGTGACGGTCGTGAGCGGGGGACTGCCCATTGAGCTCACGACGATGCGCCGTGACGGCGCGTACAGGGATAACCGCCACCCGGATTCCGTCACGTTCGGCACGAGCATTGAAGAGGACCTTGCCCGCCGCGACTTCACGGTCAACGCCATCGCTTTGCCGCCGGACGGCACGCTCGTAGACCCCTACGGCGGGCAGGAAGACCTGAAAGCAGGCGTCCTGCGCTGCGTCGGCGAGCCGAAGCGGCGGTTTGAGGAAGACGCGCTGCGCATTTTACGGCTCGTGCGCTTCTGCTCCGTGCTCGGTTTTTCGGCGGAGAAGGAGACCGCCCGCGCTGCGCATGAGGCGCGCGGCCTACTCGCCCACGTTGCGCATGAGCGCGTGTACACGGAGATGAACAAGCTCCTGCTCGGTGAGAACGTGGGGGAAACGCTTTTGACCTTTCCAGACATTCTGGGCGTGCCGATTCCGGAGATTTTACCCTGCGTCGGCTTTGACCAGTGCAATTACCACCACTGCTTCGACGTCTGGGGTCACACGGCGCGCGCTGTCGCCGCCGTGCCGCCAAAGCGGGAGCTGAGATGGACGATGCTCTTCCATGACCTCGGTAAGCCCCTGTGCCGGACGTTTGACGAGCAGGGCGTCGGACATTTTTACGGCCACACGGCGATTTCCGCTCAAATGGCGGAGGACATCATGGCGCGGCTGCACTTTGAAAAGGCGCTGCGTGACAGAATACGCGCGCAGCTCGCCTGTTTCGACGACATGTTCCGTCCCGAGCGGGCGGCCATCCATAAGGAGATGGCGCGCCTCGGCGCGGAGACGGTGCAGAATTTGCTTTACACCAAGCAGGCCGACAACGCCGCCAAGGCGCCCGCGGGATTGGAGCGTGCGCAGGCGCCGTGGCACGAAGCACAGAAAATCTACGACGAGCTGATCTCAGAGGGCGCGTGCTGCTCGATCCACGAGCTCAAGATCAGCGGGGAAGACCTCGCCGCCCTCGGCTACCACGGGCGTGAGATCGGCGCGGTGCTTGCGCGGCTTTTAGACGAGGTCGCGGCGGAAAAACTCCCCAACAAGCCCGAGGCGCTGCAAGCGCGCGCCGTGCGGCTGTGGCGCAGCGGCTATGCGCGCCATACGATGAAAGAAAACGAGACCCATTGACGGAGGTTAACGATATGGCAAATCTGATGGATTATCTGGACTGGCGCGGGGATCTGACGCTCGAAATTTCGCCGTTCAACGAGGTGGACGCGCTGATTCTGGCAGAGCTGAGCTTTGTCGACTTTGACGGCATCGTGCCGCCTCCCGAGCTCGGGCGCGGCCTGCCGCTGAATGAGGCGGCGGAGGCGTTTTTCGCCCGCCATGGCGGGAAGGACGTCCCCATGGGTGTCCTCGTGCCGGACACGATCTCGAAAATGCTGCGCAAGCTGATGACGAGCCCGCGCTTTCGCAATATGACGCTTAACGGCTACACAGCGCTGCTTGACGATTCCATCGAGCAGCAGTTTGCGGCGCTGACGATCGACCTTGGCAACGGCAGCATCTATATCTCGTTCCGCGGCACGGACGATACGATCGTGGGGTGGAAGGAAGACCTCAACATGGGCTTTTTGGAGGAGATCCCCTCGCAGAAGCAGGCGGTCGAATACGTCGCGCGCGTCGCGCGGCAGTACAGCGACAAGACCATCCGTATCGGCGGGCATTCCAAGGGCGGCAACCTCGCCGTTTACAGCGCGGCCAAGAGCAGCGGCGAGATCCAAGAGCGTATCGTCGCCGTCCATAATAACGACGGCCCCGGCTTCGCCTGGGACATCAGCGAGACGCCGGGCCACAAGCGCATCGCAAACCGCATCCATACCATCCTGCCGCAGACGTCTGTCGTCGGCATGCTGATGGAGCATGAAAAGCGCTATCAGGTCGTGCATTCGACCTATGACGGCCTTTACCAGCATGACGGGTTTTCCTGGCAGGTGCTGGGTACGCAGTTTGTCCACCTCGACGACTTCTCCCGCGAGGGAAAGCTCGTCGATGAAACGCTCTCGTCCTGGGCCGATTCGCTCAACACCCAGCAGCGCGAAGCGCTGGCCGACGCGCTGTACAGCGTTTTCACCGCCTCGGGCGCAAAAACGCTCAGCGAGCTCACCGAGGAAAAGCTCAAAAGCGCCGCAGCGATGCTCAAGACCTATAAAAACCTCGACCGCGAGACCCGCCGCATGGTCACCGAGGCGTTCGTGCTGTTTTTCAAACTCGGCACGAAGAACTTCGTCCTCGACACGCAGGAGGAAGGAAGCCGCGAGATCGAAAATATTCGAAAAAAGATCTCGGAACAATACCAGAAATTGGTGGAGCGCAAGAAGTAAATACAACATTCCCGCTGCGCGGGGAGCGTGTTTCCCCTGCACTCCGCAGGGGAACGGGACAAAGGGGCCATTCTCTTTCGCAAAAGAGAATGGCCCCTTTGGAACCCCAAGAGAAAGGCTTTGCATTGGCAGATTGGCACTTGAAGAGCTGCGCGGCCTGCGGATTGCACAGCCGTTGGCAGCTTTGCTGCCTTACGGATGTGGCATACCCCTTGCGGGTAATCAGGTGCCTGCTGGGTGTTGTATCTAAACGACTTGGTTTGCTTCTATCTTCGCTGTCGCTTTGCCTGCGATTCGGTAGCCTTACGCAATTTCCGCCTACTTTGGACTTGTACAGATTTGCTATTGCCTGCCGAGGCGGCATTGCTACGCTCGCCGCAGTACGCACTACCAAGACGATATGCATTGTCAGATGATTAGGCTGCACCAAAACAAGATGAGCAGAGCGGCAGCGGATGATAGAAGTAGGCCAAATCGTATAGCAATGCTAACGCGGCTTCGCCGCGCGCAGGGAAGTGCAATCGGCAAGCATCGCACCTCTTCGAGCTGCTCGCTTGCAATGAAATTTTTCTCTGGGAGGGTGTAAGGGAGGGGTATCTCTTTTTCAAAAAGAGATACCCCTCCCTTATTATCGCACCCCTGCGCGGCGCAGGGAACAAATGCAGCGCTGTCGCGCTGCCATATTATTTTTTTACTCTGCGCTCGGCAGCTTCGCTGCGGGCTTCATCAGCAACACGCAGATGGCGATCGCGAGGATCGTGTTCGGCAGCATGTACGTGCCGTTGTACAGCACGGAGTAGAACACGGGAGACGTCATGGTCATGCCCATGAATTCCTCGGGCATATACTGCGCGTAGACCGTCACGCCCGAGATGAAGTGAATGACGAAGCGGGCGACACAGCCGACGAAGGCTGCGAGCGGGAGCTTGGAATAGTCGTTGCTCTTCACGCGGAAAAGGCCCGCAAGGCCGACCGCGCCGTAGGCGACGGAATAGTCGAAGATGATGGACACCCAGCTCACGGCGAAGCCCTCGGCGAAGAAATACTTGAGCGTGCCGAACGCGACGCCCGCGAGGATGCCCCAGGGCGCGCCATAGCGCACGGCGAAGAGGATGAGCGGGACCATCACAAGGGTGATCGAGCCGCCGAAGCCGCCAAACGACAGACCGATGGGAATTTTGAGATAGCTCAGCACAAGGGCGAGCGCGATGCAGATGCCGCCCTCGGCCAGGCGGCGGGTGCTGGAATGGGTGGACGTGTTGCTCATAAGGGATTCCTCCTAAAGATATGGTCCCTGTCCGCGCCGCGGCACAAAAAAGCACCGCGGCGTCGACGTCACGGTGCAAAGCTCAGGCAAGATCATCTTTGCATTCCTACGCCGGCATTACCCGGATCAGGTCTGAGGGACAGCGACGGCGATACGCCGCATCACAGCCAGCTTGCGCCAGCGCCCCTTGCAGGTATGGCGATATCTTAGTCCAATGTTCAAAACTTGTCAAGGATTTGAGGCAAAAGCGTGATTCCGAAAATAGAATATCGAAATTTAGAATTTGTGTTGCGTCTTTGTTGTGCCTGTGCTACAATAAAATTAGTTAGGCAACCAAAATAATTGTGATATTTGTGATTTTCTTGCGAATAGGAGATCTGAAATGGCTGCATTCGTTGTCAACGGTACACCGGTCACGGTGGAGAAAAATCAAAAACTCATCCGCTATCTTCGCGACGAGCTGCATCTGACCAGCGTCAAAGACGGGTGCAGTGAAGGCGCGTGCGGCACGTGCCATGTCCTCATCGACGGCAAGCCGACGAAAGCCTGCATCCCGCAGACAGACAAGCTGGAGGGGAAACATATCGTCACGGTCGAGGGCCTTTCCGCCTTTGAAAAGGAGGCCTTTACCTACGCTTTCGGCGAGGCCGGAGCCGTGCAGTGCGGCTTCTGCATTCCAGGCATGGTCATCTCGGCCAAGGGGCTCATCGACCAGAATCCTGACCCCACGCGCGAAGAGGCGGCCTTTGCCATCCGCAACAATATCTGCCGCTGCACGGGCTATGTGAAGATCATGGACGCTGTGCGTCTGGCAGCGAAATGCCGCCGCGAGGGCGTGATCCCCGAAGCGTCGGAAAACGACTGGAAGCTCGGCTCGAGCGTCCACCGCATCGACGTGGAGGAAAAGGTGCTGGGCTACGGCAAGTATCCCGACGACTGGTACCTGCCCGATATGTGCTACGGCTCCGCCGTCCGCAGCCAGTACCCGCGTGCCCGTGTTCTTGCCATCGATGCGTCGAAGGCGGAGGCGCTGCCCGGCGTCGTGCGCGTCATTACGGCGGCAGATATCCCCGGCGAAAACAAGGTCGGCCATCTGAAGCACGACCAGTATTCGCTCATCCCCATCGGCGGGCTGACGCATTATCTGGGCGACGCGATCGCGCTGGTGGTCGCGGAAACGCCTGAGATTCTGGAAAAGGCGAAAAAGCTCGTAAAGGTGACCTATGAGCCGCTGCCCGCCGTCCATAACCCGCCCGAGGCGTGGGCGGAGGACGCGCCGCGTGTATTTGACGAGGAAGCGTCGAACGTGCAGGCGTATAAGCATATCGCGCGCGGCGACGCGGATACGGCCATCAAAAACTCCAAATATGTGATCTCGCAGCATTTCGAGACGCCGTGGACGGAGCACGCGTTTCTGGAGCCGGAATGCGCCGTCTCGTACATCGACCCGGATGGCTATGTGATGGTACTCTCGACCGACCAGTCCTCGCACACGACGCTGCACGAGTGCAAGCTCCTGCTCGGCTCTGACAAGGTCCGCGTGCAGAACCAGCTCGTCGGCGGCGGCTTCGGCGGAAAAGAGGACATGAGCGTCCAGCACCATGCCGCGCTCATCACGTACTTGACCGGCAGGACCGTCAAGGTCAAGCTCACGCGGCCCGAATCCCTGCTCATCCATCCCAAGCGCCACCCGTTCTGGATGGACTTCACCATGGGCTGCGACGAAAACGGCATCATTCAGGGCGTCAAGGCCAAGGTCTATTCCGACACCGGCGCGTTCGCCTCTCTGGGCGGCCCGGTGCTTGAGCGTGCGTGTACGCACGCAGCCGGCCCCTATAACTATCAGAATTTCGAGATTGAAGGCACGGCCTACTATACGAACAACCCGCCCGCGGGCGCGTTCCGCGGCTTCGGTGTGACGCAGACCTGCTTTGCGACCGAAACGCTCCTAAATGAGATGGCCGACCTTGTCGGCATCTCCCCGTGGGAAATTCGCTACCGCAACGCCATCCGCCCGGGCGAGGTGCTGCCGAACGGCCAGATCGTCGGCCCCGAAACGGGCCTTGTCGAAACGCTCGAGGCCATCAAGCCCTACTATGACGAAGCGGTCAAAAACGGCGAGCCGGTCGGCCTTGCCTGCGCGATGAAAAACGCGGGCGTCGGCGTCGGTCTTCCCGACTATGGGCGCTGCAAGCTCGTCATCGGCGATGATGGCAAGGTCCACATCCGCGCGGGCGCGTCCTGCATCGGTCAGGGTCTCGGCACGGTGCTGGTGCAGCTCGTCGTGACAAACGCAAAGCTCACGCGCGATCAAGTCGTCTACGACGGCAACAGCACGTTCATAACGCCTGACAGCGGCGATACCTCCGGCTCGCGCCAGACGCTCGTCACCGGCGAGGCCTGCCGCCGCGCATGCCTGCTGCTGCGCGACGCGATGGAGTACCGCTCGCTGAGCGATTTGAAGGGGCAGGAGTTTTACGGCGAATACTACGCCAAGACGAACCCGCTCGGCGCAAATGTGCCGAACCCCGTCAGCCATGTCGCCTATGGCTACGCGACGCAGATGTGCATTCTCGACAAGGAGACGGGCAAAATTAAAAAGATGGTCGCCGCGCACGATGTCGGCAAGGCCATCAACCCGCTGTCCTGCGAAGGGCAGATCGAGGGCGGCGTCGTGATGAGCATGGGCTACGCCTTGACAGAGCAGTACCCGCTCGACCACGGCAAGCCCACGGCAAAATACGGCACGCTCGGCCTGTTCCGCTCGCATCAGATCCCCGAGATCAAGGCGATCGTCATCGACAAGCCGGGATTAAACCTCGCCAACGGCGCCATCGGCATCGGTGAGATCACGTCCATCCCCACGGCGCCGGCCATCGCGCAGGCGTATTACCGCTACGACGGCGAGCGCCGCCGCAGCCTGCCGCTCGACCATACGCCGTACAAAAAGTAATACAATCAGGAGAGAGCTATGAAACGAGTTCTCATCATCTATACCGGCGGCACCATCGGTATGACGCGCACGGAAAACGGCTACGCGCCGCGCGCGGGCTACTTCCGCGCCGCGCTCGATGCCATCCCCGACCTCCGCGCACCGGAGATGCCGGAGTGGGAATTCTACGAGCTCTCGCCGCTGCTGGATTCATCCAACATGACCGTGCGCGAATGGAACTGCATCGCAGAGCTGATCGCGCAGAAATATGACGATTACGACGGCTTCGTCGTCCTGCACGGCACGGACACGATGGCCTACACGGCTTCGGCACTGTCGTTCATGCTCGATGGGCTCGACAAGCCCGTGGTGCTCACGGGCTCGCAGATCCCGCTGTGCGAAATTCGCAGCGACGGGCGCGACAACCTCATCACCGCGCTGCTGATTGCGGGGGAAGGCATCGTGCGCGAGGTGTGCCTGTACTTCGGCGGAAAGCTGCTGCGCGGCAACCGCGCGACAAAATACTCCGCCGACGGACTCATCGCTTTCGTTTCGCCCAACTACCCGAGCCTTGCCGAGGCGGGCATTTCCATCAAATATAACGAAGCCACCCTCCTGCCGCGGCAGGAAGGCGGGCTCAAGCTCCAGACGCTTGATAATATTCCCATCGGCGTCATCAAGGTATTTCCGGGCATTCAGTTTTCACTGTTCGAGGCCATTATGACCGAAAAGCTCCGCGGTATCGTCATCGAGACGTTCGGCGCGGGCAACATCCCCGGCGACGGGAACGCGCTGCTGCCCATCATCCGCAAGGCGTTTCAGAACGGCACGGTGCTCACGGTCTGCTCGCAGTGTCCGCAGGGCGCGGTGTCGCTCGGCACCTACGAAACGTCCAGCGCGCTCAAAAAGGCGGGCGCGGTCAGCGGACTCGACATGACGACCGAGGCCGCCGTCGCCAAGCTGTACTATCTCTTCTCCTGCGGCTACGACAAGGAGAAGATCAAGCAGGCGATGGAGGAGGATCTCCGCGGCGAGATCAGCGTTTCTTAAGCGCTTCGAGCGCTTCCTTCGTGTCAACGTCGCAAAGCTCCGTCTCCGGCGCTTCAAAGAGCAGCAGATCATCTAAATGCCTCTTGATGACTGCGCTGCCGCCGACATCGCCCTCAAGCGATAAAAGCTCAGGAAAGAAGTGGGCAGGGAAGAGGCAGGGGTTGCCCCGCACGCCGTTGTGTCCCAATCCGACGATGTTTTTGCTGTGCGCGCGGAAGAACTTAAGCTCCTGCGCGACGGTCTTGCGCTTGAGCATCGGCTGGTCGGCCACCATGAAGCAGAGCGCGTCACAGTCTGACAGCGCCGCCGTGCCGAGGCGGATCGTCTCGCTCTGGCCGCGCTCGGGATGTTCGTTCCGCAGCGTTTCAAAGCCAAACTTTTTGGCGGCCGCTTCCACGTTTTTGTGCTGCGTTACGACCAGCACGCGGGAAAAGCTCTCCCGCGGGATCGCCTCAAGCGCATGCTCGATAAGCGGCTTTCCGTTTACCATCGCGGCGAGCTTGTTCTCGCCAAAGCGCGCGGCATTGCCCGCCGCCATGACCACGCATCCTATTTTCAACGTGTTATCCATCTATTAAATCACCAGTCATTCGTTTCTTTTTCACCAATCGGCAGAAAAAAGCGGACAAAATGGTACATCCGCGATCATTTGTATTATATCACGCATGCAGCACTGTACACGCTGTGCGAAATGTGCTAAAATAATAGCAAAGGAGTTGCAGATTTCGAGCAAAACCGACAAAGCGGCTGCTCGGAACAGGAGGTAGACAGATGAGCAAGGTAGGAAAAAGCGAGATCCGCGTCGATGCGTTCGACAAGGTCACCGGACGCACGAAATACTATGAGGATCGGATGCCGGCCGGTGCGCTCTATGCGCGCATCAAGCATTCCACCATCGCGCACGGATTTGTCAAATCAGTCGACAAGTCCGCGGCGGAGGCCATCCCCGGCGTTGTGAAGGTGCTGACCTGCTTCGACGTGCCGGAGCACTGCTTCCCGACGGCGGGCCATCCCTGGTCGATGGACCCGGGGCATCAGGACGTGGCCGACCGCAATCTTTTGAACCGCCATGTGCGCTACTACGGCGACGACGTCGCGGTCGTCATTGCGGAGGATGAGGTCTCGGCCATGCAGGGCGTGCGCGCGCTGAAGGTCGAATACGAGGAACTCCCGTTTGTGCTCGACGTGCAGAAGGCCATGGAGCCCGACGCGCCCTGCATCCACGAAAATTTCCCGGGGAATATCCTGAAGCACACCGATATCCGCAAGGGCAATTATCAGCAGGCGATCAAAGAGCCCGGCCTCATCAAGGTCGAGGGCTGGTACAACACCCCCACCGTGCAGCACAGCCACATTGAAAACCACGGCTGCTACGCTTACGAGGAAAATGGCCGCATCGTCGTCGTGTCCTCCACGCAGATCCCGCACATCATCCGCCGCATCGTCGGTCAGGCGCTCGGGCGTCCGTGGGCGGATATCCGCGTCATCAAGCCCTACATCGGCGGCGGCTTCGGCAACAAGCAGGATGCCCTTTATGAGCCGCTGTGCGCCTGGTGCTGCGAGCAGGTCAACGGCCGGCTGGTCAAGCTCGACTGTTCACGCGAGGAGACCTTTGTCTCCAACCGCGTGCGCCATGCCATCCGCTTCCACATCATCACATGGCTCAGAAAGGACGGCTCCATCGCCGCGCGCAAGGTCGTCAAGGCTGCGCTGGACGCGAACGCGACCTCCGTCGTGCTTGCGCATAACCACCCCAGCGGCCTTGCGCTGCCCAGTCCCGAGGACCGGCAGACCACGCTGGTATTAAAGGCGGCGCTGGAGGCAGTCGGGATCGTGCTGGCCGACCATATCATTGTCGCGGACGACGATTTTGTCTCCCTGCGCGACGACGGCATTCTGGAGGACCCGTATGAACTTTAAGCTGCACTCCCAATTCAAGCCCACCGGCGACCAGCCGCAGGCCATCGAGAAGCTGACGCAGGGCCTCAACATGGGCCTGAGCGATCAGGTCCTGCTCGGCGTGACCGGCTCCGGCAAGACGTTCACCATGGCGAATATCATCGCCAACGTCAACCGGCCCACGCTGGTCCTCGCGCACAACAAGACGCTGGCTGCGCAGCTGTGCTCGGAATTCCGCGAGTTTTTCCCGGAAAACGCCGTGGAATACTTCATTTCCTACTACGACTATTACCAGCCTGAGGCGTATATCGCCCAGACGGACACCTACATTGAAAAGGACTCCGCCATCAACGACGAGATCGAGCGCCTGCGCCACAGCGCGACGAGCGCGCTGTCCGAGCGCCGGGACGTGATCGTCGTCTCGTCCGTGTCGTGCATCTACGGCCTGGGCGACCCGATCGACTATAAAAACATGGTTATTTCGCTCCGCCCCGGCATGGAATACGACCGGGACGAGCTTATGCGCAAGCTGACCGAGATCCGCTATGAGCGCAACGACCTCAACTTCGTCCGCAACGCCTACCGCGTGCGCGGCGATACGCTGGAGGTCTATCCCGCCTACTGGTCTGGCCGGGCCATCCGCATTGAGTTTTTCGGCGATGAAATTGACCGCATTTCCGAGGTCAACGCCGTCACCGGCGTACCGGAGCGCATTCTGAACCACGTCGCCATCTACCCCGCGTCACATTACGTCGCATCGAGAGAGAAAATGGCCCGCGCCATGAAGGAAGTCGAGGCCGAAATGTGGGAGCAGGTACGCTTTTTCGAGGAGCACGACAAGCTGCTCGAGGCGCAGCGCATCCGCCAGCGGACGCAGTACGATCTGGAAATGCTGCAGGAGATCGGTTTCTGCTCCGGCATTGAAAATTATTCCCGCGTTATTGCCGGCCGGGCCCCCGGCACCCCGCCGACGACGCTGCTGGACTACTTCCCCGACGATTTCATCCTCTTCGTCGACGAGAGCCACGTCACGCTGCCGCAGGTGCGCGCCATGTATAACGGCGATCACGCGCGCAAGAAAAGCCTCGTCGACTACGGCTTCCGCCTGCCGTCGGCGTATGATAACCGCCCCCTGACCTTCGACGAGTTTACAGACCGCATCCATCAGGCCATCTACGTCTCCGCCACGCCTGCCGAGTATGAGCGCAGCCGCGCCGGGCAGATCGCCGAGCAGGTCATCCGGCCCACGGGCCTTCTTGACCCGGAGGTCTTCGTGCGCCCCATCGAGGGGCAGATCGATGATCTGATCGGCGAGATCAACGCCACGACGGACAAGGGCGAGCGCACGCTCGTCACGACGCTGACGAAGAAAATGGCAGAGGACTTGACGAAATACCTGACTGAAAACGGCATCCGCGTGCGCTATATGCACTCGGACATCGGGGCTATGGAGCGCATGGAGATCATCCGCGATCTGCGCATGGCGAAGTTTGACGTGCTGGTCGGCATCAACCTGCTGCGCGAGGGCCTTGACCTGCCTGAAGTCTCGCTTATCGCGATTCTGGACGCCGATAAAGAGGGCTTCCTGCGCTCGGAAACGAGCCTCATCCAGACCATCGGCCGCGCCGCGCGAAACGCGCAGGGACGCGTTTTGCTCTACGCGGACAAAATTCCGCCCGCGATGCGTGCCGCCATGGACGAGACGGCAAGACGACGCCAGATTCAGGACGACTATAACAGGGCGCACGGCATCGTGCCGAAAACCATTGTAAAATCCATCCGCGACCTCATCGAAATTTCCGCCTCGCCCACACCGGAACACAAGGGCAAGGGCGGCGTAAAGATGACGCGGCAGGAGCTTGCGCGTGAGATTGAAAAGCTCGAAGCGCAGATGCGCAAGGCCGCGCACATGATGGAATACGAATATGCCGCCGTCCTGCGCGACGAGATCATCCGCCTGCGCACGGAGGCAGGCAAGAAATAACATGACGACAAGAAAAGAGCTCCTGCCGGGCGTGTTCCTCACGTCTATCCAGGACGGGCGGTTCAAGACCGCCTGCTTCAGCCTCAGCTTCCTCAGGCCGCTTCGCGCAGGCGAGGCGGCCATGAACGCGCTGCTACCGAGCGTACTCCTGCGCGGCAGCGAAAAAACGCCCTCCATCCGCGCCATCGCCGACCGGCTGGACGAACTGCACGGCGCGTCCATTGGTGCGCTGGTGCGCAAAAAGGGAGAAATTCAGCTCACGGGCCTGTTTGCCGACTGTCTGGAAGACCAATATGCGGGCGAGGCCGTTTTTTCGCACCTGCTGGACTTTGTCTCCGAGCTGCTGTTCTGCCCGCGAACGGAACACGGCGCGTTCGTGCCGGAGCTTGTCTCGCAGGAATGCCGGAATCTGCAAAACGCCATGCAGAGCGTACTGGACGACAAGAGCGCGTACTGTGAGCGGCAGCTGCTCCGGGCCATGTGCCGGGGCGAACGCTACGCCTGCGGCCGTCTCGGAGAGCCGGAAGAGCTTGATAAAATCGACGTGCGCACGCTCTGGGCGCACGATAAGTCGGTGCTGGCCTCGTCGCGCGTGGAGCTTTTCTATCTCGGCAGCAAATCCGTCGGAGAAGCGGAGGCTCTGCTGCAGCCGCTTCTGGCGCATCTGCCGCGCACGGCCTGCGTCCCGGTCGGAACAAACCCCAGCCCGCTGCCGCAGGAGCTTCGGAGGTTTTCCGAAACAATGCCGCTTGCGCAGAGCCGGATCTCGCTGGGCTTCCGCACGGATGTGACGCTGCGAAGCGCGCAGTATCCCGCGATGCTGCTTCTGAACGCGATGCTCGGCGGAGGTGAACAGAACCGGCTCTATACCGTCGTGCGCGGGCGGATGGCATTGTGCTACGAGGCCGGGAGCTGGTACGACGGACACAAGGGCATTCTCGCTGCGTCCGCAGGCTGCGGACGCACGGATCTGCCCGCTGTCGAGCAGGAAATTCTGCATCAGCTTGCGGAGCTGGCCGCGGGCCGCTTTTCACAGTCTGAGCTGGAAACGGCCCGCACGGGGCTGCTTTCCGATCTGCGGCTGCTGTGCGACAGCCCCGGCAGACTCGATGAATTTTACACAGGCCGGGCAGCGGAGGGCATTTCGCAAAGCCCCGCCGAACTGGCCGCAGCGCTCTGCGCCGTCACGGCGGAGGACGTCTGCGCCGCTGCGCGGCGCGTGCGGCCCGATGCGGTCTATACGCTGGAGGAAGCATGAGCTGGAAGGACTATCCCGCGCTCGGTGAGCGCTGTTATCTGGAAACGCTTCCGAACGGCCTGCGTCTGCGCGTCGTGCCGAAGCCGGGCTTTGCCGGGAAATTCGCGTTTCTGGGCGTGAATTTTGGCTCATGCGACACACAGCTTCCGCAAAGCGGCGGCTGGCAGACCGTGCCGGACGGCACGGCGCATTTTCTCGAGCACCGGATGTTCTGCCTCCCGGACTGCGACCCGGAGGCGGAATTTTCCCGCCTCGGCGCGGAGGCGAACGCCTTTACCGACTATGCCATGACCGGCTATTATTTCACCTGCACGGAGCACTTTGAGAACTGCCTGCGCCTGCTTCTGCGGATGGCCTCGACGCCATATTTCCCGCAGGAGGCCATGGCGGCCGAGCGCGCCGTCATTGCCGATGAGATCGCGCTCTATGATGATTCGCCCGAGGACTGCGTGCAGGAGCGGCTGTGCCGCGCGCTCTACCGCCGCCACCCCATCCGCATCCCCATCGCAGGCTCCCGCCGCTCCATCTGCGCCGTCACGCCGGAGCTGCTGCGGCGCTGCTTTGACGCGTTTTACGTCCCGTCCAACATGGCGTTCACCGTCATGGGCGACGTGGACGCGGAGGCCGTCTCGCGCCTTGCGCGGGAGGTCCTGCCGCCGGACTTCTCGCCGCCTCCCGCGCGTCCCTGCGGTGAAGCGGAGCCTGCTCGCGCGTTCCGGCACAGAACGCGCCGGACGCTTCCGGTCAGCCAGCCGGTGTTTGCCCTCGGCTTCAAGACCGCGCCGTCCGCCGACCCGCTCCGGCAGGAGCTGACCGGACAGCTTGCCGCAGAGCTGCTGCTGGGCGAAAGCGCGGCACTGTACGAGGACCTTTATACGCGCGGACTGATCGACGCGGACTTTTCCTCCGGCTTCACACGCGTACCCGGCGCGGCGTTTTTGCAGGCCGGCGGCGCGGGCTGTGACCCGGAGGCGGTGCTGGAGGCCATTTTGCAGGCGCCGAAGACCAGCTTTTCGCCGGAGCGCTTTGCACGGCTGAAAAAATCCGTGCGCGGCAGACTCCTGCGGGAGCTTGACGGATTCGAATCGACCTGCTATCGTATATGCGAGGCCATATTCGCAGGCGGAGACTGCTTCTGCGAGTTTGATCTGCTGGATTCCATCACGCTTTCCGACACAGAAGCGCTGCTGATGCAGACAGTCACACCGGAACGCGCCGCGCTCAGCGTTGCTGCACCGGAAGAAGCGTAGATTTTGGACGCACCAAT
>OGJV01000336.1_pt1 | contig 28484 bp, 28 predicted proteins | sample 1572271 | NCBI WGS metagenome assembly OGJV01 (sample SAMEA2582107, study PRJEB24529) | metagenome | biome: Human gut stool | place: China | collected 2011
GAATACTTCTTAAAAATGACCTCCCCGTCCTTGCTCGTGTAGATCTCCAACGGGTCGCCGTTACTGATAACATTGACACGGAAAACCTTGTCCTCGCGGCCTTTTGAGGACTGGATCAGCGTGTTTTCGATATTTTCCGTGCCTTGCTTAAAATTTGCGGCGTCCTCCGTTTCTGTGGGGAGAGTCCCGCAGCGCAGCAGCGCGTCAATGTCGGTTTTGAGCTTAATTTCAAGATGATCTTCAAAGACGAGGATCTTGTCGATCAGCAGCTCCAGATCGTTCCGTTCCAGCGTGCCCTTTTCCAGAATGTCATGGAACACGTCGATGGCTGTCTTTGCCACGCGGTTCACCTGAATGATGGTGTTGCGCTTGTCGCTCAGCAGGTCGATCTGGTGGTGGATGCCGTCGATTTTCTTCTGGAGGTCGGCTTCCATCTCGTCATACAGCGCCTCGATGGAGGCTTCCTGCTCGGGCTTTTTCATGATCTCCCGGATGCGCTGGCGCTTCGTGACCTTCAGTTCCTCAGTGAGATCGTCCAGCACCGCGGCGAGATTGTCAGCGGATTGCTCCGTTTCCGTCACCTGCTCGGTCTCGCGCTTTAATTCCTCGTTGAGCTGTTCGAGCATGGCGGCAGAGCTGTCCGCCAGCTTGCGGACGTAGCTTTTCAGCAGCTCGTCCAGCCGATCGACGCGGATATGGTGGCTGGTGCAGCCCTTGAGGCCGCGCCGGTGATACGTCCCGCAGGTGTAGGCGGGGGCGAGATCGGAGCGGCTCATGGCGAACAGCGGACTGCCGCAGTCGCCGCACTGCAAAAAGCCGGAGTACACGTTGTCGTTGATCTTCACGCCGCGATAGTTGCTGCGGCTGCGCTTTTCCCGCAGCGCGCGGGTGATGGCGAAGGTGCGGTAGTCGATGATGGCCTGATGGTGGTTCTCGATGACGATGTGCTCATCGTCGTTGCGCTTGATGTCCCTGCCGTTGATCTTGGCGCGGGTGTACTTGCCCTGACGGAGCGTGCCGATATAGAAATCGTTATCCAGAATGCCCTGCACCGTGGCGATGGCCCAGGCGTTTTTGGCTTCCCGTTTCGTTTTCTTGCCCGCCGCCTCCTTGCGCATCCGCTCGGACATGCGCGGCGTGGGAACACCCTGATCGGTGAGGTAGTTGGCGATTTTCTTGTAGCCCCAACCGGCGTTGCTGTAGAGGTCAAAAATCCTGCGGACGGTCTCGGCTTCGGGGGGGATGATCTCAAACTGCTTGTCCTCGGTGACAAGATAGCCGTAGGGCGCGGCGCAGATCCACTCGCCATCGTTCTGCCGCCGCTTCACAACGCTGCGCACCTTGCGGGAGGTGTCCGTGACGGGCATTTCGTTCACAAGAAACTGGAACTGGATTTTCAGCCAGTCGTCGTCATTGGGGAAATCCACGCCGTCGCCGATGGAGATGATGCGCACGCCCGCGTCACGCAGGTCTTCCAGCTCTACAAGGCCGCGGCTGTTGCGGCGGGAAAAGCGGGAAAAGTCCTTGATGATGAGAATGTCGTATTTGTGGCGCATCAGCCCCCGGCGCATCTCCTGATAGCCCTCGCGCTGCTCGAACGTGTAGCCGGAGCGGTCGCGGTCTTCAAAAAACGTCAGCGTGCTGCCGGGGAAGTGGGTCTTCACATAGTCCTCGATGATGGCCTTCTGGTTCTCGATGGAGATGTTTTTCTGATCCTGCTCATCATCCACGGAAATGCGGGCATAGCCCGCGATGTCAAAGCGTTCAATCAATTTGGCTCACCGCCTTTTAAGTATTTTTCTGTCTGCCGGTCGAATTCGGAGATGTATGCTGCGTCCTGCATACGCATCCTTTCTCACGTTCCCACTTGTAGCAGACTTTGCATCTCTCTTATTGAATAACATTGTACCATATGAATCGAGGATGTGCAACCGGAAAATGATCTGACAAGGAAAAGCGCTCCACTTTTTCGCGCGTGTCGGGCATTGCGTTTTTTGTCCATATGTAGTATAATTAAAGAATAAAAATGGTGTAATCCCAACGTTTTTCGGGTGGGAGACGGCAATATACACGGATCGATGAGCTTGCGCATTTCTGCATGCCGCAGCGGCAGAAAGGAATGACGCAGTTTTGTCGCGCTTTTGAACGCAGCGAATACGACCGACCGAAGCATATTTTGACATCCGGTGGACGAAAAACATAGGAGACAAACATGGATAAACGGCTTTTGCTGGCCAGCCCGCATATGTCGGACGAGGGCTATGAACTGGAGTACATCCACGATGCGTTTCAGAAGAACTGGATCGCACCGCTGGGCGAGAACGTCAACGAATTTGAAAAGGCCATGGGCGAATTTATGGGCAAGGGATATCCTGTCGCCCTCTCTGCCGGTACGGCGGCGCTGCACCTTGCGATGATCCTCGCGGGCGTGCAGGCAGGCGACACGGTCTTTTGCCAGAGCCTGACCTTTTCTGCCTCCGCCAATCCCGTGGCCTACTGCGGCGCGAAGCCGGTGTTTATCGACTCTGAGCGGGAGACGTGGAATATGGACCCCGCCGCTCTGCGCCGCGCCTTTGCGCTGCACGGCACGCCCAAGGCGGTGGTCGTCGTTCACCTGTACGGCAACCCCGCGAAGCTGGACGAAATTACCGCTATTTGCCGCGAGCATGATGTTCCCTTGATCGAGGACGCAGCAGAGGCGTTGGGTTCTACATACAATGGGCAGAAGTGCGGCACCTTTGGTGACTTCGGCGCTCTTTCCTTCAATGGCAATAAGATCATCACCACCTCTGGCGGCGGGATGCTGCTGTGCCGGACGGAGGATGAGGCGAAGCACGCATTGAAGCTCTCCACGCAGGCGCGCGAGAACGCGCCGTGGTATCAGCACGAGGAAATCGGCTACAACTACCGCATGAGCAACATCTGCGCGGGCATTGGGCGCGGGCAGATGAAGGTGCTGCCGCTGCGCGTGGAGCAGAAGCGGGCCATCTTTGCACGCTACTGCGAAAACCTGAAAGGCCTGCCGCTGACCATGCAGCCAGAGCTCCCCTGTGCGAAATCGAACCGCTGGCTGTCCGTCACTCTGCTGGAGGCAAGTTGCGGCGTGACGCCCGGTGAAATGCTCACAAAGCTGAACAAAGTGGGCATCGAGGGGCGCTACCTTTGGAAGCCCATGCATTTACAGCCGGTTTTCGCAAACTGCCCCTTTGTCAGCGTCAGCGATGCGCCGGTGGGCGACGACCTCTTTGCGCGCGGCGTATGCCTGCCCAGCGATACGAAGATGAGCACGGACGATGTGGACCGCGTGTGCGATACCATCCGGGGGATGTTCTGATGCGGCATAAGGCTGGGTTTTATGAAAAATACATCAAGCGCCTGCTGGACATTGTGCTGTCCGGGTGTGCGCTGATCGTTCTGTCGCCGCTGCTGCTGGTGACGGCGATTCTTGTGCGCGTGAAGCTGGGCAGCCCCGTGATCTTCTGTCAGGAGCGACCGGGGAAGAACGAGAAGATCTTCAAGCTCCACAAATTCCGCAGCATGAGCGATGCGCGGGATGAAACCGGCGCGCTGCTGCCGGATGAGGAGCGGCTGACGGGCTTTGGAAAGAAGCTGCGTGCTCTGAGCATCGACGAGCTGCCGGAGCTGTGGGATATCTTCCGCGGCAAGATGAGCATCGTGGGACCAAGACCGCTGCTGGTGAAGTACCTGCCGCTTTACAGCGAAGAGCAGCATCACCGCCATGACGTTCGCCCCGGGCTTACCGGCTGGGCACAGGTGCACGGGCGAAACCTTGCGTCGTGGGAAGAAAAGTTTGCCTATGACGTGGACTATGTAGACCATGTTAGTTTTGCGCTGGATGTGAAGATCATCTTCATGACCGTCCGCTGCGTCTTCGCCCGCGAGGGGATCAGCGCAGAAGGCAGCGCAACGATGGAAGCATTTACGGGAACGGAGGCTGCGGTTCATGAGTGAGAAGGTTATTGTGATATGAAAGATTTAATTATAGTTGGTGCTGGCGGCTTTGGAAGGGAAGTCGTTTGGCTTGTAGAAAGAATCAACCAAAGCCAACCAACGTGGAAAGTTTTAGGCTTTGTGGATGATGCGGAGGGCCTTCCAGAAATTGACGGATGTTGCGTATTGGGGAACATCAACTGGCTACTTCGATACGACAAACCATCATATGTGGTATGTGCAATTGGAAATAGTAAAGCGCGAGAGGCGATATACAACAGATTGAAGAATAACTATTGTCTTGAACCTGCCACCCTGATAGATCCAACTGTAATTTGCGGGAAGGGAAGCCGAATTGGGGCGGGCAGCATTTGTTGTGCAGGAACTATTTTGACAGTCAATGTGCAAGTAGGTGATGGCTGTATTGTGAATTTGAACTCAACAATAGGCCATGATTCAGTGCTGGGAAATTATAGCACGCTTCATCCTGGAGTAAGTGTTTCAGGAAAAGTGGTTATAGGCCGGAGGAGCCTCTTGGGAACCGGTACGAAAGTAATTCAGGGGTTAAAAATAGAACCGGACACTACTATTGGCGCAGGTGCAGTGGTGATTCATGATATCAAGGAGAGTGGAACCTATGTCGGAATCCCTGCGAGAAAAATCAAATAAGCGGATTCTGGTGCTTGCCAACAACGATGTTGGCCTGTATCGCTTTCGAAAGGACTTGCTTGCAGCGCTTTTGGGTGCAGGACGCGAGGTATATATCTCTTTGCCGGACGGCGGTTTCGTTTCGGAGCTTGTGCAGCTTGGCTGCCGTTTTATCGACACGCCCATTGAGCGCCGCGGTATGAACCCTATACATGACAGCAAGCTCTTTCACCAATACCGGGCGATTCTGAAAGAGGTCAAGCCCGACCTTGTTCTAACCTATACCATCAAGCCCAACATCTACGGCGGCCTTGCCTGCCGGATGGCGCATATCCCCTATGCCGTGAACATTACAGGACTTGGCAGCGCCATCGAAAACGGCGGCTGGCTCAAGAAGTTTGTGCTGGCGCTCTACAAACCGGCGTTGAAAGGCGCGAGGGTCATTTTTTTTGAGAATACCGGGAATCGGGATACCCTCGCTGCCACTGGCGTTGTACCGAAGGGGCGCGACGTGGTGCTGAGCGGTGCAGGCGTCAATTTAGAAGATTATCCATATCAATCCTACCCACAGGAGGGGCCGGTGCGCTTCCTCTTTGTGGGCCGCGTCATGCGCGAAAAGGGTGTGGACGAGCTGTTTGCCGCCGCAAAGCGGATGAAGCAGGAATATGGCAACGGCGTGGAGTTCCACATCGTCGGCTCGTTTGAAGAGGGATATAAGCCCCTCATGGATGAACTGGAAAAGGCCGGTGTGGTCCAGTACCACGGCTATCAGTCGGATATGAAACACTTTTACGGCATGGCAAACTGCGTGGTGCTGCCGTCGTATCACGAGGGTATGTCCAATGTGCTGCTGGAGGCTGCCGCCTCCGGGAGACCGCTGATCACCAGCGACATCCCCGGCTGCCGCGAGGCGGTGGAGGACGGCGTCAGCGGGTATCTGTGCCCTGCGAAGGACGCGAACGCGCTGTATGGGGCTATGCAGCGGGTCATGGAGCTGTCCGTGGAGCAACGCTCCGAAATGGGCTGCCGAGGACGGGAGCGCATGGAGCAGCAGTTCAGCAAAACCACTGTTGTGACGGAAACCATCAAACACTTGGAGATTTGACATGCGCGATTTAGTCATCCTTATGCTCATAACGATTGCCTTAGCATGGTGCGCCGATCATGTGGCGTTTGGACCGGTAAAGCATAATCGGCGCCAGCGGCTGATCGTCTGCACTGTGGTAATCATCATCCTGCTCGCCGGTTTTGCCGGACTGAGGACACGTTGCAATGACACTGCCACATATCGATATTCCTATAAGCTCCTGACGGAAAAATTATGGGAAGCATCCGACAAGAGCATCGGTTCTAACCCGCTGTTCAACTGGGTGAACTATCGCTTGAAGATGCACGGCGTATCTACGCAGAACTTTCTGATGTTCTGGGCATTTCTGACCGTCGGCTGTTATTTCATTTTTGTGCATAAGTACTCTGTAAATTATCCGCTGACGATTTTTTTACTGTTTGTCACCGGTTGTTATACCTTTGCTTTTGCGGGTATCAAACAGGCGGCGGCGGTCGGGATATCGGTCATTGCGACGATGTTTGCACTTAAAAAGAAGTGGCTTTTATTTGCTGTTGGGATACTGATCGCAACGCTGATCCATCCCTATTCCCTGATGTATTTGGCGGTGCCGTTCATGACATTTAAGCCGTGGACGAAAATAACCTATTGGATGCTGGCAGCCTTCATTGCAGCGGGCTTTCTGCTGCGCCCGCTGCTCGGCACGGTGGTCAACATCACGACGCTGCTGGGTGAGGAATACACGGTTTCCTCCTTCACGGGAGACGGTGTCAATATGTTCCGTGTGCTCGTCTGCAATGTGCCGATGGTTTTGTCGTTCCTCTACCGGAAAAAGCTGTTTGCAGACAGCTCCGAGGCGGAAAACCTCGCAGTGAATCTCACTATGCTCAACGGCGCTATTATGTTTGACGGGCTGTTCGGAACGGCAAATTATTTTGCAAGATTGGCAAATTATTTCTTGATTTTCCAGTCGCTGTCGCTCCCGTGGATGCTGAAAAAGATCGGCGGCAGGGATGGAAAAGTGCTAACAGCATTGCTGGTGCTGGGCTATGCCGCGTATTTTTACTATGCAAACGCGATCAACCAGCCGTTTGACCACTACTTTGCGCGGTTAAGCTTGGCGGAGTATCTCGAGCTAGCAGGAGGCTGATTTGATATGGAACAGACACCAAGGGTAAGCATCATCGTACCCGTATATAATGTTGCACCTTATCTCCGGCAATGTATGGATAGCCTGATCAACCAGACATATCGGAACATTGAGATCATCTGTGTCAACGACGGGGCAACAGATGAAAGTGGTGCGATATTAGCTGAGTATGCGGCAAAAGACAGTACGATTAAGGTGATTTCCCAGAAAAATGCCGGGCTTTCTGCGGCACGCAATGTTGGCTTTTCTTTCGCCACCGGCGACTATGTTATGTATGTAGACAGTGATGACTGGATTGATTTAGAAACCTGTGAAACCGCTGTTGCCATAGCTGTAAAGCATAAGGCGGACATCGTCTTCTGGCCGTATATCAGAGAATTCCAGAATGCGCAGCGGCCAAAGACGCTCTTTTGTGATGACTACATTGTTTTTGACGAAGAAGAATTCTTTACACAAGTTTATGAAACCATTGTTGGTTTACATGGGGCGTTTTTAAAACATCCAGAAAATGCAGACACGCTTGTAACTGCATGGGGAAAGCTGTATAGAAGAGCGCTCCTTATCAAAAACAATGCAGAGTTCGTTGATACAAAGGAAATTGGAACGGAAGATGCATTGTTCAATATGCAAGCTTTAAAATCAGTAAGGCGCGGAGTATATATCCGAAGATATTTTAGCCATTACAGAAAAAACAACACAACATCTCTGACGAGCACATATAAGCCTAAACTCAGTGCGCAGTGGAATCACCTGTTCGAGTGCATGTATAATACAGTCATACTTGCAGGTGGTGAGCGAAAGAAAGATCTTTTAATTGCGCTCAATAATCGCATCAGCCTCAGTATTATCGGTCTGGGCTTAAATGCGCTGGCACTGCCAAACCGTGAAGCCTTGAAGGAAATCCGAGGCATCCTGTCGGAGAAGGAATATCGTGCGGCAATCAAAACGCTGCCCATGCGATATTTTCCTCCACATTGGTGGGCATTTTTTGCCTGCTGTAAGCTGAACTTTGCGGCGGGAGTATTCTTCCTTTTGAAGTGCATGGAAAGGATGAAGGGTTAAGCGCCGCTGCATGCCATTATAGGCTATAAGCCATGTGGGCAATTTCTTAAATGGAATTGCAAAGGAGAACGGATATGCCAAAAATTTCTATCATTATGGGCATCTATAACTGTGCCGAGACGCTGCCGGAAGCCATTGATTCCGTCCTCGCGCAGACCTTTTCAGATTGGCAACTCATTTTGTGTGATGATGGCTCAAAGGATAATACCTATGGCATTGCAAAAGAGTATCAGGAGAGGTTTCCTGAGAAAATTGTACTGCTCCAGAACGAGCAGAATATGGGCTTGAACCATACGCTGAATCGCTGCTTGCAGGTGGCCTCTGGCGAATATGTAGCTCGGATGGATGGCGACGACATTTCGCTTTCTACACGGTTTGAAAAAGAAGTCTCTTTCCTAGACGCACACCCTGAATATGCCATTGTCAGCACGCCGATGATCTTCTTTGACGAGCATGGTGACTGGGGGCGGAGCTATGCGATTGAAAAGCCTACCAAGTACGATTTTGTCAAGCACAGTCCAGTCCATTGCCACGCTCCTTGTATGATCCGCAGAGAGGCGTATCTGGCAGTGGGAGGTTATACGGAAGATAGGCGGATGCTTCGCTTTGAAGATGTTAACCTTTGGTACAAGCTTTACGCCAAGGGGTACGCTGGATATAATTTGGACGAGCCGCTCTATAAAATGCGCGATGACCACGCCGCCGCTAGTCGCAGAAGCTTTAAGTCACGCATGAATGCTGCACATGTGATGAGAGATGGTTTTTCTCTTTTTCATTTTCCAAGATATCTATATGGATATATTTATATTGATCTAGCAAAGCATTTTGTCAAAAGTATTATGCCAGAAAAACTCTATGTACTTTTGCACAAACGGTCGATGGAGAGGAAAAAACAGAGATGAAACACACCATTCTCATCTTTTCCCAAGCGATGGAGCTTGGGGGCGTGGAGCACAGCTTGCTGGGGCTGCTTGACACCATCGGCGTGTGAACTTTATCTGGCTAATCATGGGCGATATCAATTTCTGCACAGAGCTGGAACATCTGCATTACTTCTATTGGTATCCTATCTGACGGTGCTCTGCACCCCAGCGGGTTGGGTGTTGACGGGTTATATCAGGAGAAAAGTGTAATTTTATAAAAGTTCTCATGCCGGAATGGTTGTATATGAAGTTCCACAAAAAAACAGACCGAAAGTGGTGAAATATGCAGTGATAAGCTATTCAATTGCAATCCGAACATTAGGACGGGCTGGCGCAAAGTACCAGAAACTGCTTGACAGTATAAGGAACTCTACAGTTCAGCCAGAAAAGGTTGTTGTAGTTTTACCAGAAGGCTATTCTAAGCCGAAAGAGCAACTTGGGTATGAGGTATTTGTCCATTGCCGCAAGAGTATGGTTGGGCAGCGGTTGGCGGCCTTAAAATATATCAAGTCTGAGTATACTCTTTTTTTAGACGATGATATTTCTTTTGAGCCTGATTTTATACTCAAATTAGCCAAGCCATTGCAGGAGAAGAAGTACGATTGCTCGACGGGCCCATTGTTTTCCTTTTTTCCAGCGAGTAAGGCAGGGACTATTGCCGGGATACTTACCGCATCAGTAAGCGTATCTCTATTTCATCGGGATATGTATGTAAAAATTCTTAGAAGCGGCGGATGGTCTTATCACACGTTTGACACAAGCGAAGAAAGGTATTATCCGACAGAGTCGTTTGCTTGGACGTGCTTTTTTATCCGCACGCAGGTTATGCGCAACCTGAATATGGAGGATGAAATACCGTGGCTTGAAAAAAATCAGTACGCATTTGGCGATGACCGCGTTATGGCGTACAAGTTGGTCAAGCGTGGATATCGGGCTTGCATTGTATCAACAGCGCTATATGAACATAATGATGCAAAAACGTCAACAGCATCTACGGAAATAGTTAATACAACGCCTCCCTATTGCACGGGTTTTTTCCAAATTGTGTTTTGGCATAGATTCATTCAAGATGATGAGCCGCTGAAGTTCATGAAAGTGGTTAATTCCTTTTGCATTGGCTATTGGATGGTTAGTTCGTTTGCCTACCGACTGTTGAAAGCTGTTCTCACGCGAGGGTATTGGCCGATTTTCAACGCGGTTATGCGTGGGATAAAGGCTGGCATTAAGTACATACATTCTGACGAGTATCTGCAATTACCGCCTATACGTTACTGAGTCAACGAAGAGATAAACCATGAAGAAGAAAATTTTGATTGTCATGCCGGGCGCATTGGAGTTAGGCGGTGTGGAGCGTAGCTTAATTGGTCTGCTGTCGAGCGTAGATTACGATTACTACGATGTTGATTTATTCTTGTACGGCCACCACGGCACACTCTTTCCTATGATAGACCCTCATGTGAATGTCCTTCCGGAATGCCAAGAACTGGCCCATCTGCGTGAATCATTTGTCGATAAAATTAAGCATAAATGTGTTTATTCTGCTGTTTTACGATTAAGAGATGCTGTGTATTCAATTTTTCACGATGTCAACAATGATCGAACGTGGGCCCAGGTTATGCGACATTGTACAAAGCCGTTGGCAGAGCATTACGATGTTGCTATGAGCTTTTTTCTCCCCTTTGATTTCCTGCATGAACGAGTCGATGCATCAATTAAAATTGGGTGGATTCACACAGACTATTCCGCTGAAAAGGCTGATTTTACGTACTTATTGTCGCAGTATAGCCGATTGAACATGATTGTCGCTGTAAGCGAGGCATGCAAAGAGTCGTTTTCTTCTGTTTTTCCACAACTTGCATCCCGCGTTATCGTTATTGAAAATATTTTGCCCGCAGATTTCGTAAAAAAGAACGCCGAGGCGTTTCACGTCTCTGGCGAAATGCCGCAAAAAGGTATTTCCCTCCTCTCCGTTGGCCGCTTCTGCGAGGCGAAAAACTTCGACAACGTGCCGGATATCTGCCGCCGTTTGGTGGCGGACGGACTTGACGTGAAGTGGTATCTCATCGGCTATGGCGGAGACGAGCCGCTGATCCGTCAGAAAATCGACGAGGCCGGGATGCAGGAGCGCGTCATCATCCTCGGCAAGAAGGACAACCCTTACCCCTATATGCGCACCTGTGACTTGTATGTGCAGCCCTCCCGCTATGAGGGCAAGGCCGTCACCGTGCGGGAGGCGCAGCTGCTGGGCAAGCCGGTCGTTATCACCAACTACGCTACCTCCGGCAGTCAGCTGGAGGATGGGGTGGACGGCGTGATCGTCCCCATGGATAACGCAGGCTGCGCTGCCGAAATTGCCGCGCTGCTGCGCGACCCTGCCCGGATGCAGCAGCTGTCGGAGAACTGCAAGAAGAGAGATTATACGAACAGCGCGGAGGTCGAGAAGATCTACACGCTGATGGAGGACTGACCCATGATCCCCAAAATCATCCACTACTGCTGGTTTGGCCGCGGCGAAAAGCCAGAGCTTGCCAAAAAGTGTATCGCCAGCTGGAAGAAGTTCTGCCCGGATTTTGAGATCCGCGAGTGGAACGAGGACAACTGCGATTATCTCGCCATGCCTTTCATGGCGGAGGCATACGCCGCGAAGAAGTATGCTTTCGTGTCCGACGTCATGCGCCTTGTCGTGCTGGAGCAGTACGGCGGCGTGTATTTCGACACCGACGTGGAGGTGCTGCGGGACATTTCGCCGCTGCTGGATGACGAGGGATTCATTGGATTTGAGAACGATCAATTCGTCAACAGCGGACAGGTGATGGCAGCTGTTCCGCATCAGCCTGTCGTGCAGGCGATGATCGAAGAATAAAAAGATGCACTTCACCAACGCGGACGGAAGCCTGAACGCCGTAGGCTGCCCGCATCTCAATACGGATGTGATGGAGCGCTTCGGCCTTGTGCGCAACGGGCAGGAGCAGCTAGTTGCCGGGATTCATGTCTATCCGGCGGACTGGTTCAACCCGCTGGACAGCGTGACGGGCAAGCTGACAAAAACGAAGAACACCTACTCGATCCACTGGTATTCGATGAGTTGGCTGCCGAAAAGAACGCAGATCAGAGCGAAAGTTGGACGAATATGGCGGAGGATTACGAAAAGGGTCAAGTCATGAAAATTTGTACGATCACCTGCCACGATGTCTATAACGTCGGCGCATCCTTACAGGCTTACGCCCTGCAAACCTATTTGAAGTCGCTGGGGCATGACGTGAAGATCATCGACTATAAACCGGATTACCTCTCGAAGCATTACCGGCTGGATGTTGTCGGCAATTCCAAATATGATAAGCCATTTGTCCGCGAGGCGTATCTTTTGGCGAAGCTGCCGGGGCGGCTTCGCGTGTTGCCGAGAAAGAAGGCGTTTGACAGCTTCACAGCCAAGCACCTTGATTTGACCAGACGGTATGTCTCTAATGAAGAGCTAAAGGCCGATCCCCCCGAGGCGGATGCTTTTTTCGCTGGGAGCGACCAGATCTGGAATCCGCTATTTCCCAACGGGAAAGACCCCGCCTTCTATCTGGACTTCGTGCAGCAGGGAGTCCGCGCCTCCTACGCGGCCAGCTTTGCGGTGGACGAGTTCCCGCAGGAGTTGCGGGAGGTGACGGCGCAGTATCTCAGCCGCTTCGACCACATTGCTGTGCGTGAGATATCCGGCCTTTCTGTACTAAAGACGCTGGGGATCACAAACGCTGTAACCGTCCTTGATCCGGTATTCCTGCTTGACCGGACACAGTGGGAGGCGATGGCTGAGAAGCCGGAGCGCTGCGAGAAACCATATCTGCTGGTATATGACTTTGATAATAGCCCTGCTGTCCGCAAGCTGGCGGAGAGAATTGCGGCGGAACGAGGCTTGCATATTTACTCGGTCTTCAAGCTTCCATACGCCGAACGCTGCTTCCCACTCTGTAGCCCGGAGGCGTTTTTGGGCCTCATGCAGCACGCGGCTTTTGTGCTTTCCAACTCCTTCCATGCAACGGCGTTCTCGGTGATATTTGAGAAGAAATTCACCGTCGTGGAGCGCACGGAGAAAATCAACACGCGTATGCGCGATTTTACCGCCATGCTGGGGCTATCTGACCACATGGTAACAGCAGAGACGGAGATCCCGGATGGCACGGACTGGACAGCCGTGCGCCGCTGCCTGAAAAATGAGTTCGACCACGCAAAGGCGTATATAGACGAAGTGCTGAGGGATGGGGAGAAATGAGGAAAAGCATTTTATTTGTAATCAATTCTTTGGGGTGCGGGGGGGCGGAAAAAAGCCTGCTGTCACTTCTGTCGTTGCTTGACTATGACAAATATGACGTGACACTGCAAATGTTTCGCCGCGGAGGCATGTTTGAAGAGTTGTTGCCGCCTGAGGTTCACGTTCGAAAAGAATTGGACTATACGGCTTTTTGCAGTCAGAGTTTGGCAAAACAGATGCTCTCCTTTGACCTTCGCCGCATTGCTGCCAGAGTGCGCACAAGCCTTTTCTTGCGCTCCAATGCGAAAAAGGGCAGCCCGCTGCATGACGCGCAAGCCTACTGGAAATATTCCGCTGCGGCGTATGACCCGCTGCCGGAACGGTATGATGTGGCGATTGCATGGGGTCAGGGAACGCCAACCCACTTTGTGGCGGAAAAGGTTCGGGCCCAGAAGAAGTTTGCGTGGGTCAATGTAAATTATGAAGCCGCGGGCCACCAAGCAGAGTTTGACGAGCCGTATTACAAAGAATATGACAGTATCGTTTGTGTGTCAGAAGAATTACGTTCGATTTTCGATAAAGCCTTTCCCCGGTACAGCAAAAAGACGGTAACGATTCTGGATATCAATAATCCCAAGACAATTACGAGTATGGCGCAGCAACCGATCTCATTGCCAAGCGAAGATGGTTTGACGCTGGTCACGGTGGGTCGCCTTGTGCCGCAGAAGGGCTATGATATTGCTGCAAAAGCCGCATGGCTGCTGAAGAAACGCGGTGTCAGGTTTCGCTGGTATGTAGTAGGCGGTGGGGACAGTGAGCCGATTGAAAAGGATATTGCGCAGTATGGGATCCGAGACTGTTTTACGCTGTTGGGCGCGAAGGCAAATCCCTACCCCTATATGAAAGCAGCAGATATCTATGTCCAGACCTCTAAATTTGAAGGTTATTGCCTGACCCTTGCGGAAGCCCGTATGCTGAATGTTCCTTGTGTGACTACGAACTTTGATGTGGTATACGCACAGATGATCGACGGCGATAATGGCCTTGTGGTTGAGATGAGCGCGGAGGCTGTTGTGGATGGGATCATCCGTCTGGCAACGGATCAAGAACTGTATCAGCATATTAAAGGTTATCAGATTCAGGAAAAGAAGGGCAATGTGGAAGAAATTGAAAAGTTCTATGATTTGCTGGGGGAATAATATGAACGATAAACGGGTCGGGTATTTCGATATTCTTCGCATTGTGTCAATCTTTTTTGTGATTGTCATTCACGTCACAAGTGTTGGACTTCGTCTTTGCGAGACTGCCACTCCCACTTGGAATGTTAACTGGCTACTTAACAGTGTTTCACGTTGGGCTGTTCCGGTATTCTTTATGGTCAGCGGTGCGTTGTTCCTTGAACCAAGTAGGGAAATAACACTAAAGAAACTCTATAAGAAAAGCATATTCCATATCGTTGTTTGCATCATCGTATGGGGATTTTTTACTCGTTACTGGACCAATACATTTATGGAACGCTTTCTGCTAAAAGCGTTCCGGTCGCCGTGTATGGAATCGTTACCGGGAATACTGGCTATCACCTGTGGTTTTTGTATACGCTGGTCATGCTTTATATCGCCGTGCCTCTCTTCCGGTTGATCACCTGTCATGGTTCAAAGCGGCAACTGGAATATGCGTTGGTCGTATGGGGCGTATTTTCTCTGCTCATTGGACAAATAAACGCTTTTGCAGCAGAGACCGGACTTGGCAGTGATCTTCTCCCGTATTCACCATTTGTAATTGCGGGTTATGGCGGCTATTTTTTGCTTGGGTATTATTTAATGCTGAACCCACTTAAAGGAAAACTGAAAAAGGCGTGCTATATCTTGGCTGTTTTGTCTGTATGCGCGATTGTTGGCGGGAAATGGAGCCTTTTTGCTATCTGCAAGGTGGAATCATCGGCCTTCGAACTGCCGCTGGGGGTCTTCTCGTGCTCGATTGCTGTGGCGGTATTTACCTTGGCGCAGAGCCTCTGCGTTTCAGATAACGTTTCACGGATGCTGACTTTTTTAGGGCAGCGTGTGTTCGGCGTTTACTTAACGCATGTATTTTTTGTTTCCTTGCTCTATCATATTTTGAAGATAAGCCCCGACTATTGCCAACCTGTGATGGCAATAGTCATATCATCCGTTGGGATTTATGCAGTTTCTTTTCTCGCATCGTGGATATTGTCGAAGGTTCCACTGCTGCGGAGTTTGGTGTAGATGATGGGTATTTCAAATGCACAAAAAAGTGCGTACAACATTTTAACAAGTGTTCTAGGACAGGCAATTACAATTATTCTTGGTGTTGTAATACCGCGCCTTGTGCTCGTCAATTTGGGTTCGGAAAATAACGGTCTACTCAGTTCGATAACGCAGGTTTTGGGATATGCCAGCCTTTTAGAAGCGGGTGTTGGCTTAGCTTCGTTACAGGCACTATACAAACCTGTTGCAGAACATGATGAAGCCTCAGTCAATGCTATCATGTCTGCAACAAACTTATATTATAGACGTACGGGCATTGCATATCTCCTGACGGTTATTATTCTTTCCGCAATCTATCCGGTTATTATAAAATCCTCTCTCCCATATGGAACGATAACTATAGTGGTTCTCATCAGTGGATTGCCCGGAGTAGTAAACTACTATTTTCAGGGGAAGTACAAAATACTATTGCAAGCAGAAGGCAGAACGTACATCATTACAAATCTCGCAACGGTTATCGGCATTCTTACGAGCATCGGGAAAATTCTGCTGTTGCTGCTTGGCTTTGGAGTCATAGCTGTTCAATCTCTGTATTTAGCGCTTAGCTTAGTTCAAATGATATACATTGATTACCATATAAGAAAGAACTATGCGTGGATAGATTTGACGGCTGCTCCTGCTTACGATAAGCTTTCTCAGAGAAATTCGGTGCTGGCGCATCAACTTTCTGGAACGATTTTTAGTAGTACCGATGCCGTTACACTATCTATTTTTTGCGGTCTAAGCGTAGTAAGCGTGTATTCCATGTATGCACTGCTTTTTGGTATGGTTGGAACCCTTCTTTCAAACCTTGCTGGAAGCATTACTTTTGTGCTTGGGCAGGAGCTGGGAATCAACCAGAAAAAATACGGGAAGCTACAGGACAGCTTTGAGCTGGTATATATTTCACTATCGTTCTCGTTATTCTTTATAGCATACACATATATTTTGCCATTTTTAAAAATATACACAGCTGGAATTACAGACATAAATTATATCGACCGCGCACTATCCGTGCTGTTTGTTGTGATTGCACTATTAGAAAACAGCAGGCTGTCCTCCGCAAAAGCAATTCATGTAGCAGGACATTTCAAACAAACGCAATGGCATGCTTGGGTTGAAATGGCAATTAATATTATCGTTTCCCTGATAGGAGTTCTTGTCTGGGGAATCTATGGTGTCTTAATCGGTACGATTGCTGCATTGCTGTTTAGAGCGAATGCAATGATCATCTATGCCAACAAAAAAATCCTGCACCGCAGCCCGTGGAAGACCTATCGCCGCTGGTTGGTCAATCTGGCGCTGTTCATCGTGGTAACAGTGCTGTCCAAACCGCTGTTTGCCCGCATTGCACTGGATACCTACCCCCGCATTATTCTGTGGGCGGCTATCACCAGCATTGTTGTAATACCGCTGTTCTTTGTGGTGGCTTCGATGTTTGACAGAGAAACCTACCGTTATGCGAAAACGCTGGTTACTCCGTATCTCAAGCAAGTACGGGGTAAACTCAAAAGACGTTCCCGAACAAAAGATTAACATGCTTCACTACATCTACACCCGTTCGTTCATCGGCATTATCACCTTTATGGCGCTGGCTCTTGCCGCTTGGGGCGCGCTGCCTGCCCGCGTGGGGGCGAGGCGCTGGCGGTGGGGGAACCTTGTGCTGATGCTCCTGATAACCGCCGCCATCCTCTACGCGACCTTATTCAGCCGCGCCGAGGGCAGCACCGGCCTGATCCTCGCCCCCTTCGCATCCCTGACCGCTGCCTGCCAGCAGCCGGAGATTTACCGCGAGATGCTGATGAACGTCTTCCTCTTCTTCCCGCTGGGGCTGACGCTTTCCAACGCCCTGCCGCGAAAGTGGCACCGTTGGGGCAGAATCATCCTCACAACGCTCATCGGCTGCGCGCTCAGTGCAGGAATCGAGTACGCCCAGTACCGCTACGCGCTGGGGCTTGCGGAGACGGATGACGTGATCTGCAACACGCTGGGCGCGTTCCTCGGCTCCACCTCGTTGCTCATCGCTCGCGCCATCGAAAAACACAAAGAAAGGGCTTGACGCACGAACATGACCCTGACCGCCACGGAGAGACAATTTCTTCATATCGCCAAGGCTGCCGTTTCCGACGGGGAAGTCACCGCTGAAAGCGTGGACTGGCCTGCCGTTTTCACGCTGGCGGGGCAGCAGAAGCTGCTGCCGATCCTCTTCGAGGCCGCCTGCAAAACGCCCGCCGCTGCGGAAAACGCGGCGCTGTTCGCCGCCGTCAAGCAGCAGGTCATCGCGCAGGTGCTGCACCAGACCATGCGGGCATCGGAGTTTGCAGGACTCTACCAGAAGCTCCGCGCGGCGGGACTGCACCCGGTCGTGGTCAAGGGTCAGCTTTGCAGCCGCCTCTACCCGCAGACCGACCACCGCATCAGTGCGGACGACGATCTTTATATCCCTGACGCGGAGTTTATGGCCTGCCACGAACAGCTTCTTGCAAACGGTTTGACCACCGATACGCCCGCTGACGAGTTTGCCACAGCGGACGAGGTATCTTACACAAAAAGCGACAGCCCACTTTACATCGAACTGCATCGGCATTTATTTGATTCTGCCGAAGATGCACATGACGAATTGAACCACTCCTTTGCCGACCTCAACCCCGTCGAAATCGACGACTTTCTGGCCATGCCACCCCACGAGCACCTGCTGTACCTGATCCTGCACGCCTATAAGCATTTCGTGCGCAGCGGCATCGGGCTGCGGCAGTTCTGTGACATCGGCCTGTGGGCGCGGGAGTACTACGCGGAGATCGACTGGCAGCGCCTGCACGAGCAGTGTGAGAGCGTCCACGCGGCGACCTTTGCTGCGGCAGCGTTTTGCATCGCACGAGAATATCTCGGTATTGACTTTGACCTGCCCATGCCGTGGAACGACGCGGTTGACGCGGAGCCGCTGCTGCACGACAGCCTCTGCGGCAGTGTGTACGGCTCCAACGACCTAACGCGCCTCCACTCCTCCACCGTGACGCTGAATGCTGTCAAGGCCAGCCGCACCGGTGAAAAAAGCAGCGTTCTGAGCACGGTATTCCCCAAGCGCGAGTATCTGGAGCGGCACTATCCGTACCTCAAAAGCGCCCGTACCTGCTGCCGGTCGCGTGGGCGCAGCGCCTCGCGCACTACGCGGGCGAGAAGAAGTCCGGCGCAGGCAACAGCGCCTCCGGCTCCATTAAACTGGCCAAAGAGCGCATTGAGCTGATAAAGCGGTATGGAGTGATGGATTAAATTCAGGCAAAAAGAAAACGGGCGGAAGGGATTGCTCCCTTCCGCCCGCGGCTCACCGCTCCATGCCCGCGGCATGCTGCTTTTTCGCCTGCTGCACGGCCTTTTCGGCGCTGCGACGGCGGTTGAAGAGCAGCAGATCCCGCGTGTTCTCATAAAGATCGCCCTTGCCGGACTCGAACACGGCGACCATGTATTTCTTCGTCTTATACTTGGCGTAAATCTCCTTCAGCCCCTCCCGCAGGACGGGGTCAATTTTTTCTGCATTCGTCAGCCAGATTTCAACAAGCTTCTGATCGTCCCTGACGTTCATCTCCAAATAGAACCAGCCTCCTTTAACATCCTTAGTTTCCTCATCTTTCCTGCGGCTTATGCGCGGCCACCTGTTTTGCCGCCTGCAAAATCTCCTGCGGGATGCCGTCCACCATGCGGTGCAGCTCGTCCAGCTCCCGGAGCTTTTCGTTGATCTCCAATTTTTTCAGGACGCTCTCCTTGGAGGCAGCGCCCAGCTGCTTTTCGAGCGCCGCATTCTCGGCGGTCAGGGTCTTATAGGCTGCGTCGTACTTCCTGAGCTTCGTCCGCAGGGCTTCTGCGCCGGGAACGTACTTGCCCAGCAGCGCTTCCAGCTCATCCAGCTTGGCCTTCTTGTTGAACGGATTGGTGTCGTTCAGGATCGCCATGATCTGCTCCTTCATCCGGTTCAGATGGACGGCTTCCTTGAACAGCCGCGGCGGGATATGGTCGCGCCCGGTTTCGCTGGCGCTCTCGCCGCGCTCCAGATCGGGGTATTTTTTGACCATGTGCTTCCAGAACCTGTCCTGCCACTGCGTCAGCTTCTTCTTGTTGCCGACGATCTCCTTGGCGCTGAGCCGCCCGTCTGCTGTCAACGGGACGAAGCAAAGGTGCATATGGGGCGTTTTCTCGTCCATATGCACCACGGCAGATATGATCGTGCCCTTGGCCTGATATTTTTCGATGAACGCCAGCGCCTCGGTGAAATAGTCTTTGACCTCCGCCTTTTTCTTCCCCTTGAAGAACTCCGGGCTGGCAGTCACCAGCGCCTCCACCACGCGCACGCTGTCCGACCGCGTGCGGCAGCCCGCCTCGGCGATCTGCTTTTCCGCCTCGGCGCGGTACTTGCGCTGCGGCGTCACCAGATGGAAATTGAGGTGGCTGCGCGCCGTGTCCACGTCGGGGTTGCTGGCATATTTCTCCTTGGTGCGCTCGTTGTGGGACTCGATGCGGCCGATCTCCGGCCCCTTGTACTTGGCAAAGCGGAGAATGGCGTACTGTGCTTTCATCGGCGCTCCCCTCGCTTCACCCACACGATGTCGCAGTCCAGCACGTCGGCCAGCTCTACGACCTCCTTGTAGCGGATGCTCTCCCGCTGCAATTTTGCGGACAGATTGGAGACGCTGTCGCTCCAATCGTATTCCTCGGCCAGCCGGTCAACGACCTCCTGCATCGTAAAACTGGCGCGGACGATCTGCGATTTGATCTCATTTCTGATGTTCATAAAATCCTCCATTTTTTCGTTATGAAAACAGCGAAGCGGGTTCTCGTTCTCGAAAACCTGCTTCGCTGTCTGGTGTAATATTCTGTTTTCCCCAAACCCGCTGGAAACGCGGCGGTCAATGCCTTCTTCGTAAGCAAGGGGTATCGACTTTCCGAATCCGCGTGACTTCGCTCTAAACCGTGCAGCCCCACGCGCATCCGTGAAGCTGGTACACGGTTCCGAGCAGCGCGGTTCCATAAAATCCTTTCGTCGCCGCGCAAATTTCTTTCCGATTTTCACTTGCTTTGCAGATACCCCTTCCGTTTCAGCGCTGCCAGATCGGCGGCCACGTCCTCCGTGCGCATCCGCGCAAGGCAGCTCAAGTCGTAAATGTCGTACCGAGCCACCAGAAGCAGTGTCATCAGCAGCTTCTGCGTGCCGGTCAGGTCGCTGTCGTACAAGTGGAACAGCGGCAGCTCCTTATAATAAACTCTTCCCATTGCGTCCTCCTTTGCGGGTAAACTGAAAAACATCTATCCCATCCATCCGGGGGTTTTGGGATGCTTGGGATGGATGGGATGGAGGATTTCGTGTCTGATCTCATACAACCGGCGGCGCGACCAGCGCCTCGATGCCCCAGAAGCCGTTGACCCGCTTGCCGAGGGCGTTCTGGATGTGATTGTCGTGCTCCAGGCCGAACTCGTCGGCGTGCTTTTTGAGGGTCATGCTCACCGTCCGCGCGGAGCGCGGCTTGTAGGCGTTGTCGCTGCACCACATACAATAGATACCGTACAGCGCGGCGGACGGGATGGCGCTGTCGGCCTTCAGTCGGATGTAGCCCTCAGAGCGCAGGAACAGCAGCACATTGTCGGCCTCGCGGCGCGCATCCTCACGGTTTGCTTTCGTCTGCGAGCTTTCGGTGAAGCGGAAGTTATTACTTTGCAAGCGCCGCAGACCTTCGAGACACCAGAGGAATATCCCCTCAATCTCGCCGCAGAGCTTGTCCGCGAGAAAGGGGTCGTCCTCCCGATCTAGCGGCTTTTTCTTCACCGACAGGATGAGCTGGCGGCGGTAAAAGCCGTCCGAGTGGTCGTAGAGCGATTCCAGATCGCCGTTGGAAAAGGCCAGAAACCGGACGTACATCTTGCCCTGATAGCTCTGCTCGCCCTTGCGCTCCAAGTCCATCGGCATTTCGGCGGTGATGAGGGACTTGAGATAGTGGGTGGATTGCAGCGCCTCCAGCTTCATATCGTCATCCACCATCAGCAGTTCGTGCTCCAGATCGGCGCGGGCGAAGGGGCTGCGCTCCACCTTGGCGATGCTGCCGTTTTTCAGGTTGCTGCCGAGCATTTTCTGCATCACCACGCCGATGCGGCTCTTGCCCTCGCCGCCGTTGCCCTTGAGCAGCATCATCACCTGCCCGCGGTTCGTCGGAATCAGACAGTAGCCGAGGTATTCCTGCAAGGTCAAAATGTCCTCCGGTTCCAGCAGGTCAGACAAAAACCGCAGCCATGTTACCGGCTGCGGCGCGCTGGGGTCATATCGGATGGGAAGCCGGTTGCGGCAGAATTCTTTCTCCGTGCGGAACGCGCCGCTGAGAAACAGCGTGCCATTGGCAACGTGGATGCGATCCTCCTGAATGGGCAGCTCCGGCGTGTAGGCTTCCAGCCTGAGCGTTTCGAGAAGACCTGTGGCGCGGCGGGCTGTGCCGCTGGTGAAGTGCGGGCGCAGCATCTCGTAAATCTGCTTGCGAATGCCCTCTTCGTCAGCAACGCGACCCTCCACGGTGAAAAAGCTGCCGTCCACGCAGACCATCGGGTGCGCCGATAGAAAGTCCTCGCAGAACAGGACTTCGTTGAAGTGCTTGTCCTGAATCCAGCGGGGCGGTTCATTTCGTTCCATGTGCTTCCTCCTTAATTTGCCGGTTTCGTTCCTCCATCCGCATGAGCCGCTCGTCCTTCTGCAAGTCGGCCACCACCTCGGCGCGCTCCTGCGGCGTGCCGCAGGCCAGAATGTCCAGCATATTCCCAATGCGCTCCAGCATATGGCAGGCCTCCGCATAGCGCGGGTCGATGGCGTCCTCCGGCGATTGCGGGGCACAATTCGTCTTCCAGTCCTGCAAGATTTGCAGGTAGTCTCCCAGCACGCGGAAGCAGCGCCGCTCGGCTTCCGCCTGCGATGCTCCCCGCTGTAGCCTTGCGAGAATGGACGGCTTTTGCTCGGTCATGCCGAAATCCGCCGCCAGCTTCTGCGCCGCATCATAGCTGCTCAGGTTGAACAGCCTAGCCGCAAGGTCGATCACATCGCCGCTTGCCCCGCAGCCGAAGCAGTAGAAGTAATCCTCGTTCAGCTTCATGCTGGGCGTGCGGTCGGCGTGAAATGGGCAGCAGACCATATTCCCTTGTTTGATCGGCAGCCCGTACCGCTCCGCCGCCATGCGCGGGGTGACGGCGGCCTTCACGGTTTCAAATAGGTTCATAGGTAGTTTCTCCCTTCAAAATTTTCTGACAATTTCTCCTTGTCACCTGAATATACGGAGAAAGCGGCGTAGACCAGTGAAATCCGGCGCATGTTCAAGAAAACAAAAAAGCCCTCCTGAAATCTTGCAGAAATGCAAGCAGGAGGGCGAGAGTTTGAAACGCGCTGCGTTATCATTTTTCTTTTAATTTCATCATTTGCGCGGAAATGATGAAATTAAGGTTGACATGATGTTGTTGCATGGGTATACTATAATTGTATCATCGAGGCGATTATGATGAAATTAAAACGCAAATGAGGAACTTGAATGAGAGCCTTTCACTTCAAAGCAGAATACAATCAGCTTCTGACGCCGGAGATCGTGGCCTATCTCACGCAGATTCATGAGTACAAGGGGCAGCAGAACCTCTTCATCGAGGCCAAAGCCGACGCGCTTTCCAGCCTGTTGGAGGTTGCGCGGATTCAGAGTACCGAGGCATCCAACCGCATTGAAGGCATTATTACGACGGATGACCGCCTGAAAAAGATCGTCCGCGAGAAAACTATGCCCCAAACTCGCAGTGAAAAAGAGATTGCCGGATACCGCGATGTGCTTGCGACGATTCATGAGAGCCATGACTATATTCCGCCTAGGCCATCCGTCATCTTGCAGCTTCATCGGGATCTGTACAAGTACAGCGGTAAGTCCATCGGCGGCAGTTTCAAGAATTCAGATAACGTGATTGCCGAAGAATTGCCGGACGGCCAGCAGATCGTCCGATTTAAGCCTGTCCCTGCATGGGAAACGCCGGAGGCCATCACGGCATTGTGCAGCGACTTTCAAGAGACGATGCAGGATGCAGAACTGGATCCTCTGCTGCTGATCCCCATTTTCATTCTGGACTTTCTCTGCATCCATCCCTTCAATGACGGCAACGGACGCATGAGCAGACTTCTGACGCTGCTGCTTCTGTACCGCTCCGGCTATATCGTGGGCAAGTATATCAGTATCGAAAAGCTAATCTCCGATACCAAGGAAACCTATTACGAAGCCTTACAGGCCAGCTCCTACAACTGGCACGAAGGGACGAACGATTATGCACCCTTCGTGACCTATATGCTGGGCATTCTGGTAGCGGCCTATCGGGATTTTGAAAGTCGGATTGAGCGGTTGACGACAAAGGGGCTTTCCAAGCCAGACCGGGTGCGCGAGATCATCAGGAACCATCTCGGCAAGATCACCAAGAGCGAGATCGTGGCACAGTGCCCGGATATCAGCAAGATCACCGTCCAGCGGGCGCTGGCAGATTTGCTGAAAAACGGAGAGATCACAAAACTCAGCGGCGGGCGATACACGGCGTATGTTTGGAATGGGAAGGAATAGTGCGAAGACAACCTATTTTTACAAAATGATCTATGGAGAAACAAATTTGAAAGGAACGCAAAAGATGGGGAAGATTTATTTCAAGGCAGATATGGAAAACACAACTCTGAATGTTATCAAGGAAGCACATGATTGTGCAGAAGTTGCAAACGACCTGATCAGAATTCAAAGGACCATCGCAATTGGAACAGATGAAGATGCCCTGCATCTTGATTTGGAATTGCGGCGAAAATATCCCGTAATTGATACTATGCTGCAAATTGCAAATTCTCTGCCGGTACAGCCGTCTCAATGCGCGGCTGCGGCAGCAGGTGAATCTCCAAGCAAGGCAAACTTGTGGCAGGATTACTACGGTATTCTTTGCGATATCGCCGTAAAAAAGGGAATTAAAAAGAGCGTTGAAGACTGTATCGACCATGTTAGCAAATCTTGATATGCCGAATTATATGAAGGAGGTATGCCATATGGACAACGAAACCGTATATCTCCCCGGAAAGATCCGCGACCGCATCCAAGACCTGATGAAGTCCCGGAAGGTCACGCAGGCAGAGCTGGCCGCGAAAATCGGCTGCTCTGAAAGCTCGCTGAGCCGCTTCATCAGCGGCAAAACGGACAAGCTGGGTGACGAAAATATCATCCGCATCGCCCGCGCATTTGAGGTGTCCACCGACTTCCTCTTGGGCGAGGTAGATGAGCCGGATCGCAAAAACTATGACATCTCAGAGCTGGGTCTTTCGGTTGAAGCGGCGCGGAACCTCTACACGCAGAAGGTCAACCCCAAAATCGTCAGCTACCTTCTGGAAAATCCGCAGTTTGCCGACACCACATACCAGATCGCTCGATATCTGGACAACGAGCTGACCGCCGGATTTGCCGCGCAGAATCAGCTTTATTCGATGGTTTCGTCCATGCTGGGCGCATCGCCGCAGGCCGCAGATGAGGTCAAATGCCTGCGGACGCCAATCGATCAGGCAGATTTGAGCGCTATTCAAAACTCCTTCATGAAGGCCGTCCGCGCCGTGAAAAAGGAAGCCGAGGCAGAGATGCCGCCCACGCGCCAGCTTACGGCGCAGGCGATGAAGAGCATCTATGCGGAGCTGACCAAGGGCGGTCAAAAGCTGAACCGAAAAATCACGAAGGAACAAATTGCGGACGCGGTGGCGGCCTCCGTTTCCCATCTGCCCGGTATTGACATGGTACAGGTCAGGAAGTTGTTCCTCTCCATGACCGGAACGGCGGCAAGCGATGAGTCCGACCAGCATGACCAATGAGCGGCTTTGCGTATTGGCTCAGAAGGGCGATGAGTCTGCGCGGGAACTCCTTGTTGAAAAGAACATGGGCTTCATCATTCAGACGGCTGACCTTGTATACCGGAGCTCGTCGCTGGCGGGCAGCGACCTGAATATCGATGTAGATGATCTGGTGCAGGAGGGCGGCATCGGCTTATTGAAGGCGATTCATGGCTACGATCAGAGCATCGGCGTCAAGTTCCTGACCTATGCCGCACCCTTCATCCGAAATGCCATGACCGATCTGGTTCGGGACGCATTCTCCCGATACGAGCAGCGAATGATCGATTCCGAGAATGGACCGGGGCTTCAAAAAGTCCGGCTGGATGAAGTGCTCCCCGGCGAAGAGCGATTGCTGCGCATGGAAGCGGTTGCCGACATCGCCGCCAAATCTCCGGAACAGGTTTATGAGGAAAGAGAAACCTTGCGGGAGCTGTATGAAGGCTTGGGGCAAATCTCCGAGCGGGAGCAGACCTATCTTCTGTACCGCCATAGCTTTACGGACGATATTGGGCACACGCTGATCGGCACAGCGATTCATTTTCATCTCAGCGAGAACAGGGCAAAGAAGCTGGAGGACGAGGCGATGGACAACCTTTGGCTGGAGCTGCCGTGGTGGTTTTAGCGCGTAACGCTGCGGCGGGACGGGGGCTTTATATACCTCTGCTTCCTTTTCCGGCCAGTCGGATTTTGCTTCTCAAAAATCCTGCGTTTGTGCTGTAGCTCACATCACAAAATCCGCCTGTCCTACTGCCGCGAAAAAGCGTTTGTTGCCACACTCTGCCGCACCGCAGAGTACGCCGTCAACCCCTTTCCCGCGCCAGCCGGAAGCAAAGGTATAACACACTAGACTTTGCAGAGCAAAATCGTGTGCCAACAGGGATGCTGCGCGCCCCTATTGGAAACCCCGCGGCAAAGAGATGTTCCCTTTGCAATCCCTCATTTTCCTCGTAGGTGTATGTACAAACTGCAAAAACGCAGCTTGTCATGCCTGCTCAGGTAACCGTCAAACCTAACCGCGCATAGACACACATGAGACAATAGTAGCGGAACGTTGCGAAAGGTTTCGCTACTGTTGTATTGTGGGGTGTCAGAATGACAAGCGCAGAGTTGAAACATCGGGCGGAGCTACAGGAGTGGGCGGCACAAATCCAGGAATGCCGCAGCAGCGGTCTCTCCGTAAGCGAATGGTGCCGGCAGCAAGGTGTTACAACAACACTCCTGGCAAGTTTCTCAGGCATCCCTCTTTCTTTTGCGGAAGCTCAAATCCTGCCAAGTAAAAAAACCGTTAAAATGCTGCGCAGCGGATTGAAAAAATAAGCTGACGGGACTATTTTATACAAGGTGAGTGTGTAAAATCAAATTTTTAAGGGGGAGGCGGATAAAAATGCCGCACCGTAAGAAGATTTTACTCTCAGACAGTAATGAAGCCCTCAGCATGCTCCTGGCGGATTCCCTGCGTGAGCGCGGAAACTTCCATGTATTTCACGCAAAGGATGAGGACGAGACAACCAAGGCGCTCCACCGGCACCGACCTCACGTTCTTCTGCTGGATTTTCTGCTGCCGCACAAGGGCGGCTTTCACGTTATGCAGCAGCTGCGTGAGGGCGGACACAAAATCTCGACGATCTTTATGACAGCGCTGCCGACGCACAAGGTCATAGAGGAGGCATACCGTTTGGGCGCAAGCTTTGTGCTCCCGAAGCCTTTTACGACAAGGGCGCTGGCCGAACGGATACACGATGCACTGCACAGTGATCGGCCCTAATTTGCACACATCAAAAATAGTGACCGCCATCTCAAGGAGCTTTTGCTCAGCGAGATGGCGGTCTTTTATTTATGAGGCATATAGCATTCTTTCAGGGCTCTCGCGGGAAGCAGCTTTTCAGCCCATGTTTCATCAGTTTCGCTCAGTTGCGGCGCGTTTTGCAGAACCCACAGCAGATAACGGTACGGATCAAGGCCATTCTCCTTCGCCGTTTCCATCAGGCTGTAGATCACGGCGCTGGCCTGCGCACCACCGGGCGTATTGGCAAAGAGCCAGTTCTTCCTGCCCATCACAAAGGGCTTAATGCTGCGCTCGGCACGATTGTTGCTCAGCTCCAGACGGCCATCCTCCAGATACCTCGTCAGGTACGGCCACTGCTCCAACAGATAGTGGATGGCCCTGCCCAACGCGGATTTCGGCGCTGTTTTCGCCTGCATCTCATTTGCCCACGACAACAACGCGTCTAAAACAGGTTTCTCCTGTTCCAGCCGCTTTTCATATCGCTCCTCCGGCGTCAGCTCTGCAAACGCCTGCTCCAGCTTGAAAAGTCGGGAGCAATAGCATTCGCCAATCGCTGCCGGAGCGTCCTTCTGCATCTCCTTAGGCAGCGTTTGCAGAGCCTCATCAAATTTTCGCCTCGCATGTGCCCAACAGCCCACTACGCGAATGCTGCCCGGCAGCTTGTGGTATCCCTGGTACCCATCCGCGTGCAGCCAGCCCGAGAAGCCTTTCAGGAAGGCCTCCGCGTGCTCCGCTTTTCGGGTGGGCTGGTACTCATACAGCACAACCGCCTGTTTCGCGCAGCCGCTGGTGCGGTACAGCCACATGTAGGACTTGCTGGTGGAGGAATGTCCCGGTTCCTTCAGCACCTGCAAGGTCGTCTCGTCCGCGTGCAGCACCGGCTCCCTGCAAAGCTGCTCGCGCAGCGTATCGTAGACCGGCCGCAGCCATTTCTCTGAGATGTTCAGCAGCCAGTTGGCCATGGTCTGCCGGGACAATTTCAGACCCTGACGCTCAAACTCCTGCTGCAACCGGTACAGCGGGGAGTACATGACAAATTTCTGCGCTGCCAGATACGCCACCGCCTCCGCGGAGGCAAAGCTGCCGGGCAGCAGCGCAGGCTCTTTCGCCGCCTTCACAATGTTGGCTTCACCGGTCTCCTGCTCGCAATTCTTGCAGGCGTAGGTGTAGTACACGTCCTCGCGCACCCAGAACTCTGCCGGCTTCATCATTAAGCTACGGCGGACTTCCTTGCCAATCTCCACCAATTTGCTACCGCAAGCAGCGCAGATTCGCTCATTCTCCGGCAAACGGTGCTCCACCACCTCGGTGGGAGTACCCTCCGGAACGACGTCCAGCACATTGCCGGACTGCCGTTTGCGCTCGTGCGCCTTCACGGTGATCTGCTTCTCTGTGGCGGCTTTGGTGCCGAAGGCGTAGGCCTCCAGCTCGTTGTAGGTCAGGCTCAGCTGGTCCATGACCATCTGCTCCGCCTGTTCCGAGGAACGGCCAAACAGCTTCTT
>OGJV01000345.1_pt1 | contig 28153 bp, 43 predicted proteins | sample 1572271 | NCBI WGS metagenome assembly OGJV01 (sample SAMEA2582107, study PRJEB24529) | metagenome | biome: Human gut stool | place: China | collected 2011
GACAATTTCATGCTTTTTGTTATACAATCAAATATAGCAATACGATTATTATTCGTCACATAGATTTTTCCGTTGCTATTTGCTATTTTGTTTAGGTATGTATAATCCATTTTTGTTTCATATTCATGCACATCTGTCGGATTTTTGGTATTGATCTCGTACAGTTTTTTGTTACCGTCACTTATGTATATATATTCATTATATGCATCTATTCCACCATCATTATACCAATTTGTCTGTGTGTTATTAGTTATATCAATCCGCTGCATTGTCATGTCCGTTATATCTAGTTTAAAGACTTGTAATGTTTCATTCTTATACGTTACACCTGCGTTTATGAAATAAATATATCTCCCATCGTTACATGTTCTTTTCAAAGTTGACAATCCGTCAATCTCCAGATCGATTTGTTCATAGCTAACTTTATTTATGTCTTGCGTTTTATTTTTTTTTATATTAAACGGACTAAATGTTGATATCTCTGATGCATATTTATATACCTTAAACTTGTTAGCACTTAAACTTCCACCATAGATATACTGAGAGTCTATATAGAAAGGGGTTATTCCATCTATCGGTTCTCTTGCATTGCACAGACTGTAACTTCCATCTATACATATGTTAACATTTGTAGGCTTACTTATACCAGCATCTCCAAATCCACAGTTTCCCATGTCTCTATGTGTTAACGCCGCAGCCGCAATCACACCATTTCCCTGATTGGTTGTCCAATCATATACATATGTCATTTTCTTGCTCGGCCAGTCTGCTACGCTTTCTTTTTGATTGTAGCTTCCCTGCGTCAATGCCTCATCAGCATTTGCTACATTAAATGCACCACAAGCCGTAGCCTCTATTCCGCCCGGCAATGTTACAGCATCATCAGGTATTTCTTTGTCTGTCAAGACTATACCTCCGAACGCAACCTCTGTTGTTGGACATAATTCGTCCATTACTTGTCCAATGTTTAGATAATATCCATTATTGCTGAACATTTTCTCTAATGCAGCTGTCATATGATTGTCATGCTCAATCACCTCAGTCTCTCTGCATCCCCGAAGCTCAAGGCGCACATGCCCGTGAAACTTCGGTACCTGTATCTTATTGATGTACACGTTTTTTAAAATCGATTCCATATTACTTATCCTCCTCATTCTTAAATGTATATTGGAACTGCGTCAGATTGTCCGTCATATCTGATACTATAAAAGCAATCGTTAAAATCTTTGATGGTCCAAGCTTATCATATGTCTCCAACAGGCTTCCTTCCAACGCTGCTTCCAGTGTTTCTTCCTCTGTCCACGCCATACCCGCATCATAGGATAGCTTAACATTTATACCTTCATGGATTGCTGTTGCTCCGGTAATTCCATAGATACTTACATCCGACATATCACATGCTGCCTGTATTACCTGTGGATGCGGTTTTGCTGTGATTGTAAGTATCGTATCGGTTATCGTATCCGCATCCGTCCATTTGTAGATTGTCGGTGAATCTAATTGCAAAATATAGTCCGATGCTGGTGCTATATCTAATCCATGTGTCTCGAAATCTGCTGCCTGCAAGGTATCACCCGAAAGAGTTATTTCTGTTATAACTTCAGCTTGAATTGTATAGTACTTTTCCGCAGACCGGAGCAGGTATCGAACGATGACTTCATCTGTTGTCGCTGCATTATTTTCGGTTTCTCTTTCTGTATCTGCATTTCCGATTGTCACCGTTTCTGGGAATTAAAATGTTGTCGAATCCAAAGCCACAACATTCATCATGCCACGGTCTATGCTTTCATTCGTCGATTTGTTAACGAACGTACCAGCAAGCCGGAATACCCCATCTTCTACAACTACATATCTGGATGAATATGTACACTCGCTTTCTGCTGTAAATGTCCAGCTCACGATACCCCAGCTGAAATCTGTTGCATCAAGCAGATTGCCAACTGTCACCGTATCTTGCAGTTTAACTATTTGAAGCTGTTCCTCCACCACATTCCGCTCCACATCAATCAGTCCTGCAATAACTGTACATGTCAGAGCCTTTGATACTTCTATTGCATCCTTCAAGGCAATCTGTGTCAGCTTCTCTTCCAATGTGATAAATCCATCCCATTCGACTGTACCAACCAATCCTTGTCCATAGATAACCGCACGTATTGCTCCTTGCGCTATCCCTATGCTGCCGCCAGTGATATTCAACTTGACAAGCCATCTGTTGATTGAGTTTGCATCGATTGTCAACATGTACATTAAGCTCAATATATGCTTTCCGTTTTTCCACGTTTCCGTCGGATTGTATCCAACTATGGTTAACTCATTTAATGTGTATTCGATTGTACCAATCACATCCTCCGATGTTGCTGTCGCATCAAGTAGGATTTCTGCTTGAAAGAGCACCCCAATTGATACGGACGATGTAAACCGGATATCGATTATGGACTTGGACTCGCCATCTCCGATCTGTATCGCACTCGCATTCTCATAATTAAAAAAAAGAATATCCGAAGATGATACCGAGCTACGCAACCCTTCCAGATTCTTATCCGTCTTGCTCTTCGCTGTCGCAAGCGCCGGATCTGAACCAAAGCCGGTTATCTTATACCCGCCATTAAACGTATAATCATACATCATCACACAGCCAAGCTTCCCCGGTGCAATACCATCCGTACACCGGATGATATCTCCAAGGTCATACATGGCACCGCACAGGCAGCTTGTCTCAAACGGCACATAGTCAATCTGCAAAAGTGCTGTCAATACCGCGCGCCGTATCTGCTCTTTGTAGCTGTCTACACCATATTGCAGGAATGGGTTGGAGCCAAGATTGTATGTCAGATAATTGTCCGGATCCGAACCGTAATAGCTTGTAGTATCGTCTGCCATATTCACGCACGACAGTCCGGAATAACGCGTATCAAACTTACTGAATTTCGATCCAGTAAACCGGTCATGATTCGTAAGCGTATCAACAACCGTCTGTTCATATTTCCGAAGCACAAGCTTTCCCTGTCTGTCCATCGTCGCAAAGGTACCCGTTGCCTGTGCCACCCAGAAGATAAAGTCCTGCCATGTTTCAATATCATTTTCCGTATAGAGCGACAGGCTCTCTGTTCCGTTCGGAAGTGCATCCACCTCCGCCTGCGTCATGCCAAGCTCCGCCTCACAGGTTGTACATGCTAACGTAAGCAGCTCATATGGTGTTCCAATCGTGATATCAACGCTACAAGACCGATTGAAGTGAGCCATGTTGTCATATGCTGTGATATCAATTCCATATTCCGTGTCGTTCGCTTCTGATACTGTATATATGCCAAGTGGTACATCTTCCCACTTGTCGCCAATCAGTAGTCCCTCTGATACAACGATTTGTGCATTCGTCCAATCAGGCACCTGCAGATCCGGCTTGAATGTGCACTTCAACTCTCCTATGTACACACTGCCGATCTTGACATCGTTCTGCTCGCTGCACTGATTCGTGATCGTGAATGAACCGCTCAATATATCATGATTGGTAAATGCTATCTTGTTCACTGTACCTGTCAGGCGAAATGTCTGTACTTTTTCTTTTGTCTGTTTCAGATATGCATCTGATACCTGATACATGCAACCGCCTCCTCAACATCCTATAATTCCTCTGCACTAAAGGATACTGTCCAATACCCCTGTGTGCCTTCGCTGTGTTCCGAATTCTTCTCCAGATCGCAATCGATACTTTCAATCCGCACCGTGTATTCTGATTCATCAATCTGCAGTTTTACCGACTGCATCTTTGCATATCCAAGCAGCTTGTTCTTCCATTTCGAAGATACTTGGAATTTCAACGAGCCGGAATACTTCCCGGCTCGCACGTCAATTGCAAGATCATCCCCCGCTTCTGACTGAAATGTATTTGATACTTTGCTGAAGCTCTCTGAATAATCGATTGGATTTGGTACACGTTCGCCATTGATTTTTACATATTTGTTCAGCATTATCTTCCTCCGCTTCTGTAATTATTGATCTGGTTCGCACGTACAATGATGTCATTTAATTTTGACTGGCCGATATATACCGGGATCACAATATCGCCTGCTGCCATCGCTGTCTGATTACCTGCAAGTGCGGCTTTCATCTCACGTGCCACGGCCGCAATCCACTTTTCGTTTTGATCAAGCGGAACTACCGCCTCTGCACCAGTGCCTTCCAGTAATCCGACCTGTCCTTTGGCAAGCACACCGCCTCGTTCCAATTGCGGTACTCCAAGCTTACTGATCTTTGACAAGCTGACACCCGGTATTTTGTTGATCACACCGATTACGGCATTGATTGCACCGATGAAGCCGTTTATGATTCCGATTGCCTTGGATAAGACAAAATTAACGGCTGTTTTTACTGCTCCGGAAATCGCATTGCCGATTGCCATACCTGCACTTTTGAAGATGCCTGTTACAGAGTTCCATACGCCTGAAAAGAAACCGCCTAATCGATTGAAGATACTTGTTATGCCATTCCACGCCTGTTGGAATATGCCTGTGAAGAAACTTCCAACCGTGCTGAATACATTCCTTATGCTTGACCATGCATTTGTCGCTACCGACACGATCCCATTCCATATGCCTGTAAAGAAGCTTCCTATCGCCTGAAATGCAGACGTAAAGAATTCCTTAAACGCCGTGACAAGCTGTGACACCTTCTCACAGAAGGTTTCCCAGATAAACTGTGCCACCTCGACGATTGCATCCCAGTTTTTGATTACTACGATAATTGCAGTGATCACGGCAATTACCGCTGCGGCAATTAGCAGAAACGGACCAATTGCTGTGACAACCCCTGTGATGGCCGGAATCATGGTTCCTGTAATAAACGTAGATGCAGTACCCATCCATGTTGTGATAGAACCGACTAAAGACACTATCTGACCGCCGAATGTGATAATCTTACCCACAGAGGATATGAGTGTACCAATTATCGCAATCAGCGGTCCTATCGCCGCAGCGATTGCCGCAAACTTAACAATCTGCTGTTGTGTCGCCGGATCTAAGTCGCGGAACTTTTGTACAAGCTCCTGTATTTTCCCGGTTATCTGCTGAACTATTGGCATCAGAATCTGTCCGATTGATATTGCGCAGTTTTGGATTGCTGTCTTCGTCTTTTCAAACTGGATGGACGGATCCGAAGCTTCCAGCGTATCAAATGCCTTTTGCGCTGTTCCTGCGGAGCTTTCAAGTTCTTTAACCGCACTTGTAAAATCTGTTGTATGCTGGGTTATTGTTGCCGCTGCCTTTGCGGCTTCCTGTGAACCAAACATATCTGCAAGACTCATTCCGCTACTGTCCGCTTCATTCTGTATAATCTGTAACACATCTGACAGATTATATCCCTCATTCATCAGCTCACTAAACGATTTTCCTGTCTTTTCTTTCAAGATGTTTGATGTCGTGCTTCCGGATTTCCCAAGTTCATTCAGCATACCATTGATGTAAGTTGTAGCTTCCGCTGTACCTATACCATTTTTTGTAGTCGTGACGTAAGCGGCGCTTAACTGGTCAAGATTGACACCGTACATTGCGGCTGTTGGGATAACTTTACCCATGGATGCGCCTAATTCATCTACTGTCGTTTTACCGAGATTCTGCGTTGTGATCAACTTATCAGATACACTTGATACCTGATCTGCCGACAGTCCATATGCATTCATCGCTGTTGTCAATGTGTCTGTTGCTGTTGACATGCTGGTGAATCCTGATCGAGCAAGTACATTTGCTTTTCCCACAAACCCAACGGCATCCTCGGTTGACTGACCTGCTGATATTGCATCATAAGACGCCTCCGCAAGAGCTGCAGCACTTATACCTGTGTCATCTGACAGTTTCATAATACTGTCGTCCAGATCAGAAAGCGGTGTCTGTGTTGTATCTGCGATTGTAGACAGCTTCGCCAATGCGGAAGAGTAGTCCTTCGCTTCTTTGACCGCCGCGGTACCTCCTGCCACAACCGGCATCGTAATTGTTGCTGTCATCTTTCCGCCAAGTGCCGATACCTTATCTCCAACACCTGTAACCTTTTCTCCAAGCCCGGATATGTTGTTGCCAACTTCCTTGATATGCGCTCCTGCTGCCTGCATCTGACTTCCCAGCACAGACGATGCCTGTCTTGCCTGCTTTTCCAGATTCGACAGCTCATTCGTCGTTGTGACAATTTCTGCCTGCAACGCATCGTATTCACCCTGTGTGATGTTTCCAAGTTCAAGTTCTTTTTTTGCGGATTCGGCAGCCTGCTTCTCCATATCAAGTTTTTCTTTTGTTCCTTTGATTACTTCATTCAAAGCATTCTGTTTTGCTTTGAGAAGATCTACATTTTTCGGATCAAGCTTGAGTGCTTTCTCCACCGAATTCAACTGGCTTTTCGTTGTTTTGATCTCTGAATTGGCAGCTTTCAGTGCTTTCGTAAGCCCTGTTGTCTTTCCATCGATTTCAATTGTAATTCCCTTGATCTGTCCCACGTATCCACCCCCTTACATAGCTGCAAATTTGTCAAAATCATCCTGCGTCGCCTTGAGTGGGTAGTTGTATGTGTCGTTGCTGCTCTCAATCATCATGTCGAGCACATCTCCATGTGTTAACTCCTCAAGGTCCTGCATCGATATGTGTAATGAAAAAGCCCGCAGCATAAAGATGTTTGTATTCATCTCCCTTACTGTGGGCTTTGGTCTTTTTTTAGTTCACTTGTGGTCGTGATATTACGATTCCACACCTTCAAGATGGATATGTTTACCGCAGGATCCTGGAAATCTGCCTCCTCAAAGCCTTCCATCCATACAATGTATCCTTCTTCCGAAGCTTCTTTAATCTCCTTCCGGTTCTGCATGTTCATCACATACGCAAGCTTCGATGTGTATTCAATCGCATCAAGCTTGTCTACGTCTTCTACGTTTTCCAGCTTGGCAAGATCCTTTAACAGCTCGCGCTTAAAAATCTGCTTGTATCGAATCGCAGTTGCTGCGTTGCTTTCAACTGCTACCTCTCTCTGTCCAATTCTGATCACTGATCTCATAGTATCCTCCGTTTCTGTTGCACCGGTGCAACTTTATATATTTGCAAGAAAAATGGGACGGTATCTTCTACCATCCCATTTCAATGATTGATATTAACCTGCTGCCTGTTCTGATGCAGTCGGCTCCCATACTTTTGTATACCAGCTCTTATACGCGCCATCTGTTGTATTGGATCCGGTTGTTGCTTTAACCAGATTCTTTTCCTTGCCATTGATCACGTTGACATCCGGACGTGGTGTAGCCTTAATTGTCACAGATTCTGTCACAGGCTCCGTGCTGTCTTCCTTGGTCTGGGACGCAACGGAGTGTCGTGTCAGTGAGCAACGATACAGTACATGTCTGCGTGCCTTTTTATCGCCTGAAAACTCAAACAAAAGAGCAATATACTTCTGTTCGTCTGTCGAAGATTCAACAAGCACACCATCGACTTCTTCCTGTCCCATCACCTCAATCTCTACGTCCTCCGGTACTAGTGCAGATTCGAAATCTCCCTCATAGCCGGAATTGCTTGATAATACGGCATACGCGGTATCATCCGCATAAAACGTGTTGGATTCTCCGGACGGATCAAGCGACATACTTACTGCTCCCGGCCATTTCTTCGGCGTACTGTATGTACTCTTGATTGTTCCATCCTCCTGCTCCGTCTCTGTGATAATCGCATAATGTGTATTTTTCAATCCAAACTTAATCTTATTTTTTTCTTTACCCATCTTTATATTACCTCGCTTCCTATATGGTCTTAGCTTCGTATATGGTCATAAATACTTTCTGCTCGTTCTCGAACTCGTCTGTCATGCTCCACGGAATTTCTGCTTCATTCAAAGCATCTTCGATCATCGCTTCCAGCTTCTCATTCTTCTTCGTACTGTACAGCACCGCACGCATGGAACTAATCTTCTGATACACCTTGTCATCTGCGAAGAAATTACTATCCGCATGGCATGTGTACGTGATAAAAGGTACTTTCGTGCCTTCCGGTGCATGGTCATAGTGTACAGTCACACCCGGTACCGACAAGACTTTCTTTACATCTGCAATCGTCATCCTTTTTCCACCTGCCTTTTGAATTCTTCCGGAAACTCATCCTGCGCCCATGCTTCCACCGGCGCAATATGTTCTTGCGCTTCTGCACGTTTTTTCTTCACAACTCCATTGATTACTACGTCATGTCCATGCTCCAGAAGATGTGTCAGCTGGTACTGCTCGTTATATACCGTCATTCCCCCCGATGTTTTCTTATGCTTCCAGCCATTCTTATACTTTTTCCCTTTTGTACGCTTGTTGTTGGGTGATGTCTTTTTCAGCTCCTTTACAGCTTCCTTTGCTGTTTTCTCCGCTGCCGTATCAACCGCAGTGTGCACATGATGCTCAAACGCCGAAAAAATCGATTGTAATTCCATATCAAGCTGTCCAATTTTAATCGTCTTGTTCGACATACGTCACCACTGCTTTCTCTTCGGCATAAAGCTCGATCGTATCGGAATCTGTACGCTCATAGGTACGATAGATTCCATAGCGGAAACTGGACCCCGACAGGGAAAAGGGGTAGCATATACCTTGTCTTTGTACTTCACAAGCTCTTCGCCGTTGTAATTTACCTTATCTGTATCAAAGCGATATTTCGGATTCATACCGACCTGCCCTGCTTTGAAGAACTCCTGGCGATCAACAGACTGCACTTTGCATATCACCGGGTGTTCGATTGTCTCTGTGATAATCGTATTCCCGATATCATCCTGGTCGGTCTTCGTTTCAAGCAATATGATTTCATCATCCATCTTCTGTCCTCGCTTTCTGCGACAACAGGCGGTTATTCAGCGCATACCGGAGCATCCGCGGCATACCCTCGCCGGTTGCCCGCTGCCGCCATTTCCACGCGGCATAGCTTATGATCAGCTCCTCATCATCTACAGGCGGCTCCGGCGGGAAAGTGATACCCTCCCGCTCTATCTCCGTCTGTGCTGCCTGCAGATACCGTGTCAGCCGCTGATCGTACACCTCAGCCGATATGCCGAGGTCAATCTTCAACATCGTCAATCTATCTGCATCTGTCATACGCTACCTCTTATTCCTTTGTTCCTGCAGCCGCCTTATTTGCTGTATCGTCCGCAAAGGTCATGTCGGCTGTCGGTGTTGTTCCAAGGATTCCGATGGCAACGAAGCCCTCTGCAATCACCGGAAGACCGTCATATCGTGCAAGTCCCTTATATACTGTCTGATCTTCCAGGAACTTCACATGCTCGGACTGTGTGATCTGTGCGCCCTCACGCTCGGCAAGGAGATATAAGTCACCATACCCGCCGACGATTACATTGTCCGGGATGAAATCGAGTGTTTCAATCGCACCACCCACGATTGGCATGGTGTCTCCCATTCCGGTTGCGATTGCGCCCGCTGCATTAAAGCTGAGTGCCTCTGCTACGAGCTTGGTCTTGGTTGTCTCGTTCATAGCCCAGAAGCGATTACCTTTTGAATACTTGCCCTTGGCATTCCCTGATGCAATCACAATCTCCTTGAACAGATCAACACCCTTCTTTGCGGCTGCAATTGATACAATGTTTGAGGAAGAAAGATTCTTCCACTCACGCGCTGTATCCGGGTAAGTCTCCGGTTTTGCTGCCTGCGCCAGACGTGTGACTACGCCTGTTGGCATCTTCTTTGATGTACCGTAAAGGATTGCCTTATCAAGGGCTAATCCAATTGACTGTCCCAGAGCTGTGATGATTGCTTCTGCAAGATTGATATCCGAGTCATTCAAAGTTGCATTATCGATTGCCATATATCCAGATACTTTATATCCATCTACTTCGACATTGTTGAATAACATCGACAACTCGTTGATAGAACCATTCATCTCTGTCCAAATTGCTTCAGGGATCGTGCCCTGAATCGGCTGTCTTGCCTTGCCCGGCACAGACTGCACACGTACATGCTTATAAAGCTTTGAGTACTCCTCGATGTTCTCGCGTAGGAGTTCAAGCATCACGTTCGGAATTGTAAGCTCTGCACCTGTAATCGCGCGGTTCTGCACACCGTTTGTATAAAGCGTACGCACACGTTCCAAGAAAGTGTGTACCTCTTCTCGCGCGAAAAACGCATCACGCTCCTGTACTGTCATACCAAAAAACTTCTTTCTAGTTGTTTTCACTGTTTCCACTCCTCTCATTCTTGCCTCTGGTGCCGGTTCTGCCTGTCTCTGCTTGCTTTCCAGTTCTGCAAGCTCGGACTCTGTATCCGATACTTCCTTTTCCAGAGTTCTTACTGACTCGTCATTTTCTTCCTTATCCTTCTCGTACTGCTCTACTTCCTGTGACACTGCCTCCTTCTCTTCGTCTGTCTGTGCCTCTTCAATGGCTGCCTCAAGCTCCTTCTCACGTGTTGCAAGCTCCTTTGCCTTCTCACGTGCCTCTGTGAGCTTCTTTGTGACTTCGCTCAGCTTCTTTCTGAGCATAATTGCTTTTAACATGATTCGCTTCCTCCTTTTAATTTTTTCTTCATGTCAAGCTTCCACACCTCGGTCTGTCGCGCCCGGATGGTATCTGCATCCTTCTTTCGCGCATTGACACTTGTCTCTTCGTATGCGGGGATGGTGCATACAGACACCTCATACAGTTCCACCTTCTTAATTGTCCAGTGTACGGATCCGTCCTCGCGGGCTTCCGGCTCTTCGTCCAGAATGTCAAAGCCGAAGCTGCACTGATCTACATCGTGACGTTTCACTCTGGCATACAGGTTCATCGCGTCCGAATCATCCGGATTGATGTCGATATGCCCCCAGAGTCCGCGTTCATCCTGCCGCAGTGTCAATGTGCCTGCTTTGGTTCTTCCGAGCACAAGCCCTGTATCATGGTTGATCAGTGCACGTACATCGCCGGATATCGTATCTGTAAACGCCCCAGGCGCTACACTCTCACTCATCCCCGGCATAATGTTATAGGTGCTATTAAAAACGGCGAAGTAACCTTCTATCGAAAGTGCCTCGCCGTCTTCCCGCGTATTAAATTCCGATGCGACAGATCGTATCTGTCGAATATGTCTATCCATTGTCTTCTCCCTTCTGTACCAGTTTCTTCTGTGCCGCTGCCATATCCCACGGAATATAGTTTTCAAGCACTCTAAGTTCATCCAAGCCGTCCTTTGGTGACATGCCTATCTTGTCTCTGACTTCATTTCCAGTCACAAATCCACGGTCTGACAGCGAACCGAATACGGATGCTATCGTCGTCAGATCCCAATCCATCACGGACAAAACATTGAACTTGATGTACATATTCGGACTGTATATCAGCTTTCGTGTCATCTCCTGCTGTAATCCTGTAACAATCGTCTTTATTTTCGTCTTGACAAAATAATTCCACTCATCCTGCTTGTACTCTCCAACGCCAAGCACGAACGCAGGCACTCCTAATATCGCGGCTACACTTTGCTTGTCCAGCTTTACATTGTCGGATATCGCAAGATCTGACAGAGACAACGGTTTGATCTGTTCTATCTCAAACTGTTCCGCAGGTATCAGCCACGGTGCACCGGCTTCGCCAGAATTCATATACTCATTGATCAGCTTCTGTCTGCCCTTTGGCGACGAGAATTCTTCAGTCATTCCATCCACTTTAACGATCAGGCTTGGCTTGTACTTGCTCTTCATGAATGCATTTGTTGTAACCTGTGCCTGTCGCAGGTTATCCGCGACATCTTTCAACTGTGCTGTAACGCCCTGCCCTTTGTACATGTATACCTTATCCGGATTATATACAAAGTGCATCACCTCATCCGGAGCATAAGGGATTCCATCAATCATCACACGATATCTGGTGTAATCGCCCTGAAATAATACTCTGTTTGCAGCCACCGGCTCCATATCAGACAGATATCCATCTTCCGTGTATACTTTCACAACCGAATTGCCTTTGCCATACAGGAGCAGATTCATCACAATCGCTTCTATAAACGTCTGCCGCGTCATGCTACTGCATGGGTTTATATCAATCTTTCGCGACAGCTCATTGATCACACGCTCGTCACCGCGTTCGGTGTTCTCCATGACGTGAATCGTCATTGCTCCAACCACTTCTGCAATCTTACGGCAGGCTGCTACAATCTCCGGGTTCTGGTCCAGAGATGTATAACCATCACCGCACAGGATATCATATGCTTCCGTGCTTCCGATCAGCACCGCCGATCGGGTTCGTCCTGCTTTTCTTAGTGCCCGCTGTAGCACGTTATTCTTTTTACTCATCTTCATTCTCACCTCCCCACCAGCTCTTTGATTTCTCGCTCTTTTCGAGCGAATTCAAGTATCTGACGCACGCAAACACACTCGAATCGAACAAGTCGATACGTGCCGTCGGTTCTATCTTCTCAAATTGGATCATGTCGTCTGTCTTCTCAATCGCATGTACATTCTTCACGCAGTACTCGTAAGCATCTGAATGCAGGTAATACAACGTTCCATCTTTGGCAGATTTCTCAATATGCCGGAACCCCTCCGACTTCACGTAGAAATACTGTGGCTGGTCGACTATACGGAACCCTGCCTTTTTCATCTGGATAAAGTACTCACGTGCAAACTTCTTATCGTGACCAACCTGCTTGATCTTAAAGCCTTTGCTCCGCATCTCCTTGAACCAAGTCACAATATCTCCAACGTTAACCGTCGGCGTGTTGCACATGGTCAGCCATCCATCGTCCCGCCAGCCAAACAGCGGTATGTTGTCTTCATCTGCTTTCCTTGCTGCTTCCACAACCGGGAAGAATGCATGCGTGATAATGATATCCACGCCCTTGTAATGTCCGAATAGTGCCGCTGCCGTGAGATCATGCAATTTCGACAGGTCGGCACCGCCGTACCAGTCTATATTAAGCTTTGCGAGCTCCTCTATGCTCCAGGTATACTGCTTGTCTGAATTTTGGAACTCTTTGATGTCGAAATATGCCTTCATCGCCGTGGTATATACATTCAACTGGCGACTTAGAAAATCCTTCCGCTGTTGCGGATCGTTCTGTGCCTGTATAGAATCGTTCAGAATATCTTCCGGGCGGATTGTCACACCGTATCCCGGATTTGCCTTTTCATGCTGTATCGGATTCGTAAAATCTACATTTCCTTTCTCGTCCTGATCCGCGCGCGATACAAAGCAGAACAATGTATCATCCTTCACGATGCCATCCAGCACTTTGTTGGCATATTCCAACCGGCGGTAACAAAATGAATTCATATTGTCACCTGCCGTTGTGATGCCGATCATCAGCTTGTTTGTGTATGCCTTCATTGCTTCTTTGAACCGGTTGTACTGGGATGCACGCTTAAAAGCATGCACTTCGTCCGCGATGGCTATGTTACAGTTGAATGAATCCTGCGTGTCCGGATTGCTGGCGAGTGCTTCGATGTACAGAGATCCTTCCGGTTCTTCGTCCTCGTTGTAAAACGTGTACTCGATAGAGTGCTGTGCATTGTTATTCAGTACTTTGAACTCGCCTATCATGCCCCGGTATCGCAAAGTATGCAGGATATCGTCGAAGCTCTGCTTTGCCTGTTTCAGTGCCGCTGCAACAATATAGATCGTCGCACCTGATTTACGCTCTAATAACCCCAGAGCAAAAGCCAGCGCCGCTATAAAAAGTGTTTTCCCCTGCTTTCGCGGGACAAAAATAAAGGCCTCTTTGTATCGTCTGATCTGAGTACCTTTATAGTAAAATCCTATTAAGTTATATACGATAAATATCTGCCATGGCTGCAATATCAACGGAGTATTCCGCAGAGAGTGCCCTTGCAGGTCCTCTCCCTTCACGTGAACCATTACCCGCTCAATGATATTGATCACAAAATCCGGCTCTTTCGTGTGCAGCTCAAGATCATCGCGTTCCAGATCCGCCAGGAACCGTTTGCACTCTCGTACATTGTTTCCGGCAATGATCTTTCCCGCAACTACATCCCTGGCATAGTCGATCGCTACCTGCCTATACTTCTTAGCTGCCAATGTCCCGCAGAATATCTCCTAATGCCGATGTCTTCTTGGTTTTGATTGCAGATTCATCAATCTTTTTCAGCCCTGCCGGTGTGAGCCCAAGATCACGCCAATACGCAAGCGCGGATGTATTCATGTCGCCCCAGCTCACTACAGGTTTGGCACCGGTTTCGACGTATTCCTGATAGATTTTGTCACGCTCTGCAAGTATATTTGCGAGCGTATCGATCATCGGAAGAAAAGCCTCCCGATACGTGCCAACCGCCTTGGCTGCTGATATTATTCGATTTTTCCATGCTGTCTTTTTCACCCGGTTTCCCCCTTTCTCAAAAAATCCCGCGTATTTGGAAATGCTTCCACCCACCGTTCTATCCTCCGGCGCTCCAAAAACGCTAGAGAGGGGGGAGTCTGCTGCCATATCTCATCTTCATACGCATTTGTAATTGTTTTCCTGTCGCTGTAAGCTCATGTGAATCCCGATCATGCATGCGGTTGTGGCACTTCTGGCATAGCGTGATCAGGTTGCAGTCGTTGTACCGCTCATCCGGATACTGTTCGACTGGGTACACATGATGCACATGATCTCCTGATCTTCGTTTGCCATATCGCTTACACTCTTGGCACTGGTAAGCATCTCGCCGAAGAATCACTGCACGTTTCTTCTTCCATCGTTTGTCGTTATACATCATTAGCTTCATCCTCTGACTTCTTCTGCAGGATGTCGATGGCTTTCGTGATCACTGCCGGAAGCTTCACGCCCATGAGCCCGGCATTCTCGACCAATGAGATTGTCTCGTTCGCTATAAAAGCAATCACGACCGCATCACGAATATAATTAGTGCCGATGACTAAATCTAATCTATACGCTACGATCACGAACACAAGTGTCATGCACTTCCGACATAATCCCTTCCATCCTGCTTTGCTCTCCAAACTGCCTGTATCAGTTTTGGGACTGTTCTTGAATACGCCAGCAACAATCAGCCCAGATACATAATCAATCGCCATGAATATGAGCAGGGTTTTAATACCTGCATCCCATCCGCCAAATACGGATGCTATCGCTGATCCAATCACTCCTACTACTGTACATATCGCCTGTTTCATCTTCTCTCCTTTCCAACGCAAAACAGCAGCTATATGGTTTCCATACAACTGCTGTTCTCCGTTTCTCTCAACTATCTTATGCTATCATAATATCACTTAATTTGTCCCCCGAGTACTCCACTTTCAGTTTTTCTTAAAACCTCCGAAGAACTCTCTCACTCTTACATATAGCTTAAAAAACAAATATGTGTATGTCTCTCTTAATGCAAGTCTATACAGCATCTGGTCCTGCAACGTCAGGCTCTCTACAAATTTCTTTTCGTTAAAGTAATCAATATACTCCTCAATGATCTCATACTCCGTTTTCATATCTTCTCACTTCACTTTCTTAGATAACAGGTAATAGAACTTCCGCCGGCTGCGATAGTATAATGCGCGCGACGCTGGCATTCCACGCGCTTCAAGCACCGGATATGTGCACTCAGTATCTGTTACTCCTGCCAATATATACTGTGCAAGTTCCTTGTTTGCTTCCACTGTCGTATCTTCAATCACCTTACATCTCTTGCTTAGTTCTGCTGCCTTGATCGCTGCGCTTGCCGTTGGGTTCGACAATCCACTTCCTGTTGCTCTGGTTTCATGTGACCGAAGTCCTCGCAGTTCTCGAATCTCTTTTATCCAGTCCGGATACTGCATACAGTAGTGGTACAATTCCAAGAATCTATGCTTCCCAATGTTATAGCTGGCGACCGAGTTTCTTTGTCTCACCTTGCTCACGCTCCTTTATACTTTCTGTGTGTACTCCAGACATATCCATCCTGCACCACTTTTCAGCTTTCCCCATTTCTGCCCGGATACTGTCTTTTCCGCCACAATCGTATATACGCCCTTGTCCCGGATCACTCCGATTATTGCATTTGCTGTACCCGCATCCTTACGAATATTCAGTTCCGATGCTGTGACCTTAACTCTATATGTATCTGTCTGTGTCTGCTCTGGTTGGACTGCTGCCTGCTCCGATGCCTTTGTTTCTCCAGCTGCATTCTGTTCTGTATTCATTCCAAGTCCAAGCGTTGCAAGGATTCCTTTCGCATATGCTACACCAAACGCCCGGCACTTCTCTTCTGTATCCGCTTTTGCCGCATCAGCTTTATTGTCTACAAATACACCCTCGCAGATAATCGCCGGGCTTTTCGTCTGTCTAATAAAGCCAAAATAATCACTTCCGTATGCGTTCTTTTTTGTCTTTAAGCCACGGCTTTTCTGCCCAATCTTCACAACTTCTTTCTCTATGTTCTGTGCAAGCACCTTTCCTTTGCCGCCGTTCACACTGTGCCATACTTCGAATCCTTCTCCGCCTCCTGCGTTGTTGTGTATGTCAAGCGCCAAATCTGCGTCCCAATGGTTACACATTGTTGTCTTTTCGTTGATTGAGCTATCAATATCTCCAGTTCTGCTAATCAATACATCTACGCCGTGTTCTTTCAGATAATCACGGCATCCCTTTGCCATCTGCAGATCAATATCCTTTTCTACAAGATACTTCACTGCTCCTGGATCACTCCCACCATGTCCTACTCCAATATATACTTTTGCCATCTCTATATCCTCCGATCATATACTCTTGCATTTATATGCTGCTGTTCTTCTTCGTTCCACGCATCCAACAGGCGCCGTGCTGTTTGATACGCTATAATATAGCTTTCGCTCCTGCTGCCTCCACTGTCCTTATAATACTCATTCAGGAACTCTAACAGTGTCTGCTCCCTAATCTTCTGTGTCTCAGTCTTTCGCTCAGCTTTCCAATCCAGCTTTGTACCGCAGTTATCGCAATAGTGCACGCTGCTCCAACACATTTGATCTAGTATTTCTCCCCGATTACCAAGATACCACTTTCTTTCATGACAACACGGACATACTGCAAGCACTCTTGGATTGCCGTGTGTATCCTTGTATCTCTCATCAATCTCAATTAACAGCTCTGCCATATTGTCCGGTTCCCCGGATTCTCACCCCCTTCCTTCTTTAGATTTATGATATATTTTCTTAGTGCCAAAATAAAAAAGGTACCAACCAATGAATACTGGTCAGTACCTTTCCTTTTCTAGTATTTACTTGTTTTTCTCGATGAATTCTCTCATCATCATGCTAAGCTGTCCGGCTTGACTTACTCCAGCCTTCTCACATGCATCTGCAAATGCCTCTACCAGCTCTCGCTTCAGCTTATATGATTTGCTTATCAAGCCAGCTTTTGCATTCCACTTGTCTTGCGGTCTAATCTTCTTTTCTTCCATCGTGCACCTCACAATATATATTTAATCCAATTGATGCCACACTCAATACAAGTGCTATTGCAATTGCCGCATCCAATCCTTTTTTGATTGCATAGTACACAAGAACCGCCGCCGAACAGGTGCTAATAATTGTTAATACTTTTCTTATAGACATATCTTCAAAAATGGCTTAGAATAAAATTAGGCGGTGGGTGGGATATTCCCACCGCCTGTGCCCTTACTTGAAGAAGGTTTCGTAGATCAAGCATACGATGGTTGCTATGCCTTGCAGGATGCTTACTACGATTGCAACCTTTTCAAGTTTGGGCTTTTTCTTTTGTTTTTTCTTAGCCATTTCTTATTCACCTCCTTACAAGTATTATAATATCATACGGTGTACCGTATGTCAATACTTTTTATTAAAAAAGATGAAAAATTTCTGACCAGTATTCACTTTTCAATGTGCATCTTTATTTAGTATTTACTAGACTTTACAGGTAATTCTTTCCGAAGATTTCGCGGAAGTTCTTATCTGGATAGCGTTCCTCAAAAGCTTTCTGTGCAGCTTCATGTATGATCTGCATATAGTCGCTGTTCTGGTGTACCGCATCCGGTCCCGTTCGGTGATGCTCCGGGCAAAGATAAACCTTCAGTCCATATTTTTCGGACAGTTTTCGGTTTGGTCCTCCAAAGCAATGATGCTCTTCAATCGTATAGCCCTGCTGCCGGATTCCGAGCAGATTGCACATGTAACAACATCCGTCTTTGTTCTGCATGATCGATCTACTCATGATTTCCCTCCTTGCTTTACTATCTCGATTGCATCATCCAAATTAACTACAATCTCTCCGCCCATGCCGGTATTCCCGAATCGTTCGTATGAGACTTTCTTTAGTTGCCCTACTACTTTGTCAATGTCATAGGCGGTAGGCTGGCTTTCAATAATTCCGACCAACGCAGTCTGCAACACACAAGGATATTCGGCAACTGTCAATATGTTCTTCAATTCATCAGCATCAATCAATCTCATTTTCATCACTCCAATCTAATTTCTGTCCGCACTGATGGCAGTAAACTAAATCACTTCTGATTATTCTTCTATCGCTTCACTCTCTGTCATATTATCCCTCGCTTTCTAATAACTCTGGATTGTCAAATATATTGCCGATAACTTCTACGCATTTTCTTTCTTCCGTATAAAATCCTAAGTTACAGTAACAACCCCCACTTTCCTTATGGATTGCATAACTGTAATCCAATGTCCAGTCCCCATTGCAATATTTTACAATCTCTGGGTATGGTTCTTTTCTATCGCAAATATCATTCTCCCAAATCAGCTTGCCGTTCTTGTCTTTTAAGCCGGTACATTGGCAGATGGTGGACGGGTTGACTTCAATAGCATATATGTCAGCCTCCCACATATTTTCTTCCAAATAATGAACTCTTAATATATTTTCATTGTCGCTTATAAGAATTACGGTTTTTCCTTCGATTTCAAAAGGAACTCCATATACCCATTCTCCATTATCAACTCTCTTCGCCTTGAATAAATATCTATCTTCCATGTTCTCTCCTTTCGGTGCTTATTTGACTATGGATATATTCTTCTTCATTCTTTCCTTTTCACGCTTCTCTTTTGCTTCTGGGAAAATAAAATCCATAGCGTCATTCCAACCATTTGTGTAATTATGCTCGATGATGTAATCTTCATAATTTCCCATTGTTGGTGTGCTTCTGTATAATGGCTTTTCAATCATTTTCTTCACCTCTCAATTCTTCGAAATAGAATTTTACATCGTCAGACACATACTTAACGATTCCAAACCGCTCCGCCACTTGATAAGGTATGCTGTCACGCATAAGCCTTTTATGTATTTCTGAAAGATACTTTCGAAATCCCTCGACATCTAAAGTGGCTTTATAGTGGTTGCAGCTCCTACAAGCTGGCATGTAATTTGATATATCATCTTCCCCTCCAATTCTAAGCGGCTTTGCGTGATCTACCTGCATATCCTTATATTCGATCTCGCAACCGCAATAACCGCATCTATGGTTACATTTTTCATATACTAAAAGCCGTATCTTCTTTGGAATCGATTTTCTCTTGTTCATCACTATGCATCATCTCCTCCTTTTCGCCCGCTCCACAACTTCCTGCTTCATATCCAGGTAATTGCTCAGAGCATCCTTCTGTTTTCTAATACACTCATTTTTCTTCCGTTGCTCCGTGGCGAATGCTTTCTCGGATGTTCCAAGTCCACCACATCTTTCAAAACATTCTGGATAGTAGTAGTCTCCTTTATTATTCTTTGTCAGTCTACTCATCGTACACCACATCCTTACTTACTTTCTTGGCAACCTTGATGGTGTCCTTATTCGTCTTGCTAACCGTAACCGTAACTCCACGTCCGTTATTTACTGTTATCTTTGCTATGTTCCGCCGATCGACCAGCTCCACACACTGTTTCAGATATTCACACACCTTTTCGTCTGTCTCATGGATTGCCAGCTCAATATTGTCCTTTGCCTTCTCCTGCCGTTCTCTCGCTCTCTGATGGATTCTCGCTCCTTGACAGTCGCACATCATGATTGCCTTCTCCTCTGCCTGCTCATCTGGTATCTCTTCGCCAAATAGTACAAGATTTCTGCAATATTTGCATATTTCTCTATTTGCCATTACGCATCCTCCTTTTTGCTCTCTTTACACATTCCTGTTTCATATCAAGATACTCACTCAATGCTTCTTTCTGTTTTCTTATACATTCATTCTTTTTTCGTTGTGTCTCTGTGAATGCTTTATACTTCCGGCATACACTGTGACAACCAACTTTCCTGTCTACGCATTCCTTACATGGACAGTTTTTCACAACTTCCACTCCTTCCACTACCTATTTTTGCGCAAAAAAATACCAACCATCGAATAATGATGGTTGGTACCGGTGTCATTATTGACTATTCTATTTTTCCTCCAAACTTTGGAAATTTGTCATACAAAGCATGAAATACTTCTTCCCATCTTCCGTCTTCCATGAAATCTCTTGCGACAAATTCGCAAAAATGATATTCAATAGCCGGTTGACGCAACATTGCCTGACGGTTTCCACCAAATATAGATATAATGTCCGATTCATATTCCGAATAACTAACTTTTTCACCATTGGAAATCCGTATTCTGTATTTATCCATTACATCCATAATTTTGCGTTGCTCATCTTTTGTAACACCATATTCTTTGAATAACTGATCTACATTTCCCATAGTACATATCCTCCTTCGTATTGGTACGGATATTATACCACTCCAACCATCACAATTCAATTTTCAAAGTTCGACAAATTTCGACGCTACATCATCTGATCTAATGGTAACTCCATCTGAATTGCCGGGTAATCTTCCCACGGAACGCCTATGTAATCGAGAACTCTTCCCCAGCCATATTTTTCTCCAGTCTCGGGGTCTGTACAACACCGATACATGTAATACTCCCATTCTTTCTGGTTACGTTCTCGCAATTTATCAAATCTATGTGGCCTTTTCTCCATATGGATTCCAAAGCCACACATACTGCATCCGGTTCGCTGTGCTCCAGTAGTCCGAAGATTTCCACACTGATCCTGTACTACATCGCCGTAAATATCCGGTATTATGCTCTCAACCGGTTCATATGGTATTACATTTCCGTTCTTGTCTTTGCTGTAAGGTTGCTCATAGTACAACTTCTCAAACACATCCATGTTTTTGTGATACCAATCATCCATTTCCAACGCCAGCTTTAATATGTCATTTCGCATATACGGAGCAAACGGAGCCGATCGCATTGTGGTTTTTCCATAGTAGTTGCATCCGTGATCGGTAAGCGCTTCTTCTCTCTGTCCACCTTCCGACGCCATCATTCCAAGATACGGATAGCTCTGATGTTCCCTAGCCCAATCATCACAAGGCTTCTCTTTGAGCCAATAGCAACAATCATTTGATACCTTAAAATTCGGTTTCTGATAATTCACTCCTTCATTTTCGTTTTCATATCCTCCAAACAATTTCAACCACTTCTGCGGCAGTTTCATCCGACTATTCTTCTGAAAATGTCCGAGTTCTCCACATTCACCTGTAATAATCGCATGTCTGACCGTTTTATTCTTTTCCGTCGGATTCTGTAACAATGCGATCTTACCTGCTATACGCTTACTGATTACCGGAAATCCAACTTCATTCAATACCTGTGTTTTTGTCTTATACGAATGCAGAATTGTCACACCAAGTGCTTTATGCACTCTCTGAATACTTGCATCTTCCAAACTCGATACTGATATTGCCGGTACATCAATTCCGATAGATTTCAAGAATACATGCAATGTAATGCTATCAAGTCCACCGACACTGACATGTGCTACTTTCCCACGTTTATCCATCTCTTGAAGAAATTCTATTGCCCGGAGTTCTGACCGTTTCTTTTTTACTTCATATGGCTGATATTGCATGGCAATCATCCGGCTTTTTGCTTCACGCTTCTGTTCTTTCCACTTCTGGAATTCCATATCCGGCTTGTCTATCTCAATATCTTCCAAGAAGTCAAATTGTTCTTGTTCCATATCTACCTCCTACGCAAACATCATCAACTGTCCATTTGCTTCCTCTGCTACCTGCATATTCGCCGTTCTTCTTGCAATGCACATTTCCGGAAGATTTGCTCTCACAAGTGCAGCCGGTATCGGTGGACACACTGCATTGCCGCATCTTCTTACCTGCTCCGTTCTCGGATATGTCTTGCCAGTATAATCATGATCAATAATGTAATCATCTGGAAATCCCTGGCATCCATATAACTCTCGTGGTTCCAACATTCGAAGTCCGATATCCACAATCTGGTAATCAACACCCTCAATCGTTACAAGACCAAACCTATCCTTTGTGGTAACCGTGTCTAATGGTTGTTCAATGTCCTGTCCTGTAGCATCACCATAGTATTTGATCAGAAATGCCCTGACTTCTCCAAAATGTCCTGCAGACGTTGTCACTGTATGTAACGGCTCTCTTTCGTCCTGTCCGATGCATGTCTTATAGAACTTACTGAGAAACGATGTAACCAGTCCGTACCGGTTCGAACCATCAACTGTCATGATCGGATCTTCTATCGTCTGTCCTCTCACTTCTCCCTGAGCAGTTTCGGAATGGTACTGGATCAGTGTAGGGCTTATTAAACAATGCTCATTCTTACTTACAATCGTGGTAAGAGGTTCTCTCACATCCTTGCTCCTGTCTACCGTAAATCCAGTCTGTCCGATCTGCACCATATACGGCTCTACAATCCCATATCCATGCTTTCCTGTTATGGTTGGCATTGGCTCTCTAATGTCGTTCGGTCTACGCTCGCCACCATGATTACACTGAATGATAAAAGGTTCCGGATTATCTATCACAAATTTCTTTAGTCCTCTTGCAATCCGTTCCATCGTCTTCGGAGCCAGCGGTCGTACCGCCCGGATACCATATTTTTCTTTAATCTCTTCAGAAGTGTCAAAAATGCTCGGACAAGGCAGGCTAAAATCAAGTTGCGTGTATGCTCCAACATAAGGTTTAAGCAACCCTGCCTTGACTTCCTCACTGTCCACCGGTGCATGTGTAGGCTCTGGCCATACGATTGATTTTCCATCGCAGCGTGCAATCATAAAGAATCTCTTTCGCATTGTTGGAGCTCCATAGTCCGCTGCCACAAGCTCCTTGAATTGTACTTCATACCCTAACTCTTCAAGCTGTTTTACAAACCGTTCAAAGGTCTTGCCCTGCTTGTTCCTAATTGGGTGGTGGCGTCGGTTTAATGGTCCCCATGTTCTGAACTCTTCTACATTTTCAAGCATGATCACTCTTGGTCTTACAAGCCCTGCCCACCGGCAGGCAACCCACGCTAGACCACGAATATTCTTATCTTTAGGTTTTCCGCCTTTGGCTTTGCTGAAATGTTTACAGTCCGGCGAAAACCAAGCAAGTCCTACCGGATTTCCTTTACATGCAGCGATCGGATCTACCTGCCACACATCTTCACAATAATGCTTTGTTCTTGGATGGTTGGTTTTGTGCATCTGTATAGCTTTCGGATCATGATTGATGGCTATATCAACGCTGTATCCTGTTGCCATTTCGATGCCTGTCGAAGCTCCACCACCGCCAGCAAAATTATCTACAATAAGCTCTCCGTGTATCACTCCATCACCAGCTCTCTATTACACAGCTTCTTGATCTGTCTCACTCGTTCAAACGATATACCGCACATTTTTGCTGTATCGGTCATGCCATATCCCTGCAGCATGCACCGCATTGGCTTCTGTGTTCTCGGAGACAACTGATCAACCATATGTCCGAAATCTATCATAGTAACCAGATCACCAATATAATCATGAGTATCTGCAAGAAATACATCTGCATAAGACTCTCCAGCTTCATTAACTGCCTTATCCGCTGCCACATACTGTGGTTTCTCTACGTCTGGTCTATTGAATTGCGTTCGAAGCGGTACATCTTCATAATTGACAAATCGCTCCACATATCCACGTATATACAGCCCTATGTAATTACGATTCAGATGCTCCAAATCCTTGCTTCTGTCGATAGCCTCCACTAATGCCAGCATACCCACTTGGACAATATCCTCATAATTGGGAAATCCTCGATATTTGTTCAGATGGAAATACACCAGCTTGATATTTTCTATAATCTTCTGATTACGCATTTCTATATTTGACAATATTTTCACCTTTATTTTCACCTTCTTAACATGCTTCCTTTTTCTTCATCTTCTCCTGCATCCAAGCCTTCCACTCCCGCGTGTCCTCGGATACGGTCCAACTTTCATTTTTATTGAGTAAAAGCTCGACTTTTTCCCACTTTTCTGCATTCTTGATTGCAACACCTCTTGCCGACTTCCAACCATTTTTCTTCCAGCCACCTAACCAGTCATTTTTCAGCGTCCAGAAAACATGCTCTGTACGTGTGTGGATATGCACAGTACATCCCTTCTGCATCCGTTCCAATGCTGCAATGAGCAGTGTCAGCGTAATAATATTCGTATTACAGTGTTCAAAATGCATGACTTCATACACGATCACAGGCTCGCCTTTGTATAGCATCTGTTTTCCATCTTCGTATGCTTCCATCACATACATGCCGTCGGCTTTCGTGGCGCGCGGCGCAATCGTCGAAGTCTCAATATATATCCTCACTTCCTGCATTTTCGTCTCTTCCTTTCGTTGCACCGGTGCAACTTCGACCAATCGTCGCCCGGTGCTCGTATCACTCTCTTGGTCTGCTGTATCTTTACTTCCGTGTAATAGACATAGCTGTACCCTGTTACCTGATTTATGCCAATTCGAATTGATTTTTTTTCTATGTAATACCCAGGACGGGCTACCGGTCCATCCGTGATGATCTTCTTCATTGTCCGCCGGACATATGCTTTCTTCTCCGGTTCCGGACGTACTAAGTTTCTGCTTGAAGAAAGACTGGATGCGCGCTTGATCTCTTCCGGGTCAAATATGCTTTCCTGTTCAAGCTCTTCCGGAAGCGGCTTGCACAGATACGATGCAAGCTGTCCGAATCCTTCCTCATCCCGGACCGGTTCGCTATGATGCGACTGTCCCGGCCAGTCTTTCGCTATCAGCAACTCCGTGTTCCATATCCGGTTGCAGATCAGGTGAATGTGAATACCGCCGCGCTTGCCAATCTCTACGCGCCTGATCCACTTCCACTTCTCGCCGTGTGCTGCATAATCTCTCCGCATGCGCTTATCAAACAGTGCCAAATCCTGCTTGACAGCATCCATGCTTTTTCGCGTACCTGCCGGATACTTCAATGTGATCCAGCAATCGCCTGGGAGGAAGTTTGCTTTCAGCAAATGTCTATATTTGTTCTCTTTATTGATTTGATTCTGCCGCTTCACCTGTTCCGGTGTCGGTTTCTTCCTTTTCGCCCGGTGCTCGCCTTTTGCTCCTGTATGCCCTGCGAACTTATATGCATGCTCTATGGAATTTTGGAAATAGTATGTATGTTTTCTGTATGCCATCGAAAGTGTATCCTTGTCCCTAACTTTAATATGCTTATACTGTCTCAAAGCGAGCTTTTATCCCGCTTTTCTTGACGATATAAGCTTTGTGTGATACACTCAAATTGTTCAGATTCGAGGTATTACACCTGAGCCGGTTTTCAGCCGGCTCTTTTTCTTTTCAGTGCAGCTTCTCCGGTTCATTCCTGGCAGTATGTACCATCTTCCGCCACCCAGCACCGGCACCGGTCACCATTCGCGATCCTGCTGCCTATGTACAGACATCCTGTCGGTGGCTCCAATCCTGCGAAGCTCTTTGCACTCATATATGCCTTGTGCATGATCTCATCCATCTTCGTCACTTGTACGCCACCCTTCTTCGGTCTGACGTCTTGCTCTTCACGATGATGTGATCTGCGCAGTCTGCCTCGACGTTCCAGTTTTCCCATCGTAAGCCGTTTTTTGCCATGATTTCTTTTTGCTTTCGCGTCGGCTTTGCCGGACGCTTTAGTTTCTCGTCTTTCAGTCTCATCTTCTTCCTCCGTTTCGTTCGCAAGTGCGATCAGCTGCTGCCAGATTGTTCCGGCTATCATAATCCCAAAGCCATACACCAATCCCATCCACAACAACACTGCACCTTCCACCATCGCGATCGTCGCCAGCTTATATGTTGTTATGATCATCTTGTTACTCATCCTCTCATCCCTTCTACTGATATTCCGCCTGCAGGTTACCCCATCCGATCTGTCTCGCGACCGATGTCGGATTGAACGGCGGCACCTTGCGCCCTGCCTTCAATTCCTTCCGATAACGAAGAAAATCTACAAATGCAAGATAGTTGACATACGTCACGCCGCAGCCATCCAGAATTGTGTAGTTTCCGTATCTTCCCCGTTGAACATACTCGTCGATCTCTGCAAGCCGGTTCGACACTGTCCTCGCCGATATATCCAGTGACTTCATAATCTGCGCTTTTGTCACATACGGTGAAGCACTAATGTATTTGATAGATGTTATCTCCATGCTCCTCACGCTCCTTTCAATCGTTCCAGTTCCTCCACCAGACTGTTTTTCGCTCGATCAAGCGACCATATCTCTTCCTCAATGTCTTTTACCTTCATTGCTCGCGTGTACATATCTTTGAATATTATGAGTCCAAAGCTCTTATACAGCTCTGCTACTTCTTCCTTACCGGATGTATTCCGAATTGCCGGATGCCACATGTATACGGTCTCGATCAGCTCGTACTCCTCATCTGTCACAGATCCGTGAATCAGGTCCTCGAATTCATTCTTCATCATCTTTCTCACATCCTCCAATCTGGACATCATCTCTGTGTCCCATCATTGCCCGGATATGCTTATTAGGCACATCCGCCATCACCGCATTCTCAAGCAGCTCCATCTTTGCTGCCTGAAACACCATATCGTAATACTGCGGCTGTTTAATCGTAATTGGCGTTTCTGCTGTAAAAGCGTCAACTATTCCCATCTTCTACTCATCTCCCTTCTGCTTATAGTTTGTCTCCGAAAAATTTTTTTAACATACGCTTCTTCTGTTGCCTCCCGTCTGCTTGACTATTTCTCTCACAGCTTCTATACTTTCCCTACAGGTTCCTGCCAGAACCGAGTAAATATGAAAGGGGGATTATCATATGTCAGATTCTGTTTCTTTAAGTTCATTTCCTACTAACAAAACGGAAGCTTTAACTATGCTTTACCTGCAATCACAGGATTTATCTGAATTAACGCCTGAGCAACTTACAGATAAATATTCTGAAGCTTACGATCGCATCAAAAAACGTTTTTCTGAAATCCGTTCTGCAAAGCACTAAAATATGAACTAGTTTTCCTGGCCTATATCTCAAACTTGAGGTATAGGCTTTTACATTTCCCGCATTAGCATTGCTTTTGCTTTAACCAGCTCTGCAACTGCATCTACTATGTCTGCGTATCTCTCATCTTTTTTTGAATCAAGATTCTGTATCTTCTGACATACCGATATAATCGTTGCATCGATTTCTATATCAACTTTCTGCAGATTCATTTGTGCTTCTGTTTCTTTCATTGCCATATTCTCGCCTCCTTCCCTTTACCCTGCTACGCCTCCGGAATTTTTCCGAATTCTTTTTCGTATTCATTTACTGCATACCGCATCAGAAGCTTCTTCGCTTCTTCCTCTTCAATTGGTTCACCAAGATGGCCTCCGTAATCTTTTTCTCTTGTCAACAGCCAATTTCCTTTCTTGCTTTTCCATAATTCGCAATCATCTATGCTTCCAACTTTTTGTCCAGGAAATATCGACCGATTAAATATGTTATCGCGTTGATACCATTTCTTAACATCTGCTACCTTTTCCATCTTCTTCGTGTCATATTTCAAACCATTAATTATGAATAGCATCTTTCGCACCTCCTCTCTTCCTTTGCTCCGTTGCCTCCTGTTATGGTCCTACATGTGTAGTAAGACGACATCGAACAGAAAAAACACTATAAATGAGATATTTTTCTAAAATTTTTCTTTTGTTCTGCTTCCGTATCAAATTCTATATAGAATTTACGGTTTTATCGTAATCTAAAGGGAAAAAAATAAGTCGATTATATGGCACTCCATATAACTCCTCAATTCTTCGAATGATCGGAACATCAGGGTAGCTCTTCCCTCTTTCATAATTACCAAGCGTATCCTTGCTTATACCAATGAGCTTTGCCGCTTCTTCCTGATTATATCCCTTTAATTCTCTAGCCTGTTTTAACGTCAGGGCACGCCAGAAAATCCGCAAAAGCCGAGATAATCCGTATTCT
>OGJV01000346.1_pt1 | contig 28135 bp, 19 predicted proteins | sample 1572271 | NCBI WGS metagenome assembly OGJV01 (sample SAMEA2582107, study PRJEB24529) | metagenome | biome: Human gut stool | place: China | collected 2011
GCTTTCGTGCACAGGTAAAAGGAGTCATAGACATACCATTCTTCATGTATCGTTTAGCAACAGTTTTGGGTTAGCATCTGCACAGCCTACTCCACAGGGTTTGTCGGGTGCGCCGGCCATCGCCAAAGAGGTGACGCTCGAAAGTTCCTTTCTGGATAATATTACTTTCAAGGTGGCTGACGGATTGGAGTGTGTCTATAGTGCCGTAGACTCAGCTAAGGCGGCCGATCGAGCCGAGGAGGGCGACCTGCGATACATCTTCGTATCGCCCAATGGCCAGAAACTGTATGTGTACCTTTACGCGATTGCCAACTTAGATAAAGAGAAAGCCAGTGCCGCACCCGACACAATGCTACTTCCAGGCCTAAAGGATCTAAATATCATTGATCGACAACAACCTGTGGAAGGTGAGCTGGACCGTATCATTACTATCAAGAATAAGAATGGTAGCATGCGGCGTGAATACATAGGATTCTATGCTAATGGCATTATCTGTTTCTCTGCTGAGTCTCAGAGTGGTGATTTCACCCTGACAGACCAAACGGCCAAGTCGGTAGACGATAGTTTCCGATGGGTAAATTTGTTGCTGCTAATTATATGTATAATTATCTGTCTAATTCCATCCTTTATGATATCGTCCGCTTGGGAGGAGCGAAAAAGCAATTTGCCTAAGTTTTGGAAGGGCATACTGAAGAGTTTCGTCTTGTCTATCGTTATTGGTGTCGCAGGAAGTTTGATCTTTGGATTTCCAATGTTGAAAGCTGTCCTCTGGATGTTGGTTATTACCGTTTTGGGTGGCATGATGTTATGTATGGGCGGCACCGTCATCTGTTTCTAAATCCATGAACTGTTGAACGACTGATGATCATCATGCTGCTGATGGGAGCGCTGCTCCCGTTGACGGCCAAGAACCGGGCGCAACAGGTCATTGCGCACCGCGGATATTGGAAAACGTCGGGATCGGCCCAAAACTCGCTGGCCGCGCTCTACAACGCCCATAACATCGGGGTCTACGGATCAGAGTTTGACGTGCACATCACACGCGACGGCGTGGTGGTGTTCCACGACGACATTGAGGACGTCAAGATAGAGGACGCCAACTACGCCGACATCAAGAACAAGCGCCTCAGCAATGGTGAGACGTTGCCCACCCTCGCGGCCTATCTCGCCGCCGCCCAGTCGCTGGGCCACACGCGCCTCATCCTCGAGGTGAAGGAGCACGCCAAGAAGAGCGATGAGGACCGCTGCGTGGACGCCATCCTCCGACAGGTGGCCAAGGCCCATCTGGCCGACCGCGTGGAGTATATCTCGTTTATCAAGCACGCCTGCGACTACCTCGTGGCCAACGCCCCCAAGGGCGTCAAGGTGAGCTATCTCAACGGCGACCTCACGCCCAAGCAAGCCCAAGAGGCCGGCTACGCGGGCATCGACTACGAGGACCAGGTGTGGCGCGCCCACCCCACATGGATCAAGGAGGCCAAGCAGCTCGGTCTCATCACCAACGTGTGGACCGTCGACAAGACCTCCGACCTCAAGTGGTTCCTGGCCAAAGGCATCGGCTTCGTAACCACCAACGAACCCGTCAAGGCCAAGGCGCTGTAACCCCACCTGCGGACGACAGGCGCTAACCCAAAAGCACACCGCCGACAAAACCGGGATATCCTGATTTTGTCGGCGGTGCCGTGTTGGGAAGGTTTGTCATTCAACATTCCACACTCAACTCACTCCACATTCTCAACATCCCTCCCCCAAATCTACACGGTTTTTCCTATCACGCCCGGGTTCGCTCCCAAATACGCCCTTCTCGCGCATTTTTGCAACCGCTTGACATTCAATCACTTATCATCAGAAGGCCCCATTTCGCATCCCACATCCCACATTCCGCATGATGAAAAGCCATCTTTCGAGGCTCGAAACATGCCCTTTGGAGGCCCCTTCTCTTACCTTTCGCATCTCGAAAGCTTAGCTATCGCAACTCGAAAGATGCCCAACGCCACAGGCGGCCCTTCGTTTTCGGCGTTTCGGCCCTTCCGGTTCGCCTTTTCGCGCGCTATTTCAGCCAAAAACGCAACACAAGTTTTTTACCAATTTTTCTTACTGTTGGTTGTTGAATGTGGGGTGGGGATGGGGTTGTTAAACTTCGAGAATTCTACAAATGGTATAATGGAAAAGCCACAAATATAATAATTGGGGGGCGAACGTCGTTAATAAGAATATGAGAGACAATCAAGAAGAACTATTTCCGATGGTCGACGAGAACGGCCAGGTGCTTGGAGCCGTGAGCCGCGGACGGGCCCACGACGGCAGTAAGATTCTGCATCCCGTGGTCCACCTGCACGTGTTCAACAGCAAGGGCGAGCTCTACTTGCAGCATCGCCCTGCGTGGAAAGACATTCAGCCCAACCGGTGGGACACGGCCGTGGGCGGCCATGTAGACCTGGGCGAGAACGTGGAGCAGGCGCTCCACCGCGAGGTGAGGGAGGAGCTGGGCATCACCCAGTTTGCGCCCGAGAGCCTCGGCCATTATGTCTTTGAGAGCCTGCGCGAGAAAGAGCTGGTTTATGTGCACCGCTGCGTTTACGACGGTGAGGTGTGCCCCAGCAAGAGTGAGCTCGACGGCGGGCGCTTTTGGAGCCGCCAGGAGATTCTCGACAACATGGGCAAGGGCGTCTTCACGCCCAACTTCGAGAACGAGTATCGTAAGTTTTTCGGCTAAACCCTAATCTGCCATGGAACCCAAATTCATCATCACCCTCGACGGCTATATGCGCATCGGCCAAGTAAGGATGCACAAGGACCTGTTGCAGCCCCACGACACTTGCGTCGGCGGTGGCTTTTGGGAAATCGACTACGCCTCGATGAGGCTGCTGCTGTCGGGCAAGTCGTTCGACTATGGCAAGCCCAAGTGGACCCTCGTCACCGGCAAGCTCTATGTGCCCAGCGCCTACCGCGGCATGCAAATAGAATACACGGGCAGTTCGCTCGCCGACTACCATAACCTGTCGCAGGAGTTTGAGATAAGCTATTATTAGCCCGTTGGCATGGGGCGATTGGTCCCGTTGGCATGGGGCGGTTTCGCTCAAGGGAGATACATTGTGGGGCGGCGGTTGCGTTCTGCGATGAGAAAAAGTGGGGCGGAAGCACAATAAGGCGCAAGGCCAATGCGTTATGTTAGATGGAATAATCTCCTGATTGAAACTTAAAAAAACAATAACAATTATGAATTCAGACATTCAGGGCATTTACGATGCCCGCGAGCTGGGCAAGCCCAAGTTTGTGGTGCTCGGTGTGCAACACCTCTTCGCCATGTTTGGCGCCACCATCCTCGTTCCCCTCATCACCGGGCTCGACGTGAGCGCCACGCTGCTCTTCGCAGGCATTGGCACGCTGATCTTCCATCTGGTGTCGAAGATGAAGGTGCCAGCCTTCCTTGGCTCCAGCTTTGCCTTTCTGGGAGGATACGCTTCCGTCAAGCAGTTGTGCGTGGCACAAGGCCTGACCGACGTGGTGGCGCTCAATTACGCTTGTATCGGCGTAGCTGCAGCGTCATTGTTGTATTTTGTCATGGCGTTCCTGCTTAAGATGTTTGGCACGGAGAAGGTCATGCGCTTCTTCCCACCCGTGGTGACCGGACCGATGGTCATCGCCATCGGACTGACGCTCTCGGGCTCGGCCATCGCCAACTGTCAGCAAAACTGGTTGCTGGCCATCACGGCCATCGTCATCGTCATCGGAACCTCCATCTGGGGCAAGGGCATCGTCAAGATTGTGCCCATCCTGCTCGGTGTGCTTGGCTCGTATGTGCTGGCCGCCGCCATGGGCGAGGTAGACTTCTCCAAGCTCAATGAGGCGGCGTGGGTAGGCCTGCCCATCGACATGGACCGCACGGCCCTCTCGGTGGCGAAGGATCCCAACTTCGACCTCATCGTAACGTCGATCATCGCCATCTTCCCCATCGCTTTCGCCACAATCATGGAGCACATCGGCGACATGTGCGCCATACAGAGCACCGTGGGCCGCAACTTCATCAAGGACCCGGGACTGCACCGCACGCTCAGCGGCGACGGATTGGCCACGTTCCTCGCCTCGATATTCGGTGCGCCGGCCAACACCACGTATGGTGAGAACACGGGCGTGCTCAACCTCACGAAGGTGTTCGACCCGGCCGTCATTCGCCTGGCCGCCTGCTTCGCCATCCTGCTGAGCTTCTGTCCGAAGTTTGCCTGCCTCATCGGCCTGATGCCCGCCGCCACCATCGGCGGTGTGAGCCTCATTCTCTATGGCATGATCTCGGCCGTGGGCGTGCGCAACCTCGTGGAGACCTCGGTCGACTTCTCCTCATCGCGCAACGTGTTTGTGGCCGCCCTCATCATGGTGGTGAGCATCGGCGTGCAGTATGGCACCGACGGCGGTGTGAAGATCGGCTCCGTGGCCTTCTCGGGCCTGGCCCTCGCCGCCCTCGTAGGCATCCTGCTCAACGCCATCCTGCCCGACCAGCTCGGCATGAAGGTGAAGAGCTTCAATGGGAAAGATAAGAAATATAAGAAAGAAAGAGAATAAGCCAATGGCTTAGGAGCCCAGTGGGACTGCTGGACTTCATGGGCCGGTAGGCGTGAAACGAATGATGGGCCTAATAGGCATGTGGGCGGCTGTAGCGTCAGCCCATTGCCTATTAGGCCCATCGGGTTTGTTTGGCTTTTAGGCCCATCATGCCTATCAGCCTACCGCTTGCCCAGCAACTTGTAATACTCGGTGGCTCCCAGCAGGAAACAGCCCGTGCCGAAATCCTCGAAGTCGGGCACCGAGGTGTAGCTTACCGGTTGGCCGTCGGAGGGCTGCTTGCCCGTGCCTTGCACATATCCCAGGAACCCGTCGGGATGGAGGCAGATGCGTTCCATGCCCTGCCAAGCGCGGTCGGCCACGGGGCGATAGGTCTTCGCCTTGATGAGGCCCTGGCTGATGCCCCAGCTCAGGCCGTAGAGGAAGAGCGCCGTGCCCGTCAGCTCCGGACCAGCATAGTGGGTCGACGTCATGCTCACGTTCCACAAGCCATCTTGGCGCTGGCAAGCCGCAATGGCGCGCGTCATGGTCAGGAAGTCGGCCTTCAACTCCTTATAATACTTGTGGCGCTTGCCCACGGTCTGCAGGGTGCGCACCAGGGCGGCGTACACCCATCCGTTGCCGCGGCTCCAATAACACTCCTGGCCGTCGGGCTCACGGTAGGGCGGCACAAAGTCGGCGTCGCGATACCACAGTCCGGTCTGCTCGTTGAAACAGCCGCCGCCACACTCGTTGCGCGTCCAGCGATACGCCTTCATGGCATAGTCCATGTAGCGCGCGTCGGCCGTGGCCTGGCCCACCTGGGCGTAGAGCGGCAGCGCCATCTGCACGGCGTCGATCCACGACCAATAGTTGTGGCGCCCCGAGGCCATCTGTCGGTCGAGGTTGTCGCGCACGATGGGCAACACCTTCGCCGCATCGTCGCCGGCGTAAGGCAGCAGGGCGAGGTAGGTCTGGCAGCAGCACTGGTCGTCGGCGTCGGTGGTGGTCACCCCGTTGCGTGGCGTCCATTGGTGGAACCGTGCCCAGCGCAGCGCATAGTCGACATACGTCTCCTGCGGGTCGACGGCCTGCAGCGCCATCAGTCCCTCGTAGTAGACGGCGCGCGTCCACAAGCTGCTGGGGCGCACCTTGCGCACGAAGGTGGCCTGCGTGGGATCGGGGTGTTTCTGCATGAAGTAATGGTTGGCCTTGCGGGCGGCGGCCAGCACGTCGTCGGCCTGTTGGGCCATGGCCGAGAGGGCCATGAGCGTGAGGCCCATAAGCGTGAGGAAGCGTCTTGAAATCATGTTCTAAGTGGCGTTTGTTTTTATGCTTTGGGCAAATTTACAAAATTTATCCCTTGCCGAGTGTAAGTTTACAACGTTTTTTTTTTCGCTTTCATTTATTCTTCGTACATTTGCGCCATAATTCATCAATTCGTCATATCATTATCGATTATGTATAGAACGAAAACTTGTGGAGAGTTGCGTCTCTCCGACGCCGGCCAGGAAGTAACACTCGCCGGATGGGTCCAGCGCACACGTAAGATGGGCGGCATGACATTCGCTGACCTGCGCGACCGCTACGGCCTCACACAGCTCGTGTTTAACGGAGCCGTCGACAAGGACCTCTGCGACCAGGCCAACAAGCTCGGTCGCGAATACTGCATCCAAGTGACGGGTACAGTGTCGGAGCGCGAGAGCAAGAACAGCAAGATGCCCACTGGCGACATCGAGATCATCGTGAGCAAGCTCAATGTACTCAGCCCCAGTCTCACGCCGCCCTTCACCATCGAGGACAACACCGACGGTGGCGATGAGCTGCGCATGAAATACCGCTACCTCGACTTGCGCCGCGCCGCCGTGCGTAAGAACATAGAGCTGCGTCACCGCATGACCATCCTCATCCGCAACTTCCTCGACAACCAGAAGTTTATTGAGGTGGAGACCCCGATCCTCATCGGCTCCACACCCGAGGGAGCCCGCGACTTCGTGGTGCCCTCACGCATGAACCCCGGACAGTTTTACGCCCTTCCGCAGAGCCCGCAGACGCTGAAGCAGCTGCTTATGGTGGCCGGTTTCGACCGCTATTTCCAGATTGCCAAGTGCTTCCGCGACGAGGACCTGCGCGCCGACCGTCAGCCCGAGTTCACGCAGGTCGACTGCGAGATGTCGTTTGTCGATCAGGACGATGTCATCAATATCTTCGAAGAGTTGTGCCGCACCCTGTTCCGCGAGATTCGTGGTGTGGAGCTGCCCAAGCCGCTCGAGCAGATGACCTGGAATGAAGCCATGCGCCGCTTTGGTAGCGACAAGCCCGACTTGCGCTTCGGCATGGAGTTTGTGGAACTGAAAGACGCCTTTGAGGGCAAGGGCGAGTTTAGCGTGTTCAACGAGGCCAAGTACATCGGCGGCATTTGCGTGCCGGGATGTGCCAACTATAGCCGCAAGCAGCTCAACGAGCTCACCGACTTTGTGAAGCGTCCGCAGGTGGGCGCCCAGGGCCTGGTGTTCATCAAGTATAACGCCGACGGAACGGTGAAGAGCTCTATCGATAAGTTCTATTCGCCCGAGACGCTGGCTGAGATCAAGCAGGTGATGGGCGCCAAGGACGGCGACCTCGTGCTGATTCTCTCTGGCGACAACGCCAACAAGACACGCGTGCAGCTCTGCTCGCTGCGCCTGGAGATGGGCGACCGCCTGGGCCTGCGCGACAAGAACGTGTTCAAGTGCCTGTGGATCATCGACTTCCCCCTCTTCGAGTGGAGCGACGAGGAGCAGCGCCTCATGGCTACGCACCACCCGTTCACCATGCCCAACCCCGACGATATACCCTTGCTCGATGAGCATCCTGAGCAGGTGCGCGCCAAGGCTTACGACTTCGTGTGCAACGGTGTGGAAGTGGGCGGCGGCTCGCTGCGTATCCACGACACCCAGTTGCAGGAGCGCATGTTCGAGGTGCTCGGCTTCACCCGCGAGCGTGCCGAGGCCCAGTTTGGCTTCCTCATGAACGCCTTCAAGTATGGAGCGCCCCCTCACGCCGGTCTGGCCTTCGGTCTCGACCGCTTCGTGAGCATCCTGGCCGGTCTCGACAGCATTCGCGACTGCATCGCTTTCCCGAAGAACAACAGCGGACGCGACGTGATGCTCGACGCTCCGGGAGAGCTCGACCCCAAGCAGCTCGACGAGCTCAACCTTGAGGTAAAGGCACACAAATAAGAATCCCCGTCAGCACAAGGTTGACACAACTCTACCCCCCTATTCATCCATGGGAGGGAGCTAGCAGTAATATTTCAACTCAAAACTGCGGTGTAAGCAACTGATCCCCCCCGCTTGCACCGACTGCGAAAGCGGCAGCACTTAGCGAAGTGTGTAGCCGCTTTCTTTTGGTTTTGGGGGGATGGGCATTGTAGGCTTAATGGGCGTGAAGGGCCTGGTGGTCTTGATAGGCATGATGAGCCAGCTGGGTTCCTCCTCATAAATAATGATTTTCATGCAATCGTTTGCTCAATAGCGAGGAAAAGCGTAACTTTGTACCCGATAAGGAAGCATACGGGTGAGGAGAAGACATTCTTTCGCCGCACCGGCATACACACCGTCACTGCACCGCGGGACGTGTTCCCGAGTACATTTTTTAACAACCACATTATTTTAAGAACATGGTTTTACAAGACCTCCAAAAAGATTTCAAAGGTTCCAATTGGAAGCGCGAGATTGACGTAAGAGATTTTATTCAGGCCAACTACGAGCCCTACAACGGCGACGAGAGTTTCCTTACCGGCCCCTCCGAGAAGACAAAGAAGCTCTGGAGCATCCTCTCCGACCTCTTTGAGGTGGAGCGCGAGAAGGGCGTGTACGACGCTGAGACCAAGCTTCCCCAGAGCCTCGATACCTACGGTGCTGGCTATATTGACAAGGACAGCGAAGTGGTGGTGGGTCTGCAGACCGACGCACCCCTGAAGCGAGGCATCTTCCCCAAGGGAGGCATACGCATGGTGGAGAAGGCTCTCCAGGCCTACGGCTATGAGCTCGACCCCGCCACCAAGACAATCTTCACGAAGTATCGCAAGACACATAACGAGGGTGTGTTCTCGGCTTACAACGACGACATCAAGGCCGCCCGCCACGCACACATCATCACTGGTCTGCCCGATGCTTACGGCCGCGGCCGCATCATCGGCGACTACCGCCGTATTGCCCTCTATGGCACCACCAACCTCATCGAGGAGAAGAAGCGCTACTTCAAGCGCATCGACATCCAGGAGTTCACTGAGGAGATTGTGCGCCACCGCGAGGAGATCAGCGAGCAGGTGCAGGCCCTGAAGCAGTTTGAGCGCATGTGCGCCGCTTACGGCTTCGACGTCACCAAGCCCGCCACCAACGCCCGCGAGGCTGTGCAGTGGACCTACTTCGGTTACCTCGGCGCCGTGAAGGACCAGGACGGTGCCGCCATGTCGCTGGGCCGCGTCTGCGCCTTCCTCGACATCTTCATCCAGCGCGACCTGAAGAACGGCACGCTCACTGAGGAGGAGGCACAGGAGCTCATCGACCAGATGATCATGAAGCTGCGCATCGTGCGTTTCCTCCGCACCCCCGAGTACAACGACCTCTTCTCAGGCGATCCCATCTGGGCCACAGCCTCTATCGGCGGTATGGGCATCGATGGCCGCTCAATGGTTACCAAGACCGACTATCGTTTCCTCCACACCCTGTACAACATGGGTCCGTCGCCCGAGCCCAACCTCACCATCCTCTGGAGTGAGCGCCTGCCCGAGCAGTGGAAGAAGTATTGCGCCAAGGTCAGCATCGACACCAGCGCCATCCAGTATGAGAACGACGATCTCATGCGCGCCGATCTCGGCGACGACTACGGCATCGCTTGCTGCGTGAGCCCCATGAAGATTGGTAAGCAGATGCAGTTCTTCGGTGCACGCGCCAACTTGGCTAAGTGTATGCTCTACGCCATCAACGGCGGTCGCGACGAGATGACCGGTCACCAGATCGCTCCCCGCTTCGCGCCCATCACATCCGACTACCTCACCTACGAGGAGTTTATGCCTAAGTTTGAGCAGATGATGCGCTGGTTGGCCAAGACCTACGTCAACGCCCTGAAGATCATCCACTACATGCACGACAAGTACGACTACGAGGCCTTCGAGATGTCGCTGCACGACGGCGATGTGGAGCGCACCCGCGCCACAGGTATCGCTGGCCTGTCGATCGTTACCGACTCTATCGCCGCCATGAAGCACTGCAAGGTGCGCATCATCCGCGACGAGACCGGCCTGGCTGTCGACTACAAGATTGAGGAGGGCGAGTATGTGCCCTTCGGCAACAACAACGACGAGACCGACTCTATCGCAGTTGACCTGACTGAGAAGTTCATGGAGTACCTGCGCCAGCACCGCACCTACCGCAACGCTGTGCCCACCCAGAGCTTGCTCACCATCACCTCTAACGTGGTGTATGGCCGCAACACCGGTTCCACTCCCGACGGTCGCCAGAAGGGCGTTCCGTTCGCACCGGGCGCCAACCCCATGAACGCACGCGACGTGAAGGGTGCCGTGGCTGCCCTGGCCTCAGTGGCCAAGCTGCCGTTCCAGCACTCACGCGACGGTATCTCATACACCTTCGCCATCGCTCCCTCGGCCCTCGGCAAGGAGAAGGACATGCAGGCCACAAACCTCGTGTCGCTGCTCGACGGTTACTTCACACCCAACGGTGGCCAGCACATCAACGTCAACGTGTTCGACCGTCAGCTCCTGCTCGACGCCATGGATCACCCTGAGAAGTACCCGCAGCTCACCATCCGCGTCAGCGGTTACGCTGTGAACTTCGTGAAGCTCACACGCGAGCAGCAGCTCGACGTGCTCTCACGTACCATCAACCTGGGCATGTAATAAGGCCCACGGTATCGCATTGATACACATCACCACACGAAAGCCATTTGCTCACCGCACAACAGCGGAGGGCATTTGGCTTTCGTTTTATTCACCCACACCCGCAGGGCCCACTCGCATCGCCCCGCCGGGTAATAGAACACGCTATATATCATGACCCATACCATTGGCCACATTCATTCCATGGAATCGTTTGGCACCGTCGACGGACCCGGCATACGCTTCGTGGCGTTCATGCAGGGCTGTCCGCTGCGCTGCCAATTCTGCCATAACCCCGACACGTGGGACCCGCATGGCAAATGCCAGTACGAGCTCACCCCGCAGCAACTGCTCGACGAGGTGCTGCGCTACCGTAGCTTCATCAAGAGCGGCGGCGTGACGCTGTCGGGTGGCGAGCCGCTGATGCAAGCCGACTTCGCCGCCGAGTTTTTCGCCCTCTGCCAGGCCGAGGGGCTCCACACGGCCCTCGACACCAGTGGCATCTTCTGCTCGGGCCGCGCCCTCGATGTGCTCAACCACACCAACCTCGTGTTGCTCGACATCAAGACGATGGACCCCGACCTCTATCCGCGTCTCACTGGCCAGCGGCAGGACAACAACCTGCGGTTCCTCGACGAGCTGCAGCAGCGCGGCATTCCCACCTGGGTGCGACACGTGGTGGTGCCGGGCCTCACCGACAACGACGAGTGGCTGCACCGCCTTGGTGAGCACGTGGCCCGCTACTCGGTGGTCGAGAAGATCGAGGTGTTGCCCTATCACACCCTTGGCACCTTCAAGTATCAGGAGCTGGGCCTCCGTTATCCGCTCGAAGGCGTCGATCCGCTTCCCGCCGACCGCGCCCAAGCCGTGCGCCAACTTCTCTCGGCCTACAAGCCTTGCCTCTAACCGCATCCATCCCAAAGGGCGCGTCGACCAAGACCCTATCAGTCTCGTCGACGCGCCCTTTGCGCCTATTGGTGATGGCACCCCAACCCACCCGATGGTTGCAGATACCTACGCAGGGTCTTGCCTGCCTTCATGTTCATAACCGCTGCCGGTACGTTGGTGCGGGTGTTCAGCGAGGGGGCGTCGTTATAGATTTGTCTTTCCTATTTTGTTTCAACCTTTCCGTTCTCCAGGCAAACGATGCGCTGCTCGGTGCCGTTCTTCAGCTTCACGATAATGCCCACGTTGTTTGGCTCGTTCGGCTCGAAATAGTTCACCGATGCGATGTCGCCCGGCTCCGTGTCGGAACTCGGCTCATACACGCATACGAAAGGATGGCGCCACGCCTTGCCCTTCTGGCGAGCCACGAACGTGAGAACGGGCTGCTCTTCCTTCACCAGAGGTCTGATCTCCACCTTCTTCTTCGCAAGGCAGCAGGAAGGGTTGGCAAAGAGTAGGCAAACCGCACCAACCACGTGTAAAACTCTGTATTTCATTTTGTTTTTTGGGGGGGCGTTACGTTTATAATACGTATGGCTTCGAGCATTTGCGTAGAAATAAGCGTTTTAATTTTGTTTCGCTTGGCCATTCTGTGGTCCACATTCAACCACTCCACATCCGAAGGATCCATTCCACATTCTCAACATTCCTCCCCCGAATCTACACTGTTTTTCCCGTCGAGCATCGCCTCGCACCCAAATACGCCATTCTCGCGCATTTTTGTAACCTCCTAACATTCAGACGATTACCATCCGAAGAACCAATTCGGCTCTCCACACTTCCCATTCCGCCTTGCGGTTAGGCATGTTTCGACCCACGAAACATGCCCATCCGCCCCTCGATCCCTTACCTTCCGCCCCTCGATCCCTTACCTATCGCACCTCGAAAGATGCCTAACGCCCCGTTCCTCGCTCCCCATCCGCCCTCCCAAACGCCCCAAACCGCCTTCCCTGCCCTCTATTTTGACCGAAAACCCAACACAAGATTTGTACCAAAAATCTTTAATGTGGAATATTGAATGTTAGGTGAATGATAATATTAATGATGAGTGTGGAATGCTGAGTGTTGAATGGCTATGCGGTGTCAATGAGAAATCATGAACAGGTACGGCCAAGTTCATGGACCATTGGTCCTTTCAGAAAAGCCGCAAAGCCGAGTTTCCCGTCCAATTCTCACATAATTATTTTGCATCCACCCCTAAATGAGCACCGGCGACAAAAACACCTAAAGATCCATGAATGACAGATTTGTTCTCAATATCATGGCTAATTGTTTACGTTGCTCGTGAGAATTTGTTATATTTGCACGAAGTTATGTACATACATACCATGAAAGGTGAGAAAAGTAGACTGTAATTACTACTGGTGAAGGCATGTGTTGTGACAATGCTTTTCGGATTCCATTACGCTCCAGCTACTAATTGCCGTTTTTTAATCGCGTTATTGAATGACAAACGAAGTTGACATAAAAGAAAACAACCTTTTGGAGGAATACGGACAGGATATCTTAAACATCCTGCTCACCGATCGTTCTGTAACAGCATACAAGAATGATGGGACTACACACCACATCTTCTGGGCTACTCACGACTATGAACATTTAGGCGAAGGTTATTCTTATTATGATGAGATTCAGGCCGAGCGTATCACAGGTGAGCATGCCAATGTCATTATGCCCCGTGTTATGAAGAAAAAGTCGACTCAAAGCAAGCGTGTGAAGAAAATGGCAGAGGTGTTTACTCCTTCTTGGGTGTGCAACATCATGGTCAACAACATCGATGAGAAATTCTTTGGAAGAAGAGACGCCTTCAATCGCGAAACGGGCGAAGAGCGCAGGACATGGGAAACGTTTAGGGGGAAAATAGCCATCCCTGAAGGAAAAACGTGGGAAGACTATGTTAAGTTGCGTTGGATGGAGATTACGTGTGGCGAAGCTCCCTTCATGACAAGTCGCTATGACACAACAACAGGCCGTGCCATACACATAGAGGACAGGATAGGCTTTTTGGATCGTAAGCTAAGGATCGTTAACGAAAACACCTGCAACCGTGAGGATTGGTTTGATGCGGCGGTAACCGCCTACCAAACCAGTAGGGCTTACGAATGGCAAGGCGACAACCTGCTTTTGGCTCGTGAATCGCTGCTTTACACCTTTATCGACAATTACGAATACAAGTTTGGCGAGCGACCTGATCATGAGTTGGTAAGAGAAATAGCCGACATCATATCATGGAATGTTTGGCAGATGGATGGCCTCAAAGGAGTCATACCCAATTCGTGCCACGATGTGGAAAATCGCAACCTGTATGGCGAGATAGAACGAACCCCTTGTCCAGGGTGCAAGACTAACAATATTCACAATCATAATGGCATACCCGTGTTGCTCAAAGCGTTCTCCTCGGGCAATACCTATCCATTTCATCTTTTAAGCAAAAAACGGTAATTTATGGATCGTTCCATTCTTGACAAATACATCATTGGGCGTGTGGAGCCACAGATTTACGCATTTACTACAGGTACCGTGCCCAACTACCTGAAAGTGGGCGACACGTATCGTCCTATAGATCAGCGTCTCAATGAGTGGCGTCGGTACTTCCCTGATCTTGAAAAAGCCTATTCGGCCATATCGAAGGTCGATCAAGATGTGTATTATCGTGATTTCGCAATCCACTATTATCTTGAGCATGACAAGCGGTTGCACCGACTGCTCCCTTCCGACATGGAGCAACTGCCTTATTACTCCAGGGAGTTCTTCGAGCATGCGTCGGACAAGGATGTTATGGAAGCTATTGACGACATCAAGAGGGATTTCGCTGAAAACAAGGGCAAATATCAGTTTTATACATTTGCGGAACGTCCTACAGCCCAAACATTTACCTACAAGCGTGGCGACACTCCGTTTGACTTGCGCCCCAATCAGGAAGAGACTGTTTCCAATTTCACAAAAGCTGTAAAGAAAGGGAGGACCAACCTTCTGATGTATGCTGTGATGCGTTTTGGCAAAACGTTTACAGCTCTCAGCTGCGTCCTGTCAAACAAGAGGTACAGGGCTATACTTGTTGTGTCGGGCAAGGCCGACGTGAAGAACGAATGGAAGAAGACGGTAGAAAGCGTTAAGAATTTCGAAGGCTTCGATTTCATAGATGCCGATTCGCTTAAAAGAAACCCTGACGCCGTTAGCGACACACTCAGAAACCAACATAGGGCAGTGGTGTTCCTTACGCTTCAGGATTTGAGCGGCAACACTATCAAGTCGCAGCATGCCAACATATTCTCACGTCAGTGGGACATGCTTATTGTCGACGAGACCCATTATGGCGCTCGTGCCGAAGAGTATGGCAAGGTGTTGAGAGGTAGCAAGACGGAGTTTAAGTCGGAAACGAAATATGCTGACACATCCGATGCTTACGACGACAATGAGGAACTGAAACGCTTATGCTCAAAGGTTCGATTGCACCTTTCGGGCACTCCCTATCGAATTCTAATGGGAAGTGAGTTTCAAAAAGACGACGTCATAGCATTCTATCAGTTTTCCGATATCGTAAAGGATAAGGAACAATGGGACAATAAGCATATCAACGCCGACAACATCAACGAATGGGACAACCCATACTATGGATTTCCCCAGATGATTCGCTTTGCGTTCAACCTTAACGAATCGGCATTGAGGAAAATGGAGGAACTTAAGAAAGAACATCTGGAATATGCTCTTAACGAATTGCTGCGACCAAAATCGATACTTAAAAGAAATGATGGGAGCCACAAGAAATTCGTGCACGAGAAAGAGGTGCTCGACTTGTTGATGGCAATAGATGGAAGTAAGGAGGACAATAACATCCTTGGATTCCTCAACGACGATCGAATCAAGAACGGCAAACTATGTCGGCATATAGTGTTCGTATTGCCTTATCGTGCTTCTTGCGACGCTGCCGAATCGCTGATAACGGAGCATAAAAACGATTTCGAATGTCTTGGCCAATACGAGTTGCTCAATATTGCTGGTGTGGAAAACGAAGGGCTGTTTCGCACGGTTCGCGATGTAAAGGACAAGATAGAACAACTGGAGAGCCACGGCGTTAAGACCATTACGTTGACGGTAAACAGAATGCTTACAGGTACCACCGTTGAGCAATGGGACACAATGGTTTATCTGAAAGACACGGTGTCGCCGCAAGAGTACGACCAGGCTATTTTCCGCTTGCAAAACCAGTATGTGCGCGAATATAGAGACGAGGAAGGCCATGTTATCAAGTACAATATGAAGCCGCAGACGCTGCTGGTTGATTTTGAACCTGCGAGAATGTTTCGGATGCAAGAGTCGAAGGCGCAGATTTATAATGTCAACACCGATAAGAAAGGCAATAGCAAACTGAGTGAGCGCATTGCGGAGGAACTGAGAATATCGCCGATTATCGTTATCAATAAGGATAAGATGCGGCAGGTGGAGCCCAACGACATTCTTGAGGCAGTAGATGCGTATTCGGCCAACAAGAGCATTCTGGATGAAGCAACCGATATACCAGTCGACGCAAGTCTGCTTACAAACGAAGATGTGCTTGGCGCTTTGAAAACGCTATACCCCATTGGATCGAAGAAAGGCATCAAGATGCCTGCTTACAAAGAAGACGGTGACGACATAGACACAGGCGATGCCACGAACGGCAAAGATGACGAAGGCGGGACGACGCCTAAGAATGAGAACGGCAACAGTAAGGATGAGCAAGATGAACTTCTCAAGAAATTGTCGACATTCTATTCCTTAATATTGTTTTTTGCGTTCCTAACAGATAGCAAAGTGGCATCGCTCGACGACATTCTCAAGACGATTGGTTCTAACGAAGCCAATAGGCGCATTGCGCGCAATGTGGGAATTGGAAAAGAGGTGTTGTTGGCCATTCGCTCCATCATTAATCCCTTTGTGCTAAGCGACTTGGACTACAAGATTTCGCACATGAACCAGTTGTCGCACGACAAGTCGGTTCCCGCAAACGAGCGTGTGGAAAGGGCCATGAAGAAATTTGGCAGGCTATCGACCTCTGAAGTCGTCACCCCCACATGGGTTGCCGACAAGATGGTAGCCTACTTGCCTGCCAACAGAATAAAGAAAGGAACAAGAATTCTTGATATAGCCTCGAAGCAAGGCGAGTTTGCCAATGCTTTATTCAAGGCTTTTGGCAACAAGATAAAGAACACCATTTATTCGTTGCCAACCTCTCCATTAACCTACGAGTTTACGCGTAAGGTTTATGAGTTGTTGGGGCTACCAGTGAAGAATGTGATAGAGGATTACAATTCTTATGATTTGATAAACGAGAAAAAGAAGCAAAAGATAATGGAAGAGCTTATTACGTTGGGTACAGATGTTATTATAGGTAATCCGCCGTATCAGGATAATGCTGTGGGTGAGCAGAAAACCTACAATGGCCCACTCTATAACCTATTCTTGGATTGTGCGTATTCTGTTTCGGGTGTGGTGGAAATGATTCACCCAGCAAGGTTCTTGTCTAACGCTGGCAGTACGCCTAAAGCCTGGAATAAGAAGATGCTGGAAGATAAGTATCTTGGCATTTGTGAATTTTGGCCTAAGAGCGACAAACTGTTCGACGACACAGACATCAAAGGCGGAATAACCATCAGCCTCAGGGATGACCAGGTGAACAAGGGGCCTATAGGCTTGTTCACTCCGTATCCCGAGCTGAATGCCATCCTGCAAACTGTTAGTAACCATAAAGGTTTCAAGCCTATGAGCGACATGGTGATATCACGCACCGCTTATCGCTTTACCGACAAGATGCATGAGGACCATCCTGAGGCCATCGGCCAGCTTAGCAATGGCCATCCTTACGATGTGTCGACAAATATCTTTGAGCGCCTTCCACAGGTGTTCTTTGACGAAAAGCCAAACGATGAGAACGAGTACATTCGCATATTGGGGCGTGTAGGCAACGTAAGAACCATGAAATACGTAAGGCGCGACTATATCCGAGAAGTGGAGAACCTTGACGGATACAAGTTGTTCTTGTCAAGTGCTAACTCCAATGGTGTGTTTGGTGAAACCTTGACTCTTCCTTTTGTAGGTGAGCCTGGTGTTGGAAATACTGAGACGTTTATCAGCATTGGCAATTTTTCCTCAATATGTGAAGCTAATGCTGTGAAAAAGTATATAGCTACAAAATTTGTTCGTGCTTTATTGGGAGTTCTGAAAACAACCCATCATTTAACGCCGGAAACATGGAAGTATGTTCCGCAGCAAGATTTTGGCGAGACTTCTGATGTCGACTGGAGTCTTTCAGTAGACGACGTCAATGATTTCTTCTGCAAGAAATATCAGTTGACATCCGAAGAAATTCTCTTTATTAATGAGAAGGTTCAAGCAATGAAGGATTCTGCTGAAGAATAAGAAACTATGTAGCAATTCCAATCAACTGTTCAAGCTGAAATTCAAACTACCATGAGTGAATTGGTGCCTTACACAGAAGACCATCTTCGTATAAAGAAGGTTCTTATACAAGTAGCTAAAAGAAAGTCGGTGATAAACTACACCGACCTTCTTAAGCGATCAGGTGTACGTCTTGATATGTCAAACCCTTACGACAGAGGGGTGCTTGGCAATCTACTTGGCGATATTTCGTGGAACGAAGTTAAAGAAGGAGGCCCATGCTTTCAAGCGTTGCCATCCATGCAGGTGATTTCAAGCAAGGGCAAGGGTTCTTCGACTTGGCTGAGGAGCTATACGCTATAACTATCCACTCAGAAGATGCAAAGCTTAAGTTCGGAATGGATGAAATGAACAAAACGCATGCATTTTGGTTAAAATCGTAACGGTGCTCAAAGATTTCTGGGTATTCCACAACTTGTTTAGAAATTGCCCCCGCATCATGAGCTATAGTGGCTATCACTCATGTCAGAGTTGATGCCCGCCCGTGCTTTTAAGTGGTTCGGCATTTCCGCTCGTATTTCATATAAAAAACAGAAGGAATGAGATGCGGCATGTTATTATTGGGCCTCCTGTTGGCGGCTTTCGCCTTGCGGGCAGGGGCTGGGCGTTAGGCGCAACCTCAAGGACGGCGAAAGGATAACCTTGTTGGTGGAATAAACCGCGCCTTGGCAGACGCTTCCCACATCAGCGCCCGCTAAAGCGTGGCGGTGAGGAACGATGCGTTGCCAAAGATGTAGAGCACATTCTCGCAGGCCGGTACCAGGATGGTTTCGCCCTGATGGATGTGCACGCCATTGATGTTGGCCTCACCCCACAGGCACATGACCACCACAAACGAGTCGGTCTTGAAATCGACTTGCGAGGCCACCTGCACCACCACGCGGTGAACGATGAAGTGTGGGCAGTTGATGAGTTGCGATATGGGCTTCGTGCTGTCGTAGCTGCTGCGATACTCGGGCCACACCTGGTAGTCGATGGCGTCGCGCGCCTCCTGGATATGCAGTTCGCGCGGCTTGCCATGCGCGTCCTTGCGTCCGAAATCATACACGCGGTAAGTGATGTCGGATGTTTCCTGAATCTCAGCCAGAAAGTTGCCGGCGCCAATGGCGTGCAGTCGTCCCGCCGGCAGGAAATACAAGTCGCCGTCGTGCGCCTCGTGGGTGGCGATGACCGAAGCCATTGGGTTCTCGCCATTCTCCTCATTGTCGGCGCTCACCAACCGCTCATAGTCGTCGGGCGTGATGCTTTTCCTGAGGCCGCTGTAAATTTTCGCCCCCACATCACTCTTGATGACATACCACATCTCCGTTTTTCCGGCGCAGCCGTGGCGCTCCATGGCCAGTTCGTCGTTGGGATGCACCTGCACGGAAAGGTCCTGTCGCGAGTCGATGAATTTCACGAGCAGCGGAAACTTATTGCCGAAATGCTTGTAAACCTTGTTGCCCACGAGCAGTCCTTTGTATTTGTCGATGAGTTGGGTGAGTGTGAGGCCCATGTCGATGTCGTCCACCAGTCCGCGGTCGATGGCCACGCTCTCATGTCCGGGCACACCGCTTATTTCCCAGCTCTCGCCGATATTGGGCTGCGCCGTGAATATTCCCTTGAAAGGCGCAATTTGATAGCCACCCCATAATGTGGTTTTCAGGTAGGGTTCAAATTTATAAGGCTTCATATCTTTGTTTTATATATGTTTGGGTTAAAGCGTTATCATCTTACGACAAGTGTCATGTCGCTTCGTTGGGTACGACAGGTGTCGCTTTGTCATTTCGTAACATCAACGGGCAGGTGCAAATTTACGGAATCTGTTTGTAAAAGCACTCGCTCTGGGTTCAGAATTTGATGGTATGCATGGTCATTTGTTCCATTTCATGGCACGTTTTCTCGCCATGGCAGAGCTTAAGTGAACTTAGCTCTGCTCATCTGGCTTAACGAAAACGTTGGTATTCATGCAACACGTGCATCCGCAACGTGTAGCTATGAGATCATGGCCGCTTCACCCTGGCTGTCGGCCAGTGGGCCTGCCAGGAACTGTGGTTAAGGCACGAATGACTCTATGTCGGCCCTTTTTAGAGTGAATCCGGCCTTTGAGGCGGCGTCGGCTACCCCTCGCATGAGCTTTTGGTAGCCGCGAAGAATCTTGCGGTTGCCAGCTGTTATCTCGCCCGACTTGTGCCCGGTTTGGTTGTCGATCTTGCTGCTCTTATAATGCGACAAGGCTGCGTGGCGTGCTTTCTCGGCCCATTTGTCATATTCCCTCTGATAGTCTTCCTGGGTGCGGCACGATGCGGTGTTGGCCGTCTCTCCGTCGCTTCCTCCACCGTCGCTTGCACCACCGCCATCCTTGCCGCCATTGATGGATCCTACGAGATTGGCAGTGGTGGAAACCAGTCCGCTCATGATTTGCATGAACGACATGGGGTTGCCGTTCTCGTCAGTAGCGCCAGGGTAGAATGCTCCACCCACATGGGTGATGAAGTAACCATTGTGAGCGTGCTCATTGATGAAGTTTTTGGCACTTTCCCTGGAATCGCAGAAAGCCAGATACTGTTCGCCTTCGCGCGGTGTGGTGTAGGTGTTGTAGACGATGGTGTACTTGTTCATGGGTGACACATCGACCAGGCCGACGCGCCATCCTGCCTCCCAATGCCTCTTAACGTCGTTGAGCGCTTCTTGAGCCGTCTCATAGAGGCAGGCCTCCTGGCGGTCGATGTCGGTTCCATCGTGTGCCACGACAGCACACTCGGTTATTTTCCTGGCGCAGTTGATCACCTTCAGGCCTTGTTGGGCTTTCTCGGCCATCCATTGGTTGAGCTTGCTGACTTTCACCATTTCCACTACCTGACGCGATATGTTGGGACGATTCTCGGAGAGGCCAATCCAGTACCAGCGTGTTCCCACTTCTGCCAGGGTCAGCGAATGTAGGAAGATGCCATTCTTCGCTTCGTTGTCAGCCGCTTTCTTGATCTCCTTGAATGAGTTGTACTTGTATTTTTGATCCGCACTTTCTTTTTGTGAGATGGCGAGCCATCCTGCCCGTGTGTAGTTCACCGACTTGGCGTTTCTGCCTTGGTTCCAGATGTCCTCCACGTCTTGGGTCGACCATTGGTCGTAGAACTGGAAACATTGTCCGGTAATGTTGGCTTTCTCAATAAGGATAGCAAATGCTTCGCCATGCGGGCGAGCCAACGATGTAAGGCTTGCCAGGGCGAAGAGCGTGATTGATAGTAATTTCTTGATCATTGGATTATTTTGTTTTCGTTAGTGGTTGTTTGGGATATTGTGTAAGTTGAGGCTGGCATTTCATAAAAAAGCACGGATTGTGCTTTCCTAACCAACATGATGTTTGTTCTCTAAAGCGTAATCCGTGTTTGTAGCATAAGTCGTGGTGAAACACGCTGGGCGTTTCTCGGTCGACCATGGCCGATAGTCTTACTTTATCAGTTTCTCGACCTCTTCTTTCGAGAGACCTGTGGCAATGGCAATGACGTCGATGCTTGTGCCTGCAGCAAGCAACCGGTTGACGGTGTCCTGCTTCTCGCTATTGGCGCCTTCAGCCCGTCCTTCAGCCAAGCCTTCTTGTCGGCCTTCTTGCCGTCCTTCAGCTAAGCCTTCTTGCCGTCCTTCAGCTCGTCCTTCAGCCAAGCCTTCTTGCCGTCCTTCAGCCCGTCCTTCAGCCAAGCCCTCAGCATGACCCATGGCACGCCCCAAGGCTCGTCCTTCGGCCAGGCCGTCTTGCTTTGCGCCTTCGAGCACCGACAGGGTGTCGCGGTACTTGCGAAGTCCCTCGTCATATTTCATGCGCTCCCGTTTTGTCAGTGAGGCCACGTCGGCAATCTGTTCCAGACGTTGGAACACGGAGCTCTTGGCCGCCCATGGCAGTCGTGTCAATGTTTCCATATTTTTAAGCACATAAATCCATTTATCGAAATCGTTGTCGCAGTTGTCGGCTTCCTTGTCAAACAGGGGCAGTTGCATGAACGTCATGCGTACCTTGTCGGAGAACATCTTGTGCGTTTCCTTGTCGGTCAGCGTCACGTCGGTGCGAAACTTCTTGTCGAAGTCTATCGGGCTGAAGTTTAGAAACGCCACCAGGTACACGGCGTCGATGGCATACTGCCACGACGATCCGCGTTCGCCCTGTCGCGCAATGGCCTCCGACACATAGTAGATGCTACGGTTCTTGAAGTAGGGCTGCGACTTATTTTGCATCTCCACGATGATGTTGTGGCCACGCTCCGTTCGGCAGTAGATGTCGTAGATGAGCGATCGGTCGTCCTCATAGAGCGCCGGTTGCTCCTTGTCGAGAAACGTGATGTCCTCGATGTGCTCCTCGCCCTCCATCAGACTGTTGAGGAAGTCGATGATCAAGGGCTTCGATATCTCCTGTCCGAAGATTCGCTTGAAACCGATATCGGTGAACGGATTGATAAATTTGGCCATAGGTTCGTCGTTTTATGCAAAGATAAACGTTTTTCTCCACATTCAAACGAATAGGCACCTAAAAATCATTAATTTTGTTCGGCTAACGGTTTGCGCCTGAATATCTTATAGTTGAGTGCCGCCACTACCACACTCATCAGCGGCGACAGCAGGTTGAAGAAGCAATAAGGCAGGTAAGTGAAGGTCGACACGCCAAGCACAGTGCTCTGCGTCATGCCGCAAGTGTTCCAGGGCACCAACACGGAGGTTACGGTAACGGCGTCCTCGGTGGTCCGGCTGAGCAATCGGCGCTCATAGCCCTCATTGTCGTACACGTCGCGAAACATGTTGCCCGTGAGCAGGATACACAGGTATTGGTCGGCGATGGCCACATTGAGCATCAGGCCCGTGGTGGCGGTGCATCCCACGAGCGAGGTGCGGCCCTTTATGAGATGGATAAACAGACGGGTAATGCCGCCCACCATGCCCGAGGCCGACATGGCTCCGCCGAAGCACATGGCGCAGATGATGAGCCAGATGGTGTTCATCATGCCGCCCATGCCGCGTGTGGCGACGAGCGATGTGAGCATGTCGCTGTCGGTGTGGAGCGAGGTGCTTCCACACAGGCTCTGCATGGCGGCGCAGAAGAGCGATGGATCGATCTCCCTGAGCGCGTCGGCCTGCCAAATCATGGCGGCGCCCACGGCCAAGAGCGACGATAGGAAAAGCGTAATGATGGGCGGCACACGGCGGGCGATGAGCACACCTGTCAGCACAGGCACCGAGAGCAGCCACGGCGTGATGTTGAAGCGTTGGCTGATGGCCTGCGTAAATGTGTCGATGTCTTGCGCGTTGCTGCTGTTGGTGAGCAGACCGCCAATGGCGAAGAGAATGAGGGCGATGGCCATCGATGGCACTGTGGTGATGAGCATGTAGCGTATGTGCTTGAACAATGGCACGCCGAGGCTTCCCGATGCCAACGTGGTGGTTTCAGAGAGAGGCGATATCTTGTCGCCGAAGTATGCGCCACTGATGATGGCTCCGGCCACCCATCCGTCGGCGAAGCCCTGCGCCCGTCCAATGCCCATGAGGGCGATGCCGATGGTGGCGATGGTGGTCCACGACGAACCCGTCATGACGCTCACCAAGGCGCATATGGCACACGTGGAGGCAAGAAAGATGTTGGGATGGATGATCTGCACGCCATAATACACAAGGGCGGGCACCACACCGCTCACCATCCAAATGCCGCCAAGGGCGCCGATGAGTAGCAAGATGACCAAGGCACTCGACACGCTCGACACGTTCTTTGTGATGGCTTTCTCGAAGCTGGCCCAGGGCACATTGAGATAGCCCATGCCGATGAGCACGCAGAAGGCGGCCACGGTGAGCAGCGTTATTTGCGAGGCGCCGCTGAGGGCGTCGCTACCAAACGATTTGATGGTGGCGATGAGCATCGCCACAAGCACGGCGATAGGCAAAAGCGACAGCATCGCCGACGGTCGCTTTTTCAAAAGTTCTCCTTTTTTATTGCGGTTTTGAAACATGGTTGGTGGGTTTGTGTTGTAACAGAAACACTTCTCTGCTGCAAAGGTACAACAAAAATGGCCCACCGCCAAAGCGCGGCCCGAATAACTGAGGCGGGATTCCTTAGCCACGCCGGTCGTTCGTTATGCCCAAGCCAATTGCTCTTCATGCACAATGGCCTGTCAGGTCCGTCATTCCCAATGGACCTACAACGTCCATCATGTGGAAGAAGGCATGTCAGCGTCCGTCCCAAAGGATTCGCCAGCAGCCATTCCGTTTGCCTTCCAATCGTAGCAAATATGCACCCTTTGGCATGCCTCGCAGCGACACCACAGCCTGTTTGCCACGGGTCGATATCTGTCTCACCAGCTGACCATTCGCGTTATAGAGTCTCACGGTTCTCGTCCCACTGCCCGAAACCACGAGTCTACAGCCCTCGCGTCTCACGCCAAAGGCTTGCACGCCTTCTATCTGTGTGGGCGTGCCTCTGAAAAGGGTAACGAGATCGCCTTCGCGCTTCAGGCAATAAGAAGGTTCATCGGCATGCCCCAGCTCCACATCCACGCCCTCCCATTGTCCCATCACGATGATGCGATAGGTGTGGCCGTCGGCCCACGGTAGGTTGCCCTTGCGCAACCAGTAGCTGAAGAGCGGCACATCGTAAGACGACGAAACGATCACCTCGTCGTCGATGCCCTGCACTTGTGTTCTCTCCTTTGTCGCCATGTCTTCGCTCCACATCCTCACGTGACCTTCGTAGGTGCGGCCTTCCGATGCGCGAAGCGCCACGTCGAGCTTGAAAAGCGACTGCTTGGCGAGGTCGATATAGCCCTCCTCCACCTTGTCGTTCGAGTCGTCGGCCAGAAACACCTCGGCCTTCGCCAGCAATGGGCGTTCCTCAGCCTTCGCCACTTCGAGGTAGGCCGTGTCGCAGTCGTGTATTGGGTTGATGGGATAGTGCTGGGTTCCATCCTCGTCGGCCGTCAACTCCAGTTGCACCTTGTAACGACCTGGCGCAAAGCCTCATACGAAAGGCGATAACCCTCCAACAGCCATTTCACGCAGGGGTTGGCATTGAGCGTGTCCAAAGGTCCGGCGGTGCCATAGGCCAGCACCTCACCCATCTCGTCGTCGGCCGCCACGACAACAAAACCGTTGCCACGGGCGTCGTTGAATAGATAATAAGGTGCGCCAGATGTCGGAACCACGCCACGTGCCGGTGCCTGAGCCGCGTCTGCCCCCGCCAACCTAACGTAGCGCTGGGCTATGAGCGCTGCCCGTTGCGGGTCGATGCTCTTGCCCCCGGCCGTCGGTGAGCCTGCCAGCAGCAGTGTCGCCACCATTGCCAACCCGGCCGCGGCCCTCCAACCACGCGCCCGTCTATGTCCCAATGCGTTTGTCTGATGTTTCATTTTGTTGCTCAAGAATCTACAAAGCACGCCTGTCGCACCCTTGTCCAGCCTACGCCCTGACGATCCTATTCGTGATGTGACTGTATGGGTCCGTGCGTTTTGAGGGTGCAAAGATAATGGTTTTGTGTCAAAACAACGCGAAGCCATGCGGGCTTTTATCCCGAATCACGACTCGGCCTGCGCCAGGATGGGGCGCAGGCCGGGATTTACCTTCGTGCCAAGCGGTTGCGCAGCAGCCTGAACACTTCGCCGATCAGGAGAACGGGCGACGTGACGGCGACGAGGAGCAACCAATCGGTGGCCGACAAGGCCTCCACGCCAAACATCTTGCCAAACACGTTGGTGATGAGAAACTGTCCCACGAGTATCACAACGAGCACGAAGGCGAAGCTGGTGCTGTAGTGTCGCTTGATCGACGAAGGCCGTCGTACCATGTCGACGAGGTCTTCCACCAAACTCCTGCCCGTGCGGAAATAGCGGGCGTTGAAGATGTTCCAAAACTGCAACATGACGAAGAACGTGAAGAAGATGCCCAGTTCGTGTGGGTTGCGCACGTGGGTTGCGGCGGAGAAGTCGGTGAGATGGTCGATGTCGAAATCTCTCAGCAGCGCCTCGAAGCTCATGTAGTCGCCATGGCTCAGCATCTGCCATATTCCCACGAGAATGGCGAAGAACACCAGGCCCGATCCCAGAATCATCTTCATCATGCCCCGGTCGATAATCTTGCTGTTGGTCTTTCGCGGATAGTCGTTCATCACCCTGGGGTCGGCTGGCAACGACGACAGCGCCATGGCTGCGAAGGTGTCCATGATGAGGTTCACCCAGAGCATCTGGGTCACGTTGAGCGGCGAGTCCAAACCCATAAATGCGCCGTAGAGCACGATGAGGCAGGCCGCCACATTGATGGTCATTTGGAACACCACAAACCTACGGATGTTGAGATATAGCGAGCGGCCCCATAGAATGGCGGTGTTGATGCTTGCAAACGAGTTGTCGATGATGGTGATGTCGCTGGCTTCCTTGGCGCGCGCCGTGCCATCGCCCATGGAGAGTCCCACCTGCGCCTTCTTCAAGGCCGGTGCGTCGTTGGTGCCGTCGCCCGTCACCGCAACCACCTCGCCCCGTTCCTGCAACAGTCCTACCAGGCGGGCCTTGTCGTTGGGCTTGGCACGCGATAGGATCTTAAACTCGGCGTTGCCCACCAACGTTTTCGCCTCCTCGTCGGTCAGGGCCTCAAACTCGGCTCCTGTGAGCGCCACGACTGGTTCGCCACGCTCCACGAGTCCTGCCTGTTGGGCTATCTCGCCAGCGGTCAGGGCGTTGTCGCCCGTCACCATGATCACCCTTACGTGCGCATGGTTTCGGCAGGTGTTGATGGCCTCGGCCACATCGCTTCTCACGGGGTCGGCAATGGCCACGATGGCCTGTAGGGCCAGCGCGCCGTGGTGCTGGTAGGCGAAGGCCAGGGTGCGCATGCCCTTGGCCTGATAGGTGGCCAGCAACGTCAGCGCCTGTTGCTTGTCGATGACGCCGAAGTCGTCGCACAAGCTGATCACCACCTCGGGCGCTCCCTTCACAAACCGCTCGCCCTCGACGGTGGTTGTTTCCATGCGTTTGATCTCGGTTGAGAAAGGCACCACCTGCGCCACGTTGGCCTGCTCGCGCAGCGCCTCGTAGTTGTAGCCCTTTGCCGCAATCCATTTGAGCAACGCGCCCTCGGTGGGATTGCCGATGGTTTGGGGCGCGCCGTGCTCGTCGGTCGAGAGGTTGGCTGTGGAGTTGATGGCGATGCCGCGGGCCAGCAGGTCCATGTCGACACCCTCCTCAGGGAAGCATGCCATCACCCGCATCTTGTTCTCGGTGAGCGTTCCGGTCTTGTCGGTGCAGATCACGGTGGCGGCGCCCATGGTCTCGCAGGCGTGGAGCTTGCGCACGAGGTTGTTCTCCTTCAGCATCTTGCGCATGCTCAGGGCCAGGCTCACCGTAACGCTCATGGGCAGTCCTTCGGGCACGGCCACCACGATGAGGGCCACGGCAATCATGATGGAGTTGATCAGCACTTGGAAGAAGCCTAACCACTCGAACCCGCCCACGCTCACCACCGTGAGGTAATAGTAGGCCAATCGGCCCACCACGATAAGGCCCGCAATGATGAAGCTGGCCAGGGAGATGATGCGTCCCAGGTATTCGAGTTGTCGGTTGAGCGGTGTCTTCACGTTGCTGTCTTGGCTGGCCTGCACCACGCCTTTGCCTTCCTCCGTGTCGAGTCCGATCTTCTGCACCTGCATCACGGCCTCGCCCTCGATCACCGTCGAGCTGCGCAGCAGCATGTTGGCGGGGTAGGCCACCTCCTTGTCGCCCACGGCACCGTCGGCGTTCTTCGAGGCGTAGGGCTCGCCCGTGAAGTTCGACTCGTCCACCATGAGGTTGTTGGCCTTCAGCACGATGCCGTCGGCGGGTATCTCGTCGCCACCCTCCAGTTTCACGATGTCGCCCACCACCACGTCGTGCTTGGGCACATAGAGGGTCTTGGCTTGTCCGTCTATCTTTCTGATAACCTGCACCTTGCGCTTGTTCTTCACCTGGTTGAGCACGTCAAACTCCTTGGCGGCTTTCACCTCAAACCAGAACCCCACGCCTGTGGCCAGCAGCAGCGCCACCAGCACACCGCAGGGCTCTATGAACGAACTGCGCGGCGCTCCCTGGCAGCACACCTCGTAGGTTGCCACCATCACCGAGAAACAGAACACCACCAAGAGCACGATGATCAGTGGGTCCTTGAATTTCTCCAAGAACCCTTTCCATAGGGGTTCCTTCTCGGGTGGGGGAATGATGTTGCCCCCTTTGCCTTGCAAAACTTCCTTGGAGTTGTTGTCCAAACACAATCTTTTGTACACGTCGTTTGTTGCCATAATAAATGATTATGGCGCAAAATTACGAAAACGGTTGGGTGGGTAACAAAAAAACAACGTTG
>OGJV01000348.1_pt1 | contig 28104 bp, 18 predicted proteins | sample 1572271 | NCBI WGS metagenome assembly OGJV01 (sample SAMEA2582107, study PRJEB24529) | metagenome | biome: Human gut stool | place: China | collected 2011
AGAAGGCTTGCGGTATCAGCGGTCTCTTGGAAGAGGTGAACCCATTCAACCAGCCAGGTGTTGAGGCATACAAGAAGAACATGTTCGCATTGCTCAACAAGCCAGGTTATGAGGCTGAGAGCAAGGCTATCCAGGAGCGTCTGGCTAACGAGAAGTAATTGATGAAAGAAATTATTTCAAAATACTTAAAAGACCACGGCTTTGGGGAATTCAACCCTAAAGCCGTTCTTTTTGATATGGATGGCGTATTGTATAACAGTATGCCCAACCATGCCGTAGCATGGCAGGAGTCGATGAAGCAGTTTGATATCCACATGACTGCCGCCGATGCCTATGCCACCGAGGGAGCTCGAGGTATCGACACCATCCAGATGATGGTGAAGAAGCAGAAGGGTATCGACATCACGCTGGATGAAGCACAGAAGATGTATGATGTGAAGACAGACATCTTCCACTCCATGCCTACCGCCGAGATTTTCCCTGGTGTGAAGGAAATCATGCAGAAGATCAAGGAAGCCGGTATGCAGGTAGGAGTCGTAACGGGCAGCGGTCAGCGCCCACTCATCCAGAGACTTCTCAATGACTTCGGCAAATATCTCGATGAAGAGCATATCGTAACTGCTTATGATGTGAAGCGAGGCAAGCCAAATCCAGATCCTTATCTGATGGGATTGCAGAAAGCTGGCAACCTGCAGCCTTGGGAAGGCATCGTGGTAGAGAATGCTCCTTTGGGCGTTCGTGCCGGTGTGGCAGCCAACATCTTCACCGTAGCCATCAACTCCGGTCCTCTGCCAGATACAGAGTTATCTGATAAAGGCAGCAACCTGCTCTATCATCAGATGACAGAGTTCTGCGATGACTTTGGAAACTTGATTGATGCAGCAAAAGAAACAGGCAATATATCCGTTCAATTTAACTATCAAGGTATATGAAACATTTCAAATTAATGATGCTCGGCCTTGCCTTGTCTGCAGGATTCACTACCCAGATACAGGCACAGGAAGCACAGAGCTTCGTCCACCAACAGTCAAACACAGAAGATTACGTCTGGCCAACAGATCCACAAGTATTAACCAAACTCAAGCATTGGCAGGACCAGAAGTTTGGTGTATTGATGCACTGGGGACTCTATAGCGTACCTGGCATCGTAGAATCCTGGTCAATTTGTTCGGAAGACTGGATTGTACGTGAGCGCAAACCAACCTACGAGGAGGACAAGGCATGGTACTGGAGTCAGAAAGATTCCCTCAACCCAGTGAACTTCGACCCTAGCAAATGGGCTGACGTGATGAAAAAGGCAGGTATGAAGTATATGATCTTCACCACCAAGCACCACGATGGCTTCTGCATGTTTGATACCAAATATACCGACTTCTCCATCGCCCATGGACCTTTCGGCAAGGATCCACGCCACAACATCGCCAAAGAGGTATTCAATGCCTACCGAAACAAGGGATTCATGATTGGCTGTTATTTCTCCAAACCAGACTGGCACAGCAAATGGTTCTGGAACCCTTATTATGCAACCCCTAACCGCCGCATCAACTACAAGAAGCAGCAGCATCCAGACTGGTGGCAGAACTACCGCAAGTTTACACAGAACCAGCTTAACGAGTTGACCACCGATTATGGCAACATCGATATCCTGTGGCTCGATGGCGGATGGATTACAGGTGACGAGATCGGTCTTGATACCATTCTGGTAGATGCCCGCAAGCGCAATCCGGGTATGATCAGCGTAGATAGAACCATTCGTGGAAAGAATGAGAACTATCAGACTCCAGAGCAGGGTATCCCAGCCAAGCAGCTCGATATTCCTTGGGAAAGCTGCATCACCCTGAGCCATGCCTGGGGATGGACACCAAACGCCAAGTTCAAGTCACCGAACAAGGTGATCGGTATTCTCTCAGAAATTGTGGCAAAGGGCGGATGTCTCGCTCTCGGCGTTGGTCCGAAGGCAGATGGAACCCTGCAACCGGAAGTTGTGAATACCCTCCTGCGGATAGGAAGCTGGCTCAACAAGAACGGTCAGGCTATTTACTCTACCGTCAATGCAGCCCACTATAATGATGGCAAGGTATGGTTTACCGCCGACAAGAATGGCAAGACCCTCTACGCCATCTATGCACTGGAAGATGGAGAGAAGACTCCTAAGACCATTACCTGGACAGAAAACAAGCCTAAGGGTAAGCTGGTTCTGCTGCAGAACGGCAAGTCTGTCAAGTACACCGTCAAGGGCAATCAGGTAACCGTTACCCTTCCATCCGGACTCAAGAATGAACCTCTGGCATTCAAGTTTAATTCTAAATAAAGAAAAACAAATATAAAAAAGTATAAAGGTAGTGATAAGATTCGTTTTTTATCACTACCTTTGTGCTTACATATAATATAATGTATATAAAATATAGTAACTATAAAAACTTAAAGAACAAGAATTATGAGTAACTATCCTAAAATCGGTATCCGTCCTACTATCGACGGACGTCAGGGAGGTGTACGTGAAAGCCTCGAGGAAAAAACCATGAATTTGGCTAAGTCTGTAGCCAAATTGATTTCTGAAAACTTACGTAATGGCGATGGCTCACCTGTAGAGTGCGTGATCGCTGACAGTACCATCGGTCGTGTAGCAGAAAGTGCAGCTTGCGCAGAAAAGTTTGAGCGCGAGGGTGTTGGCTCTACCATCACCGTTACTTCCTGCTGGTGCTATGGTGCAGAAACTATGGATATGAATCCACACTGGCCTAAGGCAGTATGGGGATTCAACGGTACAGAGCGTCCAGGTGCTGTTTATCTGGCTGCCGTTCTCGCAGCTCATGCCCAGAAGGGATTGCCAGCTTTCGGTATCTACGGTCATGATGTACAGGACTTGGAGGATGACTCTATCCCTGCTGACGTAGCAGAAAAGATTCTTCGCTTTGCAAGAGCTGCCCAGGCTGTAGCTACCATGCGCGGCAAGTCTTATCTCTCTATGGGTAGCGCCTGCATGGGCATCGCCGGTTCCATCGTTGACCCTAACTTCTTCCAGGAGTACCTCGGTATGCGCAACGAAAGTGTTGACCTTACTGAGATTATCCGCCGCATGACTGAGGGTATCTACGACCCTGTAGAGTACGAGAAGGCTATGGCTTGGACCCGCGAGCACTGTATGTGCAATGAGGGTGAGGACATCGCCAACAATGAAAAGGCAAAGACACGTGAGCAGAAGGATGCTGACTGGGAGTTTATCGTGAAGATGACTATCATCATGCGTGACTTGATGCACGGTAACCCAAGATTGAAAGAATTAGGTTTCAAGGAGGAAGCATTGGGCCACAATGCCATCGCCGGTGGTTTCCAGGGACAGCGTCAGTGGACAGACTTCTACCCTAACGGCGACTATCCTGAGGCTCTCCTCAATACTTCATTCGACTGGAACGGTATCCGTGAGGCTATCATTCTCGCTACAGAGAATGATGCAGGCAATGGCGTAGCCATGCTGTTCAACCACCTGTTGACAGGTCGTGCTCAGATCTTCAGCGACGTTCGTACCTACTGGAGTCCAGAGGCTGTGAAGCGTGTTACCGGTAAGGAACTTACAGGTCAGGCAGCAGGTGGTATCATCCACTTGATCAACTCTGGTGCTACCACACTCGACGGTACAGGTCAGGCTACAGATGCAGAGGGCAACCCAATCATGAAGCAGCCTTGGGAGATGACCGAGGAGGATGTAGATAAGTGCTTGAAGGCAACTACCTGGTATCCAGCCAACCGTGACTACTTCCGTGGCGGCGGTTTCTCTTCCAACTTCCTCAGCAAGGGCGGTATGCCTGTAACCATGGTTCGTCTGAACCACGTAAAGGGTCTTGGTCCTGTGCTCCAGCTGGCAGAAGGTTGGACAGTTGAGATTGACCCTGAGATTCACAAGGTTCTCGACAAGCGTACAGACCCAACATGGCCTACTACCTGGTTCGCACCACGTCTCTGCGACAAGGCTCCATTCAAGGATGTATATTCAGTGATGAACAACTGGGGTGCTAACCATGGTGCTATCAGCTACGGACATATCGGTGCCGACCTCATCACGCTCTGCTCTATCCTCCGCATCCCAGTATGCATGCACAACGTAGAAGAGGACAAGATTTTCCGTCCTGCATCTTGGAACGCATTCGGTATGGACAAGGAAGGTGCAGACTTCCGTGCTTGCAAGAACTACGGTCCTATATATAAATAAGGTGTAACACCATCATTACGAATATCATTCAAATAGAAAGAAAAAGAAAATGATTACAGAAGAGCATATTCAGAAATTCCTGGAGCAGGCTCACCGCGTAGGCGATGCAGCTCTCACCATCTGCAGTAGTGGCAACCTTTCTTGGCGCATCGGCGACGAGGCACTTGTCTCTGGCACAGGTTCATGGGTTCCTAGCCTCCAGAAGGAGAAAGTATCTCAGTGCCTGGTAGCAACGGGCGAAGTACTCAATGGCGTTAAACCTTCTATGGAGAGCGGATTCCACCTCGGTGTACTCCGTGAGCGTCCTGACTGCGATGTGGTTCTCCACTTCCAGTCTCCTTTTGCAACAGCTGTGGCTTGCATGCAGGAAACTCCAAAGGACTTCAATGTAACAGCAGAGGTTCCATGCCACGTAGGCAAGGAAATCCCTGTAATTCCTTACTATCGTCCTGGTTCTCCAGAATTGGCAGCAGCAGTCATCGCAGCCTTGAAGGATCACAACTCTGCTCTCTTGCTGAAGCACGGACAGGTAGTTTGCGGCAAGAATTTCGATGAGGTGTTCGAGCGTGCCATGTTCTTTGAGATGGCTTGTAGAATCATCGTTCAGAGTGGCGGCAAATACACCACACTGACACCGGAAGAAATCGACGATCTCGAGGTTTACGTTTTAGGTAAGAAACAATAAGCCTCTATCCTCTATATGAGAGAAGCGGTAGGAGAGAAAGCTGCCCGCTAACGGGGCACTCTCCTACCGCTTTTTATACGAAACAACTTTTATCTACCCAAACATTTATAAATAACTATGATTTATCTAGCTATAGATTTCGGTGGAGGCAGCGGACGAGTGATTGCCGGAAAACTAGAAAACGGCAAGCTCGAAATGGAGCTCATCCATCGTTTCCCTAACCGACAGGTAAGATTAGGCAACCACGTCTATTGGGATTTCCTCGCCCTTTTCGAGGATATGAAGACGGGACTGAAGATGGCAGGAGCCAAGGGACTCAAGGTGGATGGCATCGCCATCGATACCTGGGGAGTGGATTTCGGTCTCATCGACCAGGACGGCAACCTTCTGGGCAACCCGGTATGCTATCGCGATGCCCGTACCAAGGGAATGCCGGAAGAAGTGTTCAAGCAGATTGATCCATCGGCACATTATGCCATCAACGGCACACAGGTGATGGAAATCAATACCCTCTTCCAGTTATACAGTCTGAAGAAAGCCAACAGTCCACAGTTGGAGAAGGCAGCTCATCTGCTTTTCACCCCAGACCTCTTCAGCTACTATCTCACAGGCGAAGCCAACAATGAATATACCATCGCATCCACATCAGAACTCCTGAATGCAACCACCAAGGACTGGGACTGGGAAACCATCGACCAGTTGGGTCTTCCACGCCACATCTTCGGCAAGATCGTGATGCCGGGCACCGTAAGAGGAAAGCTGCGCCGCGACATCGCAGAGGAAACCGGACTCGGAGAAGTGGATGTCATCGCAGTAGGTTCTCATGATACAGCCAGTGCGGTAGCAGCCGTACCAGCCACAGAAGATGAATACCCGATGGCATTCATCAGTTCGGGAACTTGGTCGCTTCTGGGTGTTGAGATAGAAAAGCCAATCCTTACCGAGGAAGCCCGAAAGGCAGAGTTTACCAACGAGGGCGGCATCGGCGGTCGCATCACCTTTCTGCAGAACATCACAGGTCTCTGGATCATGCAGAGACTGATGGCTGAATGGAAGGAGAATGGCGAGGAACAGCAGTTCGACATCATCCTCCCTCTGGCAGAAGAAGCTCACATCAATGCCATCATCCCTGTGGATGACGCAGCGTTCCAGAATCCGGCATCCATGCAGCAGGCTATCATCGACTACTGCGCCACCCACCAGCTGCAGGTACCTCAGACCAAGGCAGAAATCGTGCGCTGCGTACTCCAGTCGCTGGCAGCCAAGTATGCCGAGGCCACTGCTCACCTCAACGAGATGTTACCGCAACCAATCAAGTGCATGCACATCATCGGCGGCGGTTCACAGAACAAGTTACTCAACCGTCTCACCTCCGAAGCATTGGGCGTTCCAGTCATTGCGGGTCCTATAGAGGCTACGGGTATGGGCAACATCCTGACCCAGGCACTTGCCAAGGGAGAAATCAAGGATATCGACGAGCTGAGAGCTGTGGTAAGACACAGCATCTGATCCATCAGAATATTTACCCTACAAACATAAACGCAGACAATATTAACCTGAAATATGGAACAAAAAAAGAAAGAATCAATTCTCATGAAGGATGGGGTTAGCTACCTCGTACCTTTCATATTAATCACATCGTGCTTTGCACTATGGGGATTTGCCAATGATATCACCAATCCGATGGTGAAGGCATTCTCCAAAATCTTCCGAATGTCATCTACGGATGGTGCACTGGTACAGGTAGCCTTCTACGGCGGTTACTTCGCCATGGCATTCCCTGCCGCCATCTTCATCCGCCGCTTCTCCTACAAGGCAGGCGTACTGCTGGGATTAGGACTCTATGCCTTCGGTGCATTCCTCTTCTATCCGGCAAAGATGATGGGCGAATATTATCCATTCCTCCTCGCCTACTTCATCCTGACCTGCGGACTCTCCTTCCTGGAAACATCGAGCAACCCTTACATTCTGTCGATGGGAACGGAGGAGACGGCAACACGCCGACTCAACCTGGCGCAATCGTTCAACCCGATGGGTTCGCTGCTCGGTATGTATGTGGCGATGAACTTTATACAGGCAAAACTCAACCCGCTTGATACGGCTGGGCGCGCCAATCTCTCGGCTAGCGAATTTGAGGCAATCAAGGAATACGACCTTTCGGTATTGATCAATCCATACCTGATTATCGGTCTGGTCATCCTCACCATCTTCTTCGTCATCCTGTTTACCAAGATGCCGAAGAACAGCGAGAAAGACAACAAGATCAACTTCGTGCCTACCCTTCGCCGCATCTTCCGCATGCCTCACTATCGTGAAGGCGTATTCACCCAGTTCTTCTATGTGGGCGCACAGATTATGTGCTGGACCTTCATCATCCAGTATGGTACCCGCATTCTGATGCAGGAAGGTATGGCAGAGATTGATGCCGAGGTAACCTCACAGAAGTTCAACATCGTAGCGATGGTACTGTTCTGCTGTTCCCGTTTCATCTGCACCTTCATCCTTCGCTTCTTCAATGCAGGACAGCTGTTGATGATATTGGCGATAGCAGGTGGCTGCTTCACAGTGGGTGTCATTGCACTCCACAACATCTGGGGTCTCTACTGCCTGGTAGCAGTCAGTGCCTGCATGTCATTGATGTTCCCTACCATCTATGGTATAGCCCTGAGGGGTCTTGGCGATGATGCCAAGTTTGGTGCTGCCGGTCTGATCATGGCAATCCTGGGCGGTAGTGTCCTGCCACCTTTGCAGGCATCCATCATCGATATGCATACCGTATTCGGAATGCCATCTACCAATGCGTCGTTCATTCTTCCATTCATTTGTTTCGTGGTGATTGCCATCTATGGATATCGCACGAAATTGCGCAGTATAGGCAAACTTTTAGGTTAAAATCAGCAAGCTGTGGCCGTTTGTTATCGGTCACAGCTTATTTTTTAGTTAAATAGTTCTAAAGTCGACAAATATTCACAGCATTTTCTATATCAATTAATAAATTTTACGTATTTTTGCCTAAAATTTTAAAGAGACTTACCAACCTAGATAATAAATAAAAGAAAATCAGATTGTAAGTGAGTACAATTAAACATTTCAAGCAAGAACAATTAAATATAAATAGTTATTCATTACATTAAAAGTTTGTATTATGGCAAAAACTAACAAAACAATGAATCTGGCATTCGCCTTGATGGTTGGTTCTGCTGGTGCTGCTTACGCAGGTATTCCTGCCGTGAACAGCGTACAGAACGTACAGCAAGACGAGACATGTACAGGTATCGTCAAGGATGCTACTGGCGAAACAGTCATTGGTGCTTCTATTCTCATCAAGGGAACAAGCAACGGAACTGTGACAGACATTGATGGTAACTTTTCACTCAAGGGTGTGAAAAAGGGAACAATTCTCCGCATTTCTTACGTAGGATTTGAAACTAAAGAGGTTACTTACAATGGCAAACCTCTCGAAATTACTTTAAAAGACGATTCAAAAGCACTTGAAGAAGTCGTAGTAACTGCTCTTGGTATCAAGAAGGATGCCAAGAAGTTGGGTTATGCAGTCAGCTCTATCAATGCTGAAGATTTGAACAGAACAGGTGGTGCGAATTTGGCAGCTGGTCTTTATGGTAAGGCATCAGGTGTTCGTATTCAGTCAGCACCTGGTGGCGGTACATCAGCTGTATCTATCTCTGTTCGTGGTCTTTCTTCTATCAACGGTAATACCCAGCCTTTATTGATTCTTGATGGCGTGCCAATCCATAATGGTAATACCAACAATAATGACTATTGGGGCAACCAGCGAATCAACTCAAACGGTCTCGTAGATATCAACCCAGAGGATATTGAGAATATCTCTATCTTGAAGGGTGCAGCAGCTTCAGCTCTTTATGGTTCAGAGGCAGCTAATGGTGTTGTAATGATTACTACCAAAAAGGGACAGAAAGGAACCGGAACACATGTTGACTTCAGCGCAAACGTAAGCTTCGACAAGGTGGCTTATATGCCTGAAATCCAGAAGGAATTCGGTCCTGGTTATGACAACTGGGCTCTTGGCGACACACAGGAAGCAGCTACAGGTTTCCGTAACACTCGCTTCGACCGCAATGGCAACAACATTGTTACTCCAAACCGCGAAGCCATCTATACCTATGGTGCCCGATATGATTCCAGCAAAAAGGTTACCTACTTTGATGGTACAGAACGTTCATTTACTCCTATTGATCACAACCAATGGGAAGATATCTTCCGTACAGGTATAAACCAGACTTATAATCTTGCATTGACCAACAGCACAGACCGCAATAGCCTGCGTTTCTCTTATACATACAATGATGTACAGGCAATGCAGTATAACTCTAACAACAACAAGCACAACTTCAACTTAAATGGTTCATTTGATGTTACCAAGACCATCAAGTTGAACTATGCTGCAACATTCACATCACAATATATCAAGAACCGTCCTTATCGTATCAGCCGTCTGGTATGTAACTATTCTGGAATGTTCGGTGGTTTCACAGATGTTAAATATATCCGTGAGCACACACTTACCAGTCAGGGATACCAGAACAGTATCTACCGTGCCAATGGCGGAACTGACCAGACCTTGACTCCAGACGAGCAGTTCCTTTACACTCCAATGGGTTCTACTTCTTTGATGTCAGAGTACTTCTGGAATATCCTGGGTAAGACACAGGAAGAGAATCACACTCGCTTTATCGGTTCTGTAAACCCTACATGGGACATCATCCCTGGATTGAAGCTGAGTGCCCGTATCGCTACAGATATCACAACCAATAAGATTGAGAATAAGAACCGTGCAGAAACTCCACACTTGTTCTCTACTACAGGTCAGTTCTCTGATTCATACGGTTTGAGCAACGACCAGTATTCTATCGTATATGGTGATGTCATGTTGATGTTCGACAAGACTTTCGCTGAGAAGCATAACATTACCGCCAATTTCGGTTGGAATGGACGTCATGAGTCATATTATCAGTCAAGTGTCAGCACAACAAATGGTCTGTCACAGGAAAACTGGTTCCATTTGAATGCTTCCGTTGGTACAAAGAGTGCAGATATGAATAAGCAAGACCAGCTCCGCACAGGTATGTTCCTGACAGCCAGCTATGGCTTCGACAACTGGGCTTACCTGGAAGGAACCATCCGCCAGGAGAAGACTTCCACATTGGCTGACGGCAACAACTCTTTCTGGTATCCATCAGTTAGTGCAAGTGTTCTCTACACAGAACTTCTGAAAGATAAGTGTCCTAAGTGGTGGAACTATGGTAAGATTCGTGCTTCATACGGTATCGTAGGTAATGCTCCTGAGATTTACAGAGCAAACATGGCCTACAAGCAGGGTTCTTTGAATAAGAACAATACCTATACATACGCATTTGTTGATACCGAGATCGGTAACGAAGGCATCAAACCAGAAAAGAAGCATGAGTATGAGTTGGGTATCGAGAACAAGTTCTTGAACAACCGCTTGGGTATGGAATTCAGTTACTATTACAATGATATCAAGGATCAGATTCTCCAGACTTCTGCAGCAGCCTCTATGGGTGGTCGCAGTATGCTGATGAATATCGGTGAGTTGACCAACAAGGGTATTGAGTTGAGCGTATATGGAACACCTATCCAGAACAAAGACTGGAACTGGGAGCTCCGTGGTAACTTGGCTTGGAACAAGAATACGGTAAAGAAGCTGGCAGATGGACTTGATGTTCTTTCTCACCAGACATTCGATGGTGGTGCAGCCAGCCTTGAGTCTCATGTAGGTGAATCTATGGGTGACTGGTATGCATATACCTGGAAGACCGACGATAAGGGCAACTACATCATTGGTGCCGACGGTCTTCGCATTGCAGACACAACAGAACGCCACAAGGTGGGTAATGCCATGCCTAAGATGACTGGTGGTTTCGGTACCAGCTTAAGATACAAGAACTGGGCTCTTGATATGTCATTCGACTTCCGCATTGGTGGTGATGTACTCAACCAGCCATGGCAGTATATGATGGATGCTGGTAACATCAAGGATGCAGTAGGTTCACGTGACGCAGCCTCTGGCGGTCTCTTCTACTATAGTACTGCAGACGATGTTAGCAAGAAGGGTTCTATCGTAAGAGTAGATCCTTCAACTATCAGCAACTACAAGCGTGGTGAGACTAAGATTGATGGTCATTTGGTATGGGACAATGGTGTTATCCAGAAGGGTGTAAAGGAAGACGGCACTCCTAACGATATCATCGTTACCCAGTTTGAAATCAATGACAGCCAATATGGTTGGGGTACTGGTGCAACCAAGAGTTACGCAGATGCTATCCAGAAGAACAGTTACGTAAAATGCCGTGAAATCAGCTTGGCATACACATTGCCAACCTCTTTGACCAAGAAGTTTGCTTGCACCAACCTGACGATTTCTGCATTCGCACGTAACCCATTCTATATCTATCGTTCATTGAAGCTGTTCGATTCAGAAACTACTGATGGTACAAGCTGGATCTATCAGTCACAGATAGGTGGTTCTACTGCCAGTGCCCGTACATTCGGTGTTTCACTCCGTGCTAGCTTCTAATTAAATTAGTAATTCATAGTTAATTAAGAAACATATATGAAAAAGAAGATATTTTCAATCATGATGGCTGGTTTGGCACTCGTTGCTCTCGGTTCATGCTCTAATACAGACTACACCGAGAAATATCCAGATCCTTCAAAAACCAATACGGTAAGTGTGCCAGACGTATTCACTGCCGTACTTTTCAAAGGTAATACTTGGTTGAACCCTGTATATTATCGCTATTATTGCCAGACCCAGACATCAGGTGTCTTTGGTGGAATGATCGGTTCTTCCAACGGAAAAGGACGTTTTATGGGCGGTGGTGAAGGCCGCTTCAACGACCGATGGACTAACTTCTATGATATGCTGACTCAATATCGCGTATTGGAGAAGACATACAATAAGCTTGATGAGTCAGAACAGAACGCCAACAAGGTTTACCTGATGGTTAGCCGTTCTATACTGGAGTCTCAGCTCCATGAGATGTTGTCACTTTTTGGTGCAGTTCCATTCAAGGGTGCCGGCACTTTATGGGAGAATAGCGACTATACCGGTGCAAAGCAGAAAGCTGCTTACGACGATGATGCAGACCTCTACAAGATGATTCTGGCTGATCTTAAAGAAGCCGGTGATTATTTTGCAGAAGGTGGTCCTTCTACAGCCGTACAGAACGCAATGGCTTCCAAGGATTATACCATTGCAGCAGGAAATGCAGCTCGCTGGCAGAAGTACATCAACTCACTTCGTCTTCGTATCGCTCTCCATCTTTCAACAAATGGTAGCGTAACAAGCGAAGCTCATGCCGCAATCAAGGAAATCGTTGAGAATCCATCCAAGTACCCAGTTATTGAAAGCAACGCAGATAACATGGGTGTTGAGCCTAGTACAAACTCAGATGACTTCAACTGGGGCAAGAGCATTTCACAAGCTCTCTGGACAGGTTACACTCCATCACAGGCTATGCTTGATGCTTTGAACGTGCCAGCCAATGGTATTCCAACAGCAGATACCGACCCACGTATCCAGGTAATGTTGGATCCTAACCCAGATGGTGAGTATATCTCATACGATGTTACAAAAACTAGCTCACAAATTTCTGATATCGCTACAGAAAAAGGTAAGGACTATCAGAAACGTAAGCTTTATCCAGCTAACTACTATTGTGTACTTGACTCACAGGCTGTAGCAGGTTGGAAAGAATACGAAGGTAATTCCAACGTATTTGGTCTTTGGATGGGTGCTGCAGAAGTAAGCTTGAGCAAGTCTGAAGCTTATCTGATGGGCTATGGTGTTACCAAGGATGAGGCTAAAGCTAAGGCATGCTTCATCAAGGGTGTTGAACTTTCAACTGAATACTTCTGGAATGAGAAGAAAAACAGTTCTCTCTACAAGAAGGGTAATGACAGCTACAATGCTAACCGCGATTTGATTGAGCCGACAGCTGAAGAAATCGCTGCATACGCTGAAAAAGCTTGGAAGCCAACCCAAGAAGCTGTTTGTACTCAGTTGTGGTTAAACTTTGGTTGGACAAACTTGCTTGAGGCTTGGAATGTAACACGCCGTACAGGTTATCCAGAAGTAAGCTTTGCAAAGGACAATCAGCTGGCTAGCTATCCAACACCTCCGGGTCGTTTGCCTTATCCAAGTGATGAATTGAACTACAACAAGGACAATGTCCAGGCTGCCATCAGCAAGTACTACAAGGAGCCTCTCGGCTACTTCAGCACTTTGTTCTGGGCAAAGGATGTTTACTACAAGATCGTAGCAGAACACTAAAATAATTATAAAAGGTGTGTCATTGTATGATGGCACACCTTTTTTGCATAACAACAAGATTATCACCTTTCGAATATTCCTGATTGAGTTTCAGCACAAAAATTGCAAAACACTCTTCACCCTTCACCAATCCGCTATAACCTCCTGATATACAGAAGCTTTAATAGGGTGAAGAGTCAACTTGACTCTTCACCACTCTTCACCCCCTCTTCACCTTATTTATTTTTTCCGTTTCTACTGCATCCATCAGAAAATTTCTGGCGGGTGAAGAGAGGTGAAGAGTGGTGAAGAGTGAGTGGGTACTCTTCACCTCCCGAAACCCCAGTGTTTATCGGGGTTTCAGGCGCAAAGGTGAAGGGTGAAGAGTAAAAAAGAGATTAGGATTCTATACGACGCATCAGAAGAAAACCTGATACGCCAATTCCTCCAATACGAGAGGACGCATCGTTTCTTGCCTCGCCTTGGCATTATATTGCCCTGTACTAGAGCAATATCTTGCCAAGGCGAGGTAAAATATGAAAAGAGGACATTGTGGCAGCAAGTGCTTGGATAGACTTATATCCGAACACTTGTTGCTATCTCCATAAAGGTTCGTTTTCCCATCCTTGTGGAAAGCCCATGGCATGTAAATCAATATTGGGATAATCTGCAAGCAACCTGAGCAGCGAACTTTTCAAATCCATACAAGGAGTTATAGTTTGCTCCATATATAATAAGGTGCATAACTGATGGTAAAGTTTGATAGGCTTTTGGGTTGGAGCAATCCAAGAAAGTGGAAGCCGATTTGGCAATTGTGGCTTCAATGCAAAACGCCTATTCCATATACGAGCATGGTGTGCACAACAATTGCGAAGCACGGTTATGCACCTTATCCAACTTTCCAAGTAAGTGTATTGAGGCAGTCCAAACTCTCTTGCCACTTGCTTTTTAAGACGATTGTCCTTAAACAGACAAAATAATTTGGAAAGCGTACCAAACGAAACGACCTCCAATGTTTTCCACACAGGAGGGAGAGAAGGGAAAGTATATTTCTCGGAATGCTCCTTGATGAAATCTTCATTTGAACGAGACACCTCTTTCTTGATATTGTCAAGGCAGCCTTCATAAAAGTCTGCATTCTTGAACAATGATGCATCCATAAACCAAAATGCGCCATGCTCCATAGAAAATATCTGAATCATTTTGGTCCGAAGAGAAATCTCTATATCTTGAATTGCCTTGAATATAAGTTGACGAAGTTCTTTGTCAAAGAGATAAAGGTCGATGGCTTGTTCAAATGTACTACCCAGTTTATAATGATGAAACTGTCTGTCTTCCTCCATATATCGTAGGTAACTGGCAATACGAAAATAACTGATATTGCGAAGCTGCAATTTGGCAGTTGCAATATCTTCTATCACCAGCCCTCTGTTCTGGAGCAAGGCAACCTGTTCATCTACGTTTATCGGTTGTTTGTCGTAATCCATATACCCTTTATAAAAAGCGAAGTCCCACCGTGGTACGCATCGTTGAGAGGCGTGGTGGGATTTGTTGCTGCAAAAATACTCTTTTTTATTGGAAACTCCAAATATTTTCTTCAAAATCTGCTTGTCAAATATGGATTTTAACGTAAAAAGTTCTAATTTCCAAGGTTTTCTCCTTGTAAGCTATGCGAGATTTAGAAGAATATCGTATCTTTGTCCCCGAATTAAGGCGTTCTTTGCATATTGCAAAATACAGAAACGAGCAGAAGTCCGCTCGTTTCCATATTGTTACCTATATAATAAAGGCAAACGCCTAACTTCTTGATATTCAACCAAAGTCCAATTTAGTGTGAGTTAGATTCGTTAACAAATTAATGCAAAAAGTCATTTAATATACAAAAGAAAAATTGATTTTTTCTTGGTTGATTCGAGAAAAAGGCGATAGGTGTACTAAATCTTATTGATTCAAGAGTTAGTGCACCTATCGCCTTTTTTGAGTATTCCAAGATAAGCTCTATGAAAAGAGGTTTACTTGACCTTCACTTCTATCTTAGTCTTGGCTGCATCAGCGCTGGAGCCGCCAACAAATACCTGGTAAGTGCCAGGAACCACGCGGATGGTGTTGGTCTGGGCATCCCAACCCTCGAAACTCTTGCGAGGAAGATCGATGCTTACCATCTGGCGCTCGCCAGCCTTCAAAGACACACGCTTGAATGCCTTGAGACTCTTGATAGGACCATCCACATCATCCATGCGCTTGATATAAACCTGCGCTACTTCGGTACCCTCTCGCTTGCCCGTATTCTGCAAGGAGAACATCAGCTTGTAATCAGCAGCCTTGCTGCCACGCTTCTTGCTCTTCACCTGCATCAGGGTAGGCTTGCCGTACTCGAAAGTGGTATAACTCAAACCGTAACCGAATGGGAACAAAGGCTCACCCTTGAAATAACGATAGGTACGATTCTTCATCGTATAATCGAGGAAATCTGGAAGATCGTTCACACTCTTATAGAAGGTAACCGGAAGCTTGCCCGATGGATTCACCTCGCCAAAGAGAACCTTGGCTACAGCCTCACCACCCCGTTCACCAGGATACCATGCCTGAAGGATTGCCTCGGCATTTTCCGTCTCAGGAACCATGGCGATGGCACATCCAGAACAGTTGACAAAGACAACTCGCTTGCCTGCCTGATGCAGCATGGCGATGACCTGACGCTGAGCTTTCGGCAACTCCAGGTCGGTTCTGTCGCCGCCCTTGAATCCAGGCTCCTCAATCTCAAGCTGCTCGCCCTCCAGATTTGGAGAGATACCGCCTACGAATACCACGGCATCCGCATCGCCCACCTCTGCCAGGATCTGCTCGCTGGTAGGCTTCGAAGTCTTCACAATGTCAAACTGCATCACAGCCACATCTTCCCTCTGGGTATAATCTATCTGAATCTTAACCGGCTTGCCTGCTTTCAGAGAGAGCGGTTTGATGATAGGCGCCACACGGCCCCAACACTCCCTCATATTCACGATGGTATCGCCATCCACTATCAGGCGGCAACCGTCATCAATACCCATATTGATGGTAAGATCCTCATCCCTGTCAGGAGTCAACACTCCCTCATAGCGGGCAGAGAAATGAGTAAGATTTACACCCGGCGCAAACACGGTATTACCACCATTGCTCAGATTGATGGCAGTCTTCATCACATCCGTAGCCACCGGCTCGCCCTTCTGATTCTGATTGTTCCAATAGGTGGCCTTCATTCCCTCACGGAAGAGGTTGAAACGGCTCTCCTGCACCTCGTTTCTTGTCAAGGTACAAGCTGGAACATACTTCACCTCTGCCCCCTTCATATAGTTGCGGATGCCCTGGAGGATAGTGGTAGAACTGGTAGGATAACCCGAATAGTTGCCTCGCAGCATGATGGAGTCATTGGCATTAGGTCCCATCACCACAATCTTCTGATTGCGGTTCAAAGGCAGCAGCTGGTTTCTGTTCTGAAGAAGTACGATGCCTTCTTCTGCTATTTTCTCAGCCAGATCCTTATGAGCCTTGCAGGCGATGACGTTCTCAGGAATCTGAGTCCATGACACGGTTTCATCCTTATCGAAATCGCCGAGCTTGAAACGAGCCACCAGCAGGCGTTTCAGACTCTGGTTTACCTTATCTTCATTGATCATTCCCGCCTTCACAGCTTTCGGAATAGTACGATAGGCACTGCCGCATTCCAGGTCGGTACCGGCATTCACAGCCTGGGCAGTTGCCTCGGTAGCGGTCTTTGCCGTACCATGATAGCCCGGCATATAGAAATCGTTGACAGCTCCGCAATCGGAAGTAATCAATCCCTTGAATCCCCATTCGTCTCTGAGGATCTGGCGCTCAAACTTGGCGTTGGAACAGCAAGGAGCACCATCTATACGCTGATACGCACACATCACCTCAGCCACATGTCCATCCTGTACCAGCGACTTGAAGGCAGGGAGATAAGTCTCCCACAAATCCCGGGCTGGCAGATTCTCTAGATTGAAGACGTGGCGATTCCACTCCGGACCGCTATGCACGGCAAAATGCTTGGCACAAGCCAGCGTCTTGACATACTGGGGAGTCTTAGACTGATCAGAAGCCGGAACGCCAGGAGCCGCCAGCGGTTTGCCGTCAAATGACTGTCCCTGCAGACCATTCACCACGGCAAGTCCCATACGTGTGGTGAGATAAGGATCTTCGCCATAAGTCTCCTGTCCGCGTCCCCATCTAGGATCACGGAAGATATTGACATTCGGAGTCCAGAAGCTCAGACTCTGATATCTCTTTACATTACCCGACTTCTTCGCTACCTGCGCCTTGGCTCTCGCCTCATCGCTTACGGCAGTAAACACCTGATAGAGCAAGGCATCATCCCAGGAAGAAGCCATGTGCATGGTGATAGGGAAAACCGTGGCATATCCGTTGCGTGCCACACCATGCAGCGCCTCGTTCCACCATTGAAACTGAGGGATACCCAGTCGGGAGATGGCAGGCGAAGCATCCATCATCAGCTTCGTTTTCTCCTCCAGGGTCAGGCGTGAAAGCAAGTCATTGGCTCTTGCCTCGGCAGAAAGGTTAGGGTTCTGATAAGGCAACAGCTGATTGGCTGGCTGTTGGGCATGAGCTGAGAGCGCCAGAGCGGACAGCATAGCCAATGTAAGTATTTGTTTCTTCATAACTACTATTGTTAGTACGTTAAAATATTATATAGATTCGTTTTAATATGCAAAAATACATATTTTTCCTGAATACTGAGACTGATGAAGTGTTAAAAAACTCAGATTGTTTTCATTTTTATGTGATTACTTCCTAATTTTTTCGATTCATTTAAACAATTAAGCCTTTTTTCCTTGCTGATTCCAAATATTAGTGCTAACTTTGCACTCTGAAACAACACTATCTTTTTAGAAGACAAAGATACAAGTAAGAAAGATACAACAAGACAGTAAGATCGCAATGACATGGAAAAGATTCTAATAGTTGAAGACGACATCGCATTTGGAACCATGATTCAGACATGGCTCAGAAAGAAGGGATTCGAGGTGGAGAAAACTACTTCGGTCAAGGCCGCCATACAGGTTTGCGAGGAGGCAGAAAGAGGATTCGATCTGGTATTATCAGACCTCCGCCTTCCCGATCACGACGGCATCTTCCTGCTGCAATGGATGAGAAAGCATGGCGTGCAGGTGCCTTTCATCGTGATGACCAGCTATGCAGAAATTCAGAATGTGGTGCTCGCCATGAAATCGGGCGCTACCGATTATGTGGCAAAGCCTTTCCATCCGGAAATCCTTCTGGATAAGATCAAGGAAGCTATCAAGACTCCGAAAAAACAGAATCCGTATGCAGCCTCAGCAGATAGTCTGCGTTCCACAGACTCAAATTCTACTCCTACAAACGCAGCACCTGGCAAGCAGGCAGGAAACCAGGCATCATCTGCCAATGGGGATGTACCCAAATACCTGGAAGGTGAAAGCGAGGCTTCACGCAAGCTTTACAGTTTCGTTTCGCTGGTGGCTCCTACCCCTATGTCGGTACTCATTCTGGGTGCCAGCGGTACGGGTAAGGAATATGTGGCAAGAAGAATACACGAACTCAGCACAAGAGCCAATAAACCTTTCTTCGCACTCGACTGCGGTGCCATCCCTAAAGAAGTGGCGGCATCAGAATTCTTCGGTCATGTGAAGGGATCGTTTACGGGAGCTGACCAGGACAAGAAGGGCGCTTTCGAGATTGCCAACGGGGGAACTCTCTTCCTCGATGAGATGGGAAACCTGAACTATGAAGTACAGGTGCAGCTGCTCCGTGCCCTCCAGGAAAGAAAAATCCGTCCGGTGGGAAGCAACAAGGAAATAGATATCGATATCCGACTGGTATGCGCTACCAATGAGAATCTGGCTCAACGCGTGGCTGAAGGCAACTTCCGTGAAGACCTCTACCACCGTATCAACGAGTTTACCATCTACATGCCGGAGCTGAAAGATCGTGGTGCCGACATCTTCCTCTTTGCCGACCTCTTTATCAAGCACGCCAACAAGGAGCTGAACAGAAATGTGGAAGGACTCGACGGCAAAGCCAAGGAGCGAATTGCCGCCTACAACTGGCCGGGCAACCTGCGAGAACTGAACAATGTGATGAAACGAGCTACCCTGCTCGCCATCGGAAGATACATCGGAGTAACCGAACTGGAACAGAGTATGGCGCATATCCAGCCACAAGCCCCTACCGCCCTGCACGATGAGGAAACAGAACTGCAGAGAATAGAAGCTGCGCTGAAAGCAGCAGGCGGCAACAAGAGTAAGGCTGCACAATTGCTCGCCGTGGATAGAAAGACGCTCTACAATAAGATGAAGAAATACGGTATCTGATGACCATTCCCCAACTTTTTGGGGAATAATTCCACACCAGTTCCACAGTTTCCACAATGTAGAATTCTGACACAAAAAGCATTTACTGCTGATAATCAAACTATTAGATAATTCTTTTGTTTTTTGGCACGCAGATTGTGATATGAGAAAGTGAACACGCCAATGAGCGGTAACGCAAGCAAGGCTGTTCACAAAGAAAGTTATAAACATAATATTCACAATAAAAAAAACGAAAGATTATGAAAAAGTTAGTTTTCGCAGCTATCGCTGCCATGGTTATGGTTTCAGTTAGCAATGTATTCGCCAGCAACAAGATGGCAAGCGTATCATCAGCTGCTCCAGTTGACACAGTAGCTCCAGCAGAACCAGCTGCTCCAGCAGACACAACAGTAGAGAAAGAGACTCCTGCAGAGACACCAGCTGAAACTCCAGCAGAGACTCCAGCAGACTCTACAGCAACAGATTCTACTGTAGCAGAGTAATATCACCTTTAAAAAATAGTAATTAACTGAGGAAAAGATAGAATAACACTAGTAATTACGCGTCGCTTTCAATCAGGCAGGAGACTAATGATAGAATTCATTGGTCTCCTGACTTGTTTTTAGCCCTTTTGTTTTCTAATATCATTTTTTTGCATTAACTTTGCAAACAAATATCTATTGAGCAAGATATCAGTCTGCTCATCATTTTAAACGATTTCTCATGCACAAGAACAATATTCCTCTCAAGGTAGCCCTCGGATATAGCGCCATTGCCATTATCATGATTCTGGCAATCAGTCTGGTGTATAGCAACACCAAGAGCATCAATGCCATCAATGAAGCTTCGCGCGAGTATATCCAGAAAAGGGGTGCCGCCGATAGTACCATCTCTTCTCTGCTCAAAGAGGAGCAGAGAAACCTGAAGCAACTGTCTGATGCCATGGCAGGAAGACCTACCCGAAACTATCTGCAGAATAAGGTGAAGAATCTGAATACGGGAAAGGATTCCATACTGGTTCACTCCAAGGCACCTCAAACCCACGAGGCGAAGAAGACTACGGTAGAGGTATTGAAGACCCGAAGGGGATTCTTCCGCCGACTCGCCGATGCCTTCAAGAAGGAACACGCCGAAACCTTGAGCGTAAAACAGGACAGCAACCGGGCTGTCATCGATTCTGTTACCACCCCAGTAAACGTGGCGGAAAACGTAGCGACCATCCTCGACCAGATAGACAAGAAGGAGAAAGTGGAAACGCAAGGCCACAAACAGAACATCAATAGGGAGATGGAAGAGCTGAAGATGGTGAGTGCCAAACTCGCCCTGCGCTCCGCTAAACATCTGAGCGATGTGCACCAGCGTGAAAAAGACAATATGCAGGAAGCCATCAAGAAGGCGATGGAAGCAAGAAAGCATCTGTTGTGGCAGATGGAACTGCTCGCCATCGTAGCCTTCTTTGCCATCGTCATCATGATCTGGTTTATCTGGTGCGATGCCAGAAAGGAGCGCATCTACAGGGAAAACCTGGAGGCTGCCAACGAGGAAATCCAGCGTATCATGAACCAGCGCGAGCGCCTGCTCCTCACCATCACCCACGATATCAAGGCGCCAGCTGCCTCTATCTCGGGCTTCATCGATCTGATGAAAGCCTACGTCAGCAATCCCCAGGGCATCGAATGTCTCCAGAACATCAAGAACTCTGCCGCTCATCTTTCACATCTCGTTGCCTCGCTGCTCGATTATCATCAGTTAGAGAACGGACTGATGAAGGTTCATCCTACCTCTTTCTCACCGGCACAACTGGTAGCAGAATCGGTAGAGGGAATGAAATTGCGGGCAGAAGAGAAAGGATTGGAGATTTCATTCGAATGCAAGATGAAGGGGATGGGAACTTCGGATTCTTCGGAAACTTCGGATTCTCCAATGAAGAAGAAATTCTTCCGTGCTGATGCCTTCCGCATTCGTCAGATATTGGATAATCTGGTAAGCAATGCCATCAAATATACCGACCGGGGCAGCGTTACCATCCAGGCACAGGTTTCAGAAATTCTGGGCAAGCCTACGCTTACCCTAAGCGTAAAGGATACGGGAAAAGGAATGACCGATGAGGAGAAACAGAAAGTGTTCCAGGCGTTTACGAGATTGAAGAGCGCCCAGGGCATCGAGGGTACCGGTTTGGGATTGTCCATCACCCAGGAACTGGTTTCGCTGCTTGGCGGAGAAATCATCCTCCACTCTACCCTGGGCAAAGGTTCTACCTTCATCGTCACCATCCCTATCGAGTCAGCACCAATGGAGGAGTCTCAGGAAATGGCTCCATCAGAAGTTGAACATGATCCTTCTCCCGATTCTGCTCAAGATAAGGAAGGACAGAATTCTGGCAGCCATCAGGTTACTGATATAAAGAAGAAGCCGGAATTTGCCAACCACAAGATTCTGATTCTGGATGATGACAAGCTGCAGCTCCAGCTTCTTCAGGAGATGTTGCGCCGCATCGTAGGCGACACCTGGCAGGTTTTCGCCTGCAACCATGTGATGGATGCCCTCACCACACTACATAACGAGCAGCCAGCCCTGATGCTGATGGATATCGAAATGCCGGAGATGAACGGCATGGATATGATTGCCCACATCAACCATACCAAGATGATGGTGGTAGCGATGACAGCTCACGACACAAGCATCCTGGAACAGCTTCTGAAAGCCGGCTTCGACGATTGCCTGTTCAAGCCATTCAGCATGGAGAAACTGTCTGATATCCTGGGAATAGAGTCCCAGCCTCAACTGGATGCCCAGTCTGGAACTCCATCCCAGCCTGATTCATCATCCCAGCAGAAATCCAATCCTCAGCTGGATGCTCTTCTTGCTTTTGCCGGAGGCGACGAAGAAGCGGCGAAGGAGATTCTTGATACCGTGAAGCAGGAACTTGCCGCTCATCTCACGAATCTGAAAGAAGCCGTAGAAGAGGAATCCTTATCTACCGACCGCATAGGAAAGGCGGCACATAAGCTCCTCCCTATCGCCACCATGATGCAGATGGGATGCCTCGAAGAACTCAAGGCGCTGTCACCTGAATACATCGGCGAGATAGAAGAAGCCGAGATCAGAGAAAAACTGAAGGTTGTGATTATGACCTTATCTGCTGCGGTGTCAGACCTGTATGCTTCTTGAAATAGCGGCAGAAGAAACTGACGTCGGCAAAATGAAACTCCCAAGCCATCTCCTTGATGCTTTGCGTGGTCCGCTTAAGATGCATCTTGAGCTGCAGAATCACGTATTGGTCGATGATGGTCTTGGGGGTATGCCCCGTCACCTGATTCACGATGTTGGTCAGATATTTCGAGGAGATATTCATCTGTTCGGCATAATAGTTCACATCCCTTGAAATCTTGTAATCCCTCTCCAGCAGCATCATAAACCGATTGAACAATTCTCTTACACGATACGATTTTACTTCATCTGGTCGGTATTGCGGATTGCGCTGAAGATACTCATGAAAACCAATGAAGAACGCCTTCAACTGGCACAATACCAGCTGCGAAATGCAGGTACACTCCGACTGGTCGAAATATACCTTCAATAAGGAGAACATCCCATTGATGATGTTTGTCACCACAGGGGTATCCTGCCGGCAGCGGTCTTCCCGCAAGGAAGAATACACCGTCTGCTCCAGCTGCAAGCTTGCTTCGCGAAGCAAGGAAGGATTATATTTCAGGATTTCGGCCTGGAAACTGTTCGCTGTTTGAGGGGATTTGCAATCCCCGTTTTCAGTTTCAGGGGATTTGCAATCCCCGTCAACCCTCAATTCCACTACATCATTCGGAAAGAGCGTAATCACCGCCCCCTCATAAAGTTCCCAATCCTTATAATTCACATTCAGTCTCGCCTTTCCCTTCCGGCAAATCAATATCGCTCCGTAAGTCAAAACTTGCGGACCCTCCTGCCATTCCTCCAAACCAGAGCAGGAAAGGCTTGCTTCCTGCTGACTACTTAATTCAGATAATTCCATCTACACCTTATTATATATAGAGTTATTATATCTCTTTATTCCTATTTCGGTTGCAAAATTACACAAAATATGTGAGATAAAAGAACTATTATTCCCAAATCGTCCATCCGCTGCGAAATATTTAAAGCGATTGTTCGCTCAAAACTCCGTACCTTTGCACCCGAAATTCAAAAAGTAATGATCAATGATTAAGAACATCTTATTTGTAAGCCTTCTGCTTGCAGGAGGAACCCATTGGGCTTCGGCTCAATCACAAACCACCGTAGGAGCGGCTTCTTCCTTGCCCGTCAGCAAGAAAGAAAACATGACCATCAGCCAACTCTTCCAGAAGGTAGAGGATAACAGCAAAAGTCTTCGCACTTCATTATCAGGAGTAGAAGCAGCCCATCTCGGCATCGAAGCGGCTAAAAGCAAAAAACTGCCCGACCTCGATGCTTCCCTCTCTTTCAGTTACATCGGCAATGCGCTGATTACCGACCGCGACTTCAGCAACGTTCACGGCTTGAAATCTCCACATTTCGGCAACAACTTCGCCTTCCAGGCACAGCAGGTGGTTTATGCCGGTGGAGCCATCAACGCAGGCATCAAACTCGCCGAACTCGGAAAGCAGCAGGCAGAGGTAGGCGTGAAACTCACCCGACAGCAGATTCGCTTCATCGCCCTGGGACAATATCTCGACCTCTATAAGATAGACAACCGCATCAAGGTGTATGAAAAGAACATCGAGTTAACCCGCCAGTTCATCGACGACATCAAGGAGAAACAGACGCACGGAATGGCGCTGAAGAACGACATCACCCGATACGAACTCCAGATGGAAAGTCTTAAACTTGGTCTGACGGCGCTTAGGAATAACCGGAGCATTCTGAACCATCAGCTTTGCAATACCCTCGGAATGAACCAGGGAAAACTGAAGGATGATGGAAGCCAGATGAACCAGACAAGCCAGGAGATTCAGATCATCCCCGATGCTTCAATCGCTGATAAAAACTATAGCAAGGAGGGCGAAGCTTACTGGCAGACGGCAGGCACCCTGAACTCCCCACTCCTGGAGCAGAGCAGTAACGCCATCCGCATCGCCGAACAGAAAGAGAAGATTGCCAAGAGCGATCTTCTGCCAAAGGTAGCTTTCGTTGCCGCAGATAACTTCGATGGACCTATCCTCTTCGAATTGCCACCTGTTGACAAGAACCTCAACGTCTGGTATGTGGGCGTAGGCGTGAAATACAGCCTCAGCTCGCTCTTCAAGAGCAACAAGCGCATCAAGCAGGCTGCCGTAGAGACCCGACAGGCTAAAGAGGCACATGCCCTTCAGGCAGAGCAGCTCAACAATAATGTGCAAGCTGCCTACGTGCAGTATCAGCAAACCTACGTGGAACTGGAAACGCAGCGAAAGAGCGTGGAACTGGCACAACAGAACTACGACGTGATGAATGCCCGCTATCTCAGCCAGCTCGCTCTGGTTACAGACATGGTGGATGCCTCCAACCTCAAGCTCAATGCCGAGCTCAGCGAGGTGGATGCCCGCATCAACATCGTCTATGCCTACTATCGCATGAAGTACGTGGCAGGAGAAATTTAACAAAAACGTGGCAGGAGAAATTTAATTTTAAAAACAGAATTAAGAGTTTTTATCGAAATTATTATCAAGAGATTATGAGCAAGAAGATTATCAAGAGAATATATAATGTAGTGATTATCCTCCTTTTTCTGGGAGCTATCGGCTGGTGTTTCAGCCATTTCTATCATGGCAGCGATGTGGCTTACACAGATGATGCACAGGTAAACCGCCATATCACCCCTATCAATACCCGTGTACCGGGATTCATCAAGGAGATTCGTTTCAACGATTATCAGCACGTAAAGAAGGGCGATACCCTCGTCATCATCGAGGATGCTGAGTTCCGCCTGCATGTAGCTCAGGCAGAGGCAGGCTTGCGTGGATCCAAGTCAAGTTCTTCGGTGGTAACCGCCAGCATGGGCACCACCAATACCAATGTGCAGACAGCGGCTGCCGGCATCGAGGAGGCTCGTGTGGATATGATGAATGCCAAGCAGGACTTCGACCGCTTTGCAGCCCTGATGAAGAAGGATGCGGTAACCCGTCAGCAATACGACAATGCTTATGCCCGCTATCAGGGAGCCAAGGCACGTTATGAGCAGGCTAGCAGCCGCAAGGCTAGTGCCGCATCAGTTCGCAATGTACAGACCCAGCAGCTCGGCGGTTCACGTGCCGGAGAGAGCGTGGCAGAAGCACAGCTCAACCTGGCTCGCCTGAATCTTTCTTATACAGTAATCGTGGCAACCTGCGATGGCGTGATGGGAAGAAAGGATATTCACGAGGGACAGTTGGTGCAGCCTGGTCAGATGCTCGCCCGCATCGTGGATGACAATGATGTTTGGGTGGTAGCCAATTATCGTGAGACTCAGATGGACGGCATCACCGTGGGAAAGAGCGTAGATTTCACCGCCGATGCCATCCCAGATATAGTATTCCATGGCAAGGTAGAGGCTCTCTCTGCCGCAGCCGGCAATGCCTATTCCATGATTCCTGTGGATAATGCCACCGGCAACTTCGTAAAGGTAGAGCAGCGTGTGCCTGTGCGCATCGCCCTTACCAAGGACAATGCCCCGAAACAGATAGCCCTGCTCCGTGCCGGACTAAACGTAGAAACCAAGGTTCACATTAAATAGAATGTTCTATAAATTATAAACTATCAAGAATGTTCTATAAACTATAAATTATTAATTATTAATTATTAATTGAAAAAAATGCCAGGACCTCCAATGCTTCAAGGACCCTTCCGGGTTCCTTCGTTCAATGGATATATTCCTCGCCGGTTACAGCCATGGATTTATCTCCTCTTCGCCTTCATCTTCCTGATGTCGGGCGGAATCTATGGAGGAGCCATGAGCCAGGTGATGGGCGAGTACAGTTTGATGAGAGAAGACGTGCTCATGATCATCATGTTCAACGTGGTGGGCGTGGCGATGCCATTCCCCTTCCTCTTCAAGATGAAGTTCCACTTTACCAACCGCCAGCTCCTGCTGAATGCGGCACTGGTAGTGGCAGCTTGTAATTTCCTCATCATGTGGACCGACTCAGTGCCCTTGATGTGCATCCTCGCTTACATCGCAGGCTTCTTCAAGCTCTGCGGAACCTTCGAATGTATGAGCACCATCCAGTTGTGGATGACCTCCAAGCGCGATTTCACCATCTTCTTCCCCCTGCTCTACTGCATCGTGCTGGGAAATATGTTCCTCTCGCCTTGGATCACCGAACACCTGATTTACATCTATCAGGATTGGCGCATCATCAACTGGGCGATGACGGGAGCCCTGCTCCTGGTGGCATTCATCGTGTATGTCACCACCCACGACTTCCGCTTCATGAAACCCCTGCCCTTCATCAGCCTCGACTATCTGGGCTGCTTCCTGTGGTCGGCATGGATGTTGGAGTTCATCTTCTTCTTCACCTATGGCGAGCACTACAACTGGCTCGATTCGAAGATTATGCAGATGGATGTATTGCTCTTCATCCTTACCGGATATTTCTGCTTCCAGCGAATGCTCCACATCCGTCACCCTTACATCGCTCCGGCGGCGTGGAAGTACAAGCGCCTCATCCCGCTGCTCATTCTCTTCGCCTTCGTAGAGTTCATGGGCAGTACGCCTAAAGTGTTGCAAACCGCCTTTACGGGTGGCGTGCTGCATTTCGGCAACATCACCACCAATGTGCTCAACTTCGTGGAATGGACGGGTGCCATCGCCGGTTGCCTCTTCTGTCTCTTCTGGTGCAAGGTGCTCTGTCAGAAATACACCCGTCTGCTCACGATAGGTGTAGCAACGATGGTATGTTATCCCGTGATGATGTATTTCCTCATCGATCCGGGTCTCAACATCGAGGCACTCTATCTGCCTTGCTTTCTGCGGAGCTTCGGCAATGCTATCTTCTTCTGCATGCTCACCGTGTATCTGGAAGAACTGATGCCGTTCCAGCATTTCTTCATGGGATTGACGATGGCAGGCATCATCCGCAATGGTCCGATGTCGGCGATGTGCTCAGGTCTGTACAGTTTCGGACTCCGTTATCAGATGGCAGACAACATGTCGCGCGGCTTGCCCTACGATGCCACCAATCTTCTGATGCTCAGCATCCGGAATCTCTATGGCATCACCTGCCTCATCGGCATTGCCGTGCTGATCATCTTCCTGCTCTGGGATGTACAGCCCGTGAGAAGTACCCTGAAGAAGATGCCTTCCTGGAACTTCGTGGGTAAGAGGATGAAGAAAAAGAAAGGATTTGCGAAATAGTCATTGGTTCTGCCATCGGCGTGATTATCAACCTCGTACTTCCTAAATCGAAGAAGGAAGAGGTGTAAAGAAAAAAGGGGAAAATCTTTGATTATGAGATAGTTTTCAAAGTTTTTCCCCTTTACAAGAGTAATGCCCCAACTAGATTGCAAGATTCTTGCAGATTTGTGGGGGGTGTAATTTAAACTGTGTCAAGGCTTGTTCTTAACTTTCATTCCCACTCCC